>Ga0308160_10004572_pt1 | contig 14745 bp, 12 predicted proteins | sample PhyFR1_FD_201036 | JGI IMG/M metagenome (GOLD analysis project Ga0308160, IMG submission 201036) | Phyllosphere microbial communities from UC Gill Tract Community Farm, Albany, California, United States - DLSLF.R1 | ecosystem: Host-associated > Plants > Phyllosphere > Unclassified | place: USA...
TCTTGGCCACCTGCTTGCGCCAGACCTGCTGGCTGAGCGTGGCGATCGCGTCGGCGGGGCGGCCGGTCAGCAGGACCTGGCCCTTGTTCATGATCGCCATCGCCGGGCACAGGTCGGTGACGTCCTCCACGATGTGGGTGGACAGGATCACCACCACGTTCTCGCCGATCTCGGCCAGCAGGTTGAGGAAGCGGTTGCGTTCCTCCGGATCCAGGCCGGCGGTGGGTTCGTCGACGATGACCAACTGCGGATTGCCGAGCAACGCCTGGGCGATGCCGAAGCGCTGGCGCATGCCGCCGGAATAGGTGCCCAGCTTGCGCTTGCGCGCGTCCCACAGGTTGACCTGCTGCAGCAGTGCCTCGACCAACTCCTTGCGCTGGCGGCGTTCGGTGAGTCCTTTCAGCACCGCGAAATGGTCGAGCAGGTCCAGCGCGCTGACCTTGGGATAGACGCCGAAATCCTGCGGCAGGTAGCCGAGCTTGCGCCGCAGCGCGTCCTTGTCGCGCAGCACATCGATCGTCTGGCCGTCGGCGCTGGTGAGCGTGGCGCTGCCGGAATCGGCTTCCTGCAGCGTGGCCAGGGTGCGCATCAACGAGGACTTGCCGGCGCCGTTGGGGCCTAGCAGGCCGAACATGCCGCGCGGGATGTCCAGGGTGACGCCCTTGAGCGCATGGACGCCATTGGCGTAGGTCTTGGACAGCTCGCGGATCTGCAGCATGGCGCACCTTCCCCTGGTCGATATCCGAGTATTGGCGCGATCGTGCGTTGCCGCATGCGCCGGAAGTCATTGCCAGCGGCGACGCTGCGAGCTGGCTAGCGCGGCTGCGGGTGGATGTGCAACGGGGCTGGACGGCCCAGGCGTGGCGCCGCTCAGCCGATCTCGTACAGCTCCAGCGGCAGGTCGTCCGGGTCGGCGAAGAAAGTGAAGCGGCGGCCGGTGTATTCGTCGACGCGGATCGGTTCGGTGACCACGCCGTGCGCCTGCAGGTGGTCGACGGCGGCGTCCAGGTCGTCCACGCGCAGTGCCACGTGGCGCAGGCCGCAGGCTTCCGGGCGGCTGGGTCGCGGTGGCGGTGCGGGGAAGGAGAACAGTTCGATCTGGGTGCCGTCGGGCAGGGCCAGGTCCAGCTTCCAGGAGTCGCGCGCGTCGCGGTAGACCTCGGCGATCACGCGCAGGCCGAGGATGCGGCAGTAGAAATCCTTCGAGCGCACGTAGTCGGCGGCGATGATCGCCACGTGGTGTACGCCGCGCAGGGTCAGGCTCATCGGCACAGCGCCTGGCCGAACTGCAGCAGGTGGCCGTCCGGATCGTGGATCGCGAACTCGCGCATGCCGTAGGCGAAGTCCTCGAGCGGATAGGCGATGCGCGCGCGCGACTGCAGCCGCTGCCACCAGGCGTCGACGTCGTCGGTGCGGAAGTACAGCGAGCCGGGAAAACCGGCAGCCGCTGCATCGGTAGGTGCTTGTTGCGCGGCCAGCATCAGCGCCAGCGACCCATGCCGCAGCGAGGCCCAGCCGGCGTCCGCACCACCGCCGTCGATGCGGAAATTCAGCGTGTCGGTGTAGAACGCCAGTGCCGCGGCGAGATCGGTGCTGCGCAGCATCGGCGTCAACGCGGTGAACGTCATGCGCTGCTCCGGTGAGGAAGGAAGAGGTTCAGCCATGCGCCGAGCATAGCGCAGCGTCAGGTGTGCGTCTGGGCGACGCCTGATGGAGATCGGCGTTCGCATGCGGCGGTGGCGACATCCGTGTGTACGCAACGAGCGATGCGCGCAACCGCCCGCATTCCGCGCAGCGGCCACTGCCTGACACAATGGCGGCATCACGTTTCGCCCGCGAGGACGCGAGCATGCCGCACAACCCGTTGACCGTGTTGCTGGCCGACGACCGCTGCATCGTGCTCGACGGCGCACTGGCCACCGAGCTGGAGGCGCGCGGTTGCGATCTGGGCGATGCGCTGTGGTCGGCCAAGGTGCTGCTCGAGCAGCCGCAGCTGATCCGCCAGGTGCACCAGGACTATTTCGAAGCCGGCGCGCAATGCGCGATCACCGCCAGCTATCAGGCCACGCCGATGGGGTTCGCCGCGCGCGGCATCGATCCGGTGCAGTCGCGGCAACTGATCGCACGCAGCGCGGAATTGGCGCTGCAGGCGCGCGATGCCCATCTGTCCGCGCATCCCGAGGCCGGCCCGCTGCTGGTCGCCGGCTCGGTGGGACCGTATGGCGCCTATCTGGCCGACGGTTCGGAATACCGCGGCGACTACGCGCTGCCGCAGGCGACGATGCTGGACTTCCACCGCCCACGCATCGCCGCGCTGGTCGAAGCCGGCGTGGACCTGCTGGCCTGCGAAACGCAGCCGTCGGCGGCGGAGATCGCCGCGCTGCTGGCGTTGCTGGAGGAGTTCCCGCAGAGCGCGGCGTGGTTTTCGTTCACCCTGCGCGACGCCGCGCATCTCAGCGACGGCACGCCGCTGCGCGAGGTGGTGGCGTTGCTCGATGCCCATCCGCAGGTGGTCGCGCTCGGCGTCAACTGCATCGCGCCGGCGCTGTGCACCCCCGCGTTGCAGCATCTGGCGACGCTGACCCGATTGCCGCTGGTGGCGTATCCGAACTCTGGTGAGCGCTATGACGCCGTGGGCAAGCGCTGGGATGACGACGGAGGCGATGCTTGCGGTCTGGCCAGTCATGTCGATGCCTGGCGCGCTGCCGACGCCCGCCTGATCGGCGGTTGCTGCCGCACCACGCCGCGCGCCATCGCGCAGCTGGCGCAACGGTTGCGCGCGAGCGTGTTGCAGGATGTTTGATCCTGCGAGCGCGGCGGCACTGTACCGGCGCTGGCGCTGCAGCAACAACGCAGGCTGCCCCGACACACCGGTAATCCCCTGTAGGAGGGGCTTCAGCCCCGACCGCTTGTACCGTTAAAGCCCCGAGGCTGAAGCCCCTCCCACAGGGGCTGCGTCGCCTCGCTCAGCCCTTCTTGCTCGCCACCCAGCGCTCGACCTTCTCCTGCAGCACGTCCAGCGGTACCGAGCCATCCTTCAGGATCTCGGCGTGGAATTCGCGGATGTCGAACTTGGCACCGAGCTGGGTGCGCGCATATTCGCGCAGCTGCATGATCTTCATCTCGCCGATCTTGTAGGACAGCGCCTGCCCGGGGATGGCCATGTAGCGCTCGGCCTCCGCTTCGGCATCGGTGCGGCTGGTGGCCGAGTTCTCGAGCATGTAGTCGATCACCTGCTCGCGGGTCCAGCCCTTGCTGTGCAGGCCGGTGTCCACCACCAGGCGGATCGCCCGCCACAACTCGTTCTGCAGGTAGCCGAAGTAGTTGTACGGATCCTGGTACAGGCCCAGTTCCTTGCCCAGCGATTCGGTGTACAGGCCCCAGCCTTCGATGTAGGCGGTTTCGCCGCCGAAGCGGCGGAACTTGGGCAGGTTGCTCAATTCCTGTTGCAGACCGAGCTGGAAGTGATGGCCGGGGATGGCCTCGTGCAGGTACAGGTCTTCCGCATCCCAGGTCTTGCGGCTGGGCAGGTCGTAGGTGTTGACGTAGAAGATGCCGGGGCGCGAGCCGTCTTCGCTGGGCCGCATGTACGAGCCGCTGGCGGCCGACTGCGCGCGGTACGGCTCCACCGGACGGATCTCGAACGCGGCCTTCGGCCTCAGCGCGAACAGGCGCGGCACCGCCGCGTCCACCCGCGACTCCAGGCCGCGGTAATAGCTCAGCAGCTCGTCTTCGCTCTTGAAATTGAAGCGCTTGTCGGTCTGCATGAACTTGAAGAACTTCGGCATCGAGCCGCGGAACTTCACCTGCTTCATCACCACCTGGATCTGCGCCTGGATGCGCGCGACCTCGTCCAGGCCGATCTGGTGGATCTGCGCCGGGCTCAGGTCGGTGGTGGTGCTCTGGCGCACGTTGTACGCGTACCAGTCCGCGCCGCCGGGCAGCGCGCCGACGCCGGCGGTGCTGCGCGTGGCCGGCAGGTATTCGGTGGCGATGAAGCCGCGCAGCGAGCGGTAGGCCGGCATGATCCGGTACTCGATCAGGCGCTTGTAGTCGGCAGTGATGCGCTGCTTGTCGGCCTCGGACATGTCCGCCGGCAGGTTGCGCACCGGGCCCCAGAACAGGCTTTCCTCAGCGGTGGGCTTGATGATCGCGTCCAGCTGCGGCAGCACCTTTTCCACCAAGGCGCGCGGCTGCACCACGCCGGCCTTCATGCCGTCGCGCATGTTGGCGATGGCCTGGTCGAACAGGGCGGGAATGCCGAGCGCGCGCCGCGACCAGTTGTCGTAGTCCTTGACCGTGCGGAACGGCTGCGCGCCGGTGCCCGAGCCGAGCATCACCATGATGCTGCCGACGTTGTAGAACTGGTTCACCGGCTGCATCCAACTCGGGTACTTCTCCGCTTCCAGCGCAGTGCGCGCATCGCTGACGAAGATCTCGTAGCTGAGCAGGTCCTGCCCGCTCAGCCCGTCCTTGCCGATCGCCTCGGCCTTGCCCAGCCACAGCACTGTGAAGTCGTGCGACTGCTGGCGGAAGGCGGGGGACAGGAAGTTGGGCAGCTGGTCGTTGTAGCGGCTGTCGCCCTGGAACGTGGCCTGCAGCGGGTTGAGCTTCAGCGATGCTTCCCAGTAGTCGTCGTACAGGCGGTTGAGCTGCTGCGCCTTGCTCATCACCACCGGCGCCGGCGCCGGCCGCGCCTTCCTGGCCTTGCTGGCCTTGGCGCGGGTCTGCGTGCTCTGTTGTTTGACGGCCTTCTTCTTGGCCGCGTCCGCCGGTGCGACCAGCGACAAGCTCAGGACGGCGGCGATGGCGAGCGACAGCAGGCGGGGAAAGCTGGGCGGCATTACGGGCTCCAACGACAAGCGAGCACGGGAGCTTGCCCGATCCGCACCGTGGAGGCCACCCACCGCCGCGCCTGCGGTCGGGAAAAAACCGGTAAGGCGGCGGGCCGCCGATGCCTGGACGGCAGGTCCGCGACGGGGCATGGGCCAGGCCGGGCGGTTGTCTTCGGCGTTTGCGGCGGCCGTGCAGGGGCCGGCGCCGGGGTGCAGCGGCAGCGTTGCTGGCGTGTGCAGATGGCATGCGCCGGCATGCACGGCCCCGCCCGATGCTGCGCCGGCGCGGCCGATCCGCGCACTCAGTCGGCCGCGGCTTCCTCGCGCAGCTGCTCGGCGCGCTCGGGGCTCAGGTAGTCGGTGATCAGCCGCCGCATCAGGTACAGCAGCGGGATCAGCAGCACCGCCAGCAGCATCTTGCAGATGTAGTTGAGCGTGCTCACCGCCAGGAACAGCGGGATCGACCAGTGCTGCGGGCCGAGCACGAAGGCGATGTAGATGACCACGAAGCTGTCGATCAGCTGCGACACCGCGGTGGAGCCGGTGGCGCGCAGCCACACGTGTTTTTCGCCGGTGACGTTGCGGATGCGGTGGAACACCGCCACGTCGATCAACTGCCCGGCCAGGAACGCGACCAGCGAGCCGGCGATGGTCCACAGGCCCTGGCCGAACACCGCCGCGAACGCGGCCTGGTAGTCCGGCACGCCCTGGTTCTGCGCCGCGCCGACCCAGAACCCGGCCGGCGCCAGCGCGATCGCCGCGAACGCGAACAGGAAGCCGTAGCCGATCAGCGCCACCGCCAGCCAGGAGATGAAGCGCACCCCGCGGCGGCCGAAGAATTCGTTGATGGTGTCGGTGAGGATGAACACCAGCGGCCACAGCAAGGTGCCGGCGGTGAAGTTCATCGAGCCGGTCTGGCCGAACAGGTTCCAGTTCAGCGGCGCGATGCCCAGGGTGTCTTCCAGGGCGAAGATCTTGACCCCGATGAATTCGGCGAGCGCGGCGTTGACGCAGAAGAACGCGGCCAGGCCGATGAACAGGCGGACGGCGCGATCGTCGAGCGTGCCGTTGCGCATGCGCCTTCCCTCAGCGGTCCATGGTGCGGGTGAACGGCACGCTGTCCGGCGCCACCGCGCCGCCGGAGATGATGAAGCTCATCGCCTGGTCCACGCTCCAGTCGGTGGGGGTCAGCAGCTCCACCGGCACGATCTCCAGGTAACCGGAGGTCGGGTTCGGCGTGGTCGGCACGTACACCGCGGCCAGTTCGCGGCCGGTGCCCTGTTCCTTGATCACCCGGGTCACCAGGCCTACCGACTTCATGTCGCGATGCGGGAAGTCGATCAGCACCACGCGCTGGGTGCTGCCGGGCTGGGTCTGCAGGATGTCCAGCAGCTTGCGCGCGCTGTCGTAGACCACGCTGGCCAGCGGAATGCGGCGCATGACCGCCTCGAACCAGCGCAGCAGGCGCTGCCCGATCACCCGCCGGCTGAGGATGCCGACCAGCAGGATCACCGCCAGGGTGGCGATCAGCGCGATGGTATTCTGCACCCACAGCGCGGTGGCCCAGCCCATCTCGCGCGGGAACGAGGCCGCGATGCGCGCCGACAGCGGCACCACCCACGGACTGCTGATGCCCGACAGCAGCACGAACACGAACTTGACCACGACCCAGGTCAGCCAGATCGGCAGCAGGGTCAGCAGGCCGGTGAAGAACAGCCGTTGCAGGGACGGGCGGGGGTGCGGAGCGGGGGTATCGGGCGACATCCGCCTAGTGTAGCGGCGCGCCGCGCTGGCCGCTGCGCCCGACCGCTAAGATGGCGCACTCCGTGCAGGTGCGATTGGGGAAGCGGCGTGGCAAGGATCGGAAAGTGGATCGGGGGCGGACTCGGCGCGGTGCTGCTGCTGGCCGTGGCGCTGTATCTGGCATCGCGGTTGTGGCCGGTGCCGGCGGCGCAGCGCGATGCGCTGGCGCAGCTGCGGCAACCGCCCCCGCCGCTGCGGGGGTCGAACCTATTCGTCGACCTGTGGCTGCTTCCTTACGCCATTCCGCCGGAGCAGCGGCAGGCGGTGTTCGACGAAGACTTGCGCAGGTTCCGCCAGGGGTTGGCCGGGCAGCCGTTGCGCAGTGCGGCCAGCGATTATCCGCGCACGCCGGACTGGCCGTCCGAGCGCGTGCCGCGTTGCAGTTGGAGCGCGGACGATTGCCTGGCCAAGGTGCGTGCGCGAACGTGGGACTATGCGCAGGCGCTGGCCGCACAGGACGCCTTGCTGGCACGCATGCCGGTGCCGACGGGGGCGGACTATCGCAACCCGTTCGCGTCGGACCCCGTACGCATGCTGCCGGCATTTTCGGTGCTGCAGACGCCGCCGATGCGCCGCGCCCTGGATTTCGTCGAGGGGCGGACCGATCCGGCTTTGGCCGGGGTCTGCAACGACGCCAGCATGGCGCGGGTGTTGCTGCGCGGTGGCGACAACGTGCTGACGACGTCGATCGGGGCGGCGATGTTGCGCGGCAACGCGCGCCTGTTCGCCGCTATGCTCGCCGAGCTGCCCGCGCAGCAGGCGCTGCCGGCACAGTGTGCACAAGCGTTCGCGCCGCTGCCGATCGACGAGGTCAGCCTGTGCCGGCCGATGCGCGGCGAGGCACAGATGCTGTTCGCGGCGCTGGACGAGGTTGATCGCACGCGCACTGCGCCGCGCCAGCGCTGGTACGAATCGATGGGGTTGACGCTATTGTTCGACCGCGCCCGCAGCGAGGCGCTGGTCGCACCGGCCTACACCCGGTTGTGCGCGGCCGATGTGCGCGTCAGCTTGCGCGAGGACCGGCGCCTGAGGCTGGCGCAGATCACCGCGCCGGTGGGCTCGGCATTCTCTTGTCTGTCCAACCAGCTCGGATGCGCGATGGTGAGCCTGCCGCCGTCCGCCGTCGCCGGCGGTCCGCAATGGAGGCTGCAGGACACCGCGGCGGCGATGCGGCTGGCCTCGGCGTTGCTGTGGTTGCGCGCGCATCCTGGTACGCAGCCGCTGCCGCAGCGCTTGGCCTTGCTGCCGCTGGAACTGCGCGGGGAGCAGCGGCCACTGCAGGCGACCGCCGACGGGCAGGGCGTGCAGGTGGCTTTGTATGCCGACGTCGAAGGCGACCTGCTGCGCATGCCGCTGCCAGGCAGCAGGCTGACGCACCGAAACTGAAAATGGCGGCGTGCGCATGCCACGCGGCCGCGATCGGCCTCGCCGGCATCACCGCGCCGGCTTGCGCTTGACGTACAACTGCTTGCGCGTGCGCGCCACCACCGCGCCCTGCGCGTCGAGGATCTCGTTGTCGAACCAGCGCAGGTATTTGTCGCCGCCGGCGGTGGCGGTGCGCATTTCGTCGAGCAGCGCGTCGTCCAGGCGGAACTGCGCGGTCACCGTGCCGCGCCCCGGGCGCACGAACTCGATGCTGCCGGCCTTGTCCCAGACGTAGTAGGCGCTGCCCAGGTTCTGCATCGCCAGCAGCATCCAGAACGGATCGGTCATCGCGAACAGGCTGCCGCCGAAATGGGTGCCGACGTAGTTGCGGTTCCATGGCCGCATGCGCAGCTCGACCCGCGCGTAGCGGTAGTCCGGGCTCAGCTCCACCAGATGGATGCCGGCGAACAGGAACGGCGGCCACAGGTTCAGGCCCAGGCGGAACAGGGAGGCTTTCATGGCGAACGGTGAGCGGCGCTAGGGGAGGGCGAGCTTACCATTCGCATGGGTATGGTGTGCCGGGTCTTCGGCATCCATGGGGTGCGGCAGCTCAAGAGTTTTGCAACGGGACGCGGTCGCGGCCGGCGCCGTCGCGTATCGTCCGTGGACTCGGCGTTGTTCTTTGCCGCGTGCACGCCGAACCACGGCGTGGGGTATTTCATCGCTGTGTCGGACTCTGTCCGGGCGTGCTGCAGGCATAGCCGTCGCGCCCGGCGGTCTTGGCCCTGTACAGCGCCGCGTCGGCCTGGGCGAAGAAGTCGCGTTGGCGGGTATCCGCATCGACCGTGGTGCTGTGCACGCCGAGGGTGACGGTGATCGGCACCGGGCCCTGTGGTCCGGGCACAGTCAGCTGGCGGATGTCCTCGAGCAGCGCTTCGGCGATCTGGCGCGCGTCGTCCAGCGCGGTGTCGGGCAGGATCATTGCGAACTCGTCGCCGCCGAAGCGTGCGGCCACGTCGTGCGCACGCCGCGCATGACGTGCGACCGCCGCGGCGACCAGGGTCAGCGCGCGGTCGCCGCTGTGGTGGCCGAGGGCGTCGTTGTAGCGCTTGAAATGATCGACGTCGACCACGATCAGGGTCAGCGGCTTGCCGCTGCGCTGCGCCATCGCCAGTTCCTGCTGGAAGGCCAGTTCGAAGCTGTGGCGGTTGGCCAGCCCGGTGAGTCCATCGCGATGGGCCTGGCGCCGCCAGTGCGCGATGCGCAGGCCGAGCCAGCAGGCCGACACCAGCGTCACTGCCGCCAGGCATGCGGTCGGCGCGAACCAGCGGCCGGTGGTCAGCGCGAACAGCAGACTGCCGGCCACGATCAAGGCCAGCATCATCGGCAAGGCCAACCATGGCCAGCGCCGCTGGCGGACCGAATAGGTCATGCCGAGCACGGCGAGCAGGGCCAGCAGCGCCGAGGTGGCGATTTGCTGGTTCTTCGACAGGGGCGTGATCGCATGTCCACCGAGCAGCATCGCGGCCACGTTGGCCTGATATTCGGCGCCGCTCATCGAGCTTTCGTGCGACATCGGGGTCAGGAAGCGCTGGCCCAGGCCGGTGGCGCCGACGCCGACGATCACCCGCCGGCCGCGCAGCGCTTGCGGCGGCACATGGCCTTCCAGCACGTCGACGTAGGACAGTTGCGGGAAGCTGCCGGGCGGTCCGGCGTAGCGGACGCCGACGTAATCGTCGCGATGCCAGCGATACGGCATCGCGTCCGCTTGTCCGGCATCGGATGCCAGGCCGGGCCACGGCGGGGCGAGGTCGGCCAGGGCCACGCCCAGGGCCGGCCAGTACGCGTTGCCCAGGCCGGCGCGCAGGTAGATGCCGCGCGATACGCCGTCGGCATCGATCTCGATGTCGGTATGTGCCAGCCCGGCCGCGACGCGGGCGATGGCCGGCACCGGCAGCAGTTCCTGCGGCATCTCGCCGGCGTCGGTGCTGCTGGTGGTCACCGGCAGCACGGTGTCGCCGTTGCGGCGCAGCGCCGCGGCCAGCCGCGCATCGTTGTCCGGGTCGGCCTGGTCGGGTTCGCTCAACACCAGATCCAGCGCCACGCGCTTGACGCCGGCCTCGCTCAGCCGGTCGAGCAGTCGCGCGTGGGTGCTGCGCGGCCACGGCCACTGCCCGAGCGCCTGCAGGCTGCGGTCGTCGACCATCACCAGCACCACCGTGGAATCGGGCGTGTAGCGCCAGTGCGTGACCAACGTGTCGTAGAGCGTGTTGTCCAGCCGCCACAGGCCGTCGGACAGGCCGAGTCCGGCGGCCAGCAGCGCCGCCGCCGCGGCCGCAAGCCAACGTAGCGGCGCAGGCGCCTTCATAGCAGCAACCACAACAGCAGCGCGCCGGCACCGCCGCCCAGATAGCAGCCGCGGCACGGCAGCGAGATCGCCTGGGTCGGCGAGAACGGCGCCGCGTAGCCGTCGTCGTCCACCTGCTGCACGCGCACATACCAGGTGCCGCCGCGCGGACGCGGCAGCGAGATCTGCGGGGTGTCGAGGGTGCGGTCGAGCAGCAGCGGCGCGGCGAAGTCCGGCTTGCGCGCGATCTGCACGTGGTAGCGCTGGCCCGGCTCGCCGGCCTGCCAGCGCAGGGTCAGCTGGCCCTTGGCCGCTTCCGGCGGTTGCAGCGACGGGTCCAGCGGCGCGTCGCTGATCCGCAGCAGCAGCGGCTGTCCGAACGGGCCCTGGCGCCCCTGCGCATCGCGCGAGGCCACGCGCCAGAAGTATTCGCCGGGAGGCAACGGCACCGGCGCGCGCAGCCGGGTGGCGTCGGTCGCGCGCTCGAACAGCAGCTCGCTGAACTGGGCATCGCGCGCCAGTTGCAGCACGGTGGCGGTGGCGTCGCTGCTGCGGGTCCATTCGAAGCGCGGATGCGGCGTGCGCAATTGCTGCTGCTGCAAGGGTTGCAGCGTCAGCGGTGGCAGCGGCGTGGCCCACACCTGCAGCGCCCGTTCGGCGTCCTCGCCTTCCACGCCGGTGGCGGCGATGCCGCGTACCAGCAACAGCAGGCGGCCGGCGGGCAAGTCGTCCAGGGCGATCTGCGCCTGCGTGGTCTGGCGCGCGAAGCGCAGCACCTGGCGGCGCTCGGCGTCCACCGCTTCGACCCGGTACGCGGCCGCGCCCGGCAGCGGTTGCCAGGCCAGCAGATACGGTGCGCGGTCGAGGCGGCTGCGCGGCTCGTCGAGCGCCGGCGCGGGAAGCAGCTGTTCCTGCAGCGGCGAGGCGTCGGCGGCCATGCGCGAGGCCTCGCCGGGATGCAGCACCTGCCGGCCGTGGGTATTGCCGACCTGCACGACGCCGTGCAGCACCTCGGTGGCCGCCAACTGGCCGTCGCCGCCGGCGGCGGCGCGGAAGCGGGTGCCGCGCACGCTGCTGGTGCCGGCCGGGGTCTGGATGATGTAGCGCGACGCCGGACCCTTGGCCGGGACCACTTCGTTGCTGGCGCGGCCCTGTTCCAGCCGCACGCGGGTATCGACCATGCCGGTGACGCCGTAGCGGGCGAGTTGGTCGAAGCGCACGCGGCTGTTCTCGCGAACCTGCATCTGCGAACCGTCGGCGAACTGCACGGTCACGCTGGCCTCGGCCTCGGTCTGCAATGCGCTGCCGATCGGCAGCAGCATGCCCTCATGGACCGGCGCCGGCGCACCGCCGACGCCGCGCACGTTGGCCATGCCGCGCAGCGCGATCACCCGCGCTGGTGCCGGTTGCACCCGCAGCCAGGCGATCGGAAAGCGCAACGGCTGCCCCGGCGGCAGCGCATACGGGTCGGACACGCCGTTGTGCCGGCCCAGGCGCTGCCAGTCCAGGCCGGGCTTGAGGTAGAGGTCGCTGAGTTGCCACAGCGTATCGCCGGGGCGGACGCGGTAGACCCAATCCTGGGCGGCGGCCGGGGGCGCGGCGGTCAGCGCCGTGCAGGCCAGCAGCAAGACGAGCAGCCGCGATACGAGCAGGGGCAGGGCACGGCGGCAAGGGGTGCGGTTGTGGCTGCTCAACATCTCACCCTGGCAAGGACCGGGTGCGCGACGCCGGACGGGCCGTGCCTGTGGATTTCCCCTGGTCGTGATGTCGCGGAGGGAGCCGGACGACTCGTTCCGCCACTGGGTGGCCGAACTTCGGGATCATCGCCAACCGATCCCGTCCGTGACATGAATCTCAGAATAGCAGTGCCGACATCTTGCGCCGGTAGCGGCCGACCAGGTCCTCGTCCTCGATCACCCGGAACGCATCGATCAGCGACTTCTTGGGCAGGCCGTCCTCGAAGCTGCGGTCCTGGCGCAGCATCTCCAGGAACTGCTCCAGTGCCGCTTCGTCCTCGCCGCCGACCAGGCGCTGCACGCCCAGCAGGTAGCGCGACTTCAGATCGGTCGGGTCCTGCGCGATCGCCGATTGCAGCGATTCCACCGGCGGCGCGGACTGCAGCGCGCTGACGAAGCCCAGCCGCGCCCGCGCGCGCACCGCGCGCTCGTCGGTCGCCAGGTTGGCCGGCAGCGCGTCGATCAACGTCTCGGCTTCGCTGGCCGCACCGGTCTTCACCAGCGCCAGCGCCAGGTCCAGCTTCAGTTCGTCCTTGTCCGGCTCGGCAGCCACCGCGTCGCGCAGGCGCAGCACCTCGGCGTGCGGGTCCAGCGGCGCTGGGGGTGCGTCGTCCTGCACCTCGGCCGGCGCCGGCAGCGGCGCGATGCCGTGCTGGGTCAGGAACTCGCGCAGCTGGCCCTCGGGCATGGCGCCGGGGAAGCCGTCGACCAGTTGCCCGTCCTTGACCAGGAACACGGTCGGCACCGAGCGGATCTGGAACGCGGCGGCGATCTGCTGCTCCTGGTCCACGTCGACCTTGGCCAGCTCGAACGCGCCGTGGTACTCGGCGGCCAGCTTCTCCAGGATCGGGCTCAGGGTCTTGCACGGGCCGCACCAGGGCGCCCAGAAGTCCACCAGCACGGGGGTCTGCAGCGATTTCTGCAGCACTTCCGCTTCGAAGGTCTCGGTCTTGGCGTCGAAAACGTGGGGCATGTCGGACATGGGGGGCATCGTGGCTGGCGAAGAAGATTCAGTTCTATGGTGACAGACCGGCGGCGACGCAAGGGTGCGCAGGCTGGCGATGGCCTCCGCGCAGGCGCAGAGGCGAGCGCGGTCGTGCCGGGCACGCAGGGTGCCAGCCGCGGCCGCAGCGGCGACAATGGGCGCTTGGCGCGCCGCGGTGGCGTGGCGGCGCAGGTGCCCGGAGACACGATGGCGAACCGATACGATCAGGCACTGCGCTATGCAGGGCCGTTGCTGGCGCTGGTCGCCGTGGCCGCGGTGGTGGGCTTCGGGCTGGCCCTGCCGGGCTACCTGCCGTGGTCGCATCCGGTCGCGCTGCTCGGCGCCAGCGGCATCGCCCATGCCGGGGCCTTCGACCTGCTGGCCTTCGTGCTGCCCGGGGCGCTGGCGGTGGCGCTGGCGCTGCGCCTGCTGCAGCGCAGCGGCCGTGGCGCGCCCTGGTCGCTGCGCGTCGGCGGCCAGTTGCTGCTGCTGGCCGGGCTGGCTTTCGCCGGCATGGGCCTGCTGCCGCTGGATCCGGCCGACCTGGAATCGCGCGCCACCCAGTTGCATGCCAGCGCCTGGCTGCTGTGGGTGGTGGCGCTGGTGGCGGCGGCCAGCCTGCTGGCCGTCGGTGCCTGGCGCCAGCCCGGCGCGCGCGGCTGGTCGCGCGCCGCGCTGGCGGTGGCGCTGCTGGCCGCGCTCGGCGCGTTCGCGCTGGACGCGCTGCTGTCGGCGGCGGTGGCGCAGCGGCTGGTGTTCGCGCTGTGGTGGGCCTGGCTGGCGCTGCTGGCCTGCTGGCCCGGGCCGCAGGCGCTGCCGCACCGCGGCTGAGAAGGCCGCCGCTGCGCAATCGGCGCCGGCCACGCATCGCTTCGAACCTGCCCGGCACGCGGCCGTTGCGCTGTCCTTCCGCCGCTTCCGGCGGCGCGGCGAGCGCGGTTTTCCCCGCAGAGGCCGCGCTGGCCACCATGCGCGCGCGGCTCCCCGGGCCGGGCACAGGCGACTGGCGCCGGCACCGCTCGTCGCCAGGATTGGAGCCGCTTGCTGCGCTGCGGTACCCTTACCTGCTTTGTTGCCGCCTGGCCCTTGCCCGTTTCCATGTCCGCCGTCGAGCCCACCGCCTACGACCCGCAGCAGGTCGAATCGTCCGCCCAGCAGTTCTGGGACGCCACCCGCGCCTTCGAGGTCAACGAGACCTCCGACAAGCCCAAGTTCTACTGCCTGTCGATGCTGCCGTACCCGTCCGGTGCGCTGCACATGGGCCACGTGCGCAACTACACGATCGGCGACGTGATCAGCCGCTACCAGCGCATGAACGGCAAGAACGTGCTGCAGCCGATGGGCTGGGACGCGTTCGGCCTGCCGGCCGAGAACGCCGCGATCAAGAACAAGACCGCGCCGGCGAAGTGGACCTACGCCAACATCGAGCACATGCGCAGCCAGCTCAAGTCGCTGGGCTACGCGATCGACTGGTCGCGCGAATTCGCCACCTGCCGTCCCGAGTACTACGTGCACGAGCAGCGCATGTTCACCCGGCTGATGCGCAAGGGCCTGGCCTACCGCCGCAACGCGGTGGTGAACTGGGATCCGGTCGACCAGACCGTGCTGGCCAACGAGCAGGTCATCGACGGCCGCGGCTGGCGCTCCGGCGCGCTGGTGGAGAAGCGCGAGATC
>Ga0308160_10004573_pt1 | contig 14741 bp, 19 predicted proteins | sample PhyFR1_FD_201036 | JGI IMG/M metagenome (GOLD analysis project Ga0308160, IMG submission 201036) | Phyllosphere microbial communities from UC Gill Tract Community Farm, Albany, California, United States - DLSLF.R1 | ecosystem: Host-associated > Plants > Phyllosphere > Unclassified | place: USA...
TCCGCCTTCCGCGCTCCGAAGCTCTCACGCAGGGGAAACATCTGACACAAAATGAATCTTTCTTGCTTCGAGACTGACCAGGAGAGGGTCTCTCGTCTCGGTCTCTGTCCCTCCACGACGACGCGACGCGACGCGACGGTCGTCGACGTCGTCTCCACGCGACAGACGTTACCGCCATCGACTTGTTTGTGGCCGTGTGTGCACCTCTCGGCCTGGGAGCTTGCCTGGAGGCTTAATGGCGCCCTGCCAAACTGTTGACTAACTGCACTCGGACGAGTTGCGCCGCACATCCGATAGTTGCTCATATCAAGAATAGGAAAGTTACCGTTGACAACATCGTTCAGACGGCACATGCGTTTACAGTCGTTTCTTTAGACCCAGCTTGCGAAGGACTCCGTCGTGCCGTACATGGCTCTCATTTGCATCCGTTTAACCAGCCAGTTTGACGTGAGTCGAGCAAGCTAAACGTATAAGTTGTTCTCAATCTAATCTTGAAGGCCACATCAATTTGATGGCGGGCGGCGCATGCCGCCAGACACGTTCGTCTGACAGCGGTGTCTCCAACTTGTTACTGTACTTATTACGCGCTTGACAGAATCACAAGCATTGACGCGTTTTTTAGCACTTTTCAGCAGCCAACTGGAGTTTGATCAGACCTACTTACTAGAATCATTGGGCCCGATTGAGCAGCGCCGAGCTCTGGAGACGATCAGGCGATGTCTGAAGAGCTGCCGATGCCGCACGGATTACAAGCATCGACAGGGCGAGGATTCAGAGATGACAAGCAATGCGAGTGCATGTCTAGGCCTTCGATTGGTTGAACTGTCATTTTTAGTCACGACTAATGGCGATTACAGGACGCCTCACGCCGAGAGCTTGTTGAAGGTCACGGTCCTTAGGAGGGGGGAGGGCGAAGGGCAGTCGGGCGAACGCTGACATGAATCGATGCTCTTTGCACGAGAGGTGAAAGGGCGCGGGAGGGGGAGAGAAGCTTGTGAACTACGTGTGATGGTGACTTAAAGTGTACTGTACGCACACGATGAGATGTACGGACCCCGCTTCGGAACCTAATCAGTTAGCTCTCAGATTATGCACGTTCGGTCCGACATAGCGTTACACATGCACACAAATCCCCAGGAAAGCCAGATATTGGGCTGATTTGGGCAACTTTCGGGAAGTTAGCTCTCGAAAACATGGACTTTGCTCCGGCCGTGGAGCCGAAGCAACCGTTCTACGTCTGAATCTCGTACGTGGGAAAAGTCAGCCAGCTGACGGCCCGCGCTGACCGCACGATTACGATTATGTCGGCTTTCCTTAACGTCATATATTAACGCCACGAGCTGACGGCCGACTGATGGGCTATTTTCCTCGCACCGACTGTCCTCCGCTCTTCCTTCCTCAGAATAAGTGATACCTCACACACTCTTTCGCCTGCACGGCTTGGCCGTTCAAATCGTCTCGCCAACGTCCACTCGATCATTCACTCTCTTCTGCACGTCCCGACTACTTCGACTGAATCCTGCTTATCTGGACGCACTAGTGTTCCCGACCAAGCGCGGCTGCGAGGAGCTGCTTTGCGCGCCCACAAGCTGTGTAGAGGGAGTGTCGTGGCTGTCAGAAGCCGCCCGGCGCCGGCGCGCTGCAGCGGCGCCCGTCAGGGCCGTGCACAACGCGTGAGAGAGCGTCAGATGTAAGGGCGCGTAGATTGAAGTGTACAAGTAATGATCACGTTGGTCTTACCATCGATTCAGCAACACCCTTTATTTACAGCCTTATCTCCTCTCAGCGACTTCACCTCCCCAATCATTTCGGGATCTAATCTGTCGAAAGCCGCCCAAATCGCCCGACATTTGACTTTGTTGGAAATGTTTATGCACGAGCAAGGCTGTCGGACATAACGTGCATAATCTGAGAACTAAATAATCAGGTCCCGGAGGGGTCCGTGCATGTGATCATGTGTGTACAGTAAGTCATGAGATTAGGTTCAGCGAGTCTAGAATTCACAACTTCAAGGATATATAGGTCCGGAACTGGCGCATCTGTCAGAAGCGTCATTGTGGTTTGTTGGCCCAGTGGTATCCCGTTGGTCTCCGAACGCGATACTATTTGTAAGGGTACCCTTGATCAGGCGACCGTCGTGTTTTCGTTTTGCTGAAGTCCTAGTTTCCTAGTGCTCTGCTGCTTATCTTTTACCCTCGCCCGACTGACCTTGGTCCATCCCGCCCTCATTGACTCCACACGGTTGGCGTGGGCCGCCTCGTTGGACTTGCTCGATAAGGTTGGACACGATGCGTGCGTTGTAGAGGTGCCACCACTGTTCAAAGGCGTGTGTTCATCTGGTGAGTCTCCGCTGAAGACGGTCGCGCACGATAATTAGTCGACGCACATCCTCCAGCGCGTCGATGCGCTCACGCTTTCCAGCACTGATCTCCCGCTAGGCCGTGCACCTCTAGATCTTGTCCTCGAGCGACGTCACTCCGCCACCGCGGGTAAGCGTTCCAGAGTGCCAGTGCCGCGCCACCTGATGCCGGGGGGAGGGAGGGTCGAGGAGCATGGATGTATGGAGGAGGGGCTGGGGAGGAGGAGGCCGCTCATGACGTCGCCCGCGGGTATCTCATTTTTTTGGTTGATCTTCTTGCCACTGTGTGACTGGGCGACGTCAGTACCGGCTAGTCGCTGGGGAAGGCTCAGCCTAGACAAGCAAGTCGTTGGTGTACGCTGCTGTTTTGAAGGAGGTGATGCTCAGCAGCTTTTGTTGTCAGAGTCAGCAGCCCAAGCAAAGCAGTTTGGTGGCTTGGGCTTCGGACCTGGACTGCGTCCTGAAAGTCACTCTCCAGAACTGCTGTGGTGCTGCTAGGTCTACTATCAGTCGAGCGAATTGAAACACAGCGATGGTGATGCAAGTGCTCAGGACAGCAATGTTACAGCTTATTACGCTGCACAAGATTAGGCCGGACCATCGTTTGTGAGCCTTTGTCCCGCAACACTTTCGACCGCGTCTCTTGTCTCAGCATTAGCACCCAATGAGCTGTCGCTTATTTGAGTAAGTCTCAGGCGGCCAGGCTACTTAGGGGAGGGGGATCTTTACGAGGCCCAGACGCATCCCGGTTGCCCCCTCCCCCCTGGACAACGGCTCAGATATGGCTTTGGCGATCTCCCGGGGATCAGAAAAGGTAAGAGAATCCCCAGAGGTCCTCTGCTGTCCGGAGGTCCGGAGAAGAGACTTCATAGAAGGAGTCTCCAAGTCGACTTTCAACTTAATGTCAGTGACTAGCCCCACGGATGGCTCGTGGACGAGCAGGCGGCCGCCATGAAATAGCGGGTCTCCGTCTGCGCCTAACGCAGGGGAATCCGCCCCGTCAGACGGTATCAGGGAATCGGCGGAAGACGCTTTGGTAAGTAGGGTAAGCTCAAGCCGACGGACGCGGCAGCTGAGGTTATTTCATGGCTAGGCTATCAGTCAGGTTGGTTCAGGTGAAGAGAAAGTGCCGATTGATCCCTCAACTGTTCACTGTTTGGGCCAGGATAAGGAGGAACGTAGTATACGCCTCATGAATGTTAAGGCTCGACATTGCTCCAAGACCCGTTACTGCGTCTCTGTCTCTAATTTTGTCATCTATGTCAGCTAAATGTCATTATGTTTCAATTTTATAATCGTTAGCGTGGTTGGTGTAGTGGTATCATACCTCTTTCGGGTCGTCCCCCCGGTAATGATCGGATATAGAGGAGGTCGTGGGTTCAAATCCTGCATCGCGCCTTTTTGCATCCCATATGTCTGCCTGCGGTGCTCCCTTCCAATGTGAAGGCGTAGCATGCTGTTCAGCCGCGTATCCCCTCCCATGTGCTTCTACTTTATCTCCATATCAGGCCCGGAAGCTTTGCCGTGGTCTTTGGCCCACTGCTCTACCTCGTGGCCTGCCATGGATGAACCTCGCTGCAGCTTGCGTGGCACCGACTGCTCAGCCCGTACGTTCTCTGCAGGAAGATCTCATCTTCGATATCCCTGGCGGCCTTGAAAATTGAGACTCTTTTGTCATCGACAACATTCGACGCGTCCAGCAGCGACGCGCCACCTCGTTGACCACAGCGTCCGCTGCAGGCGGAGACCAGCGACGACTCCACATCACAGCAGACCTTCGCTTCCATTGTATAGACCGGAACGCTTGGTCATCATTGCCCAACCGCATTTATATAGTAACCCCGCCGATCTTGTTTATTGTCCGGGTCGAGCTGGCGGTACTCGTCCTTTACATGTGCTTGACTCAGACAGAAAGAGCTGTCATCAGCTCAAGATCAAAAAGGCCATAGACGCTTCCCTGCGTCTGCGATGAGTCAAGTTCAGAAAGTAAGGTAGACGCTCCGTTTGTTGAGGAAGTAAGGCAGACGCTCCGTTCATCTGGGTTTCTCTATCTCGACAGAAGATTGACAATCCACCGATGCCTGGCACGTAGCACGTCTTTCCTTCGTCCTCAGGCAGAACTCACATGGATGCAATGTTAAACAAAAGAAAGTTCGCCGTCATTGACGGCAACAGCGCGAAAATGTTTGGCATCGTCTATAATATCAAAGTCACATAGTGAATATGGACTGGACCGCTTCGTTGCCGGTTCCGCCTCTCTGTAATCCGCTCACCGAACCTTTACCTGTTATGCAGGACTATAGTCCCGGAGATGCCTTATACAGAACGTCAGGGGTCGTTTCATTGTGTCGGGTTCCACAAGCAAACAATACTCGCGGTTACCCACTGTCCAGGCGAGACTTGTGGACAGCCCATCCCTGCTCTTTAAAGCAATCAACGGCTTGATATCCAATGTTTAAAAGACAAACGATTGAAGAGTTCAGTGATCAATACTATTTTTGATGAGCGCCAAGATGGTGGTAAGGGCGCGAGCCGGAGGCAAGCGTGTGACCAACCGACCAGGCCCTTGTTCAAGAGACTTTTAATTTGGTATGTTTCAGCGAGCGCCTCGCCTGCCCGCCCGCTGAGCATCTAGGTCAGTACGCGTTCAATTTATCCAAACAGTTTAGCGACACGACGGTCAGCAGCACTGTTTTTGTAAAGCCTGACGGAAGAGGAGCGGGCAAAAATGATGCCTCATATACGTTTCATCGCTAGATCGAGCTCAACGTTCACATGCTACGTACGTCTTGCAGTGCCATTCACATCATGCATTAGCCTTCAAATAGATGCATCTCGTCTGATGGGGGAGCTAGATCTACAAGGCAAAAACTCATTGCGACTATGGGTTCACAGACTGTTCACGAGTACGACTGCATCGCAACCGAGCACACAGCTGCGCCAGATGGTTTCGAAACAAACCCTGCTAGGTCGGACATTGCTGACAGCTCTTCTCAAAGAGCTGCAATAAAAAGAGGCTGTAAAAAACTCGCCCCAGGCAACATCGGCGCCACAGAAATGAAAACAAAAACTCTAACGCGCCGGCATGAATGGCATGGGTCTGTTTAGCACAGTTTGTCGCCATTTCTGACCAGTGCGAGCCTCGTTTTGATGACAGGTTGCGAGGCAATTGGTAGCGAAAGGAGTAAGAAAAAAGGAAGGTGATACAAGAAGGCATGCCGACGATGAGCGGCCCCTCACGGTCAGGAGAGGCATGCTGCAGGTGAAAGCATACCCGGAGATACTCAAATAATTGGACAGGCGAGAAGGAAGAGCAGTCGGTCCAGAAGACCCTAAATGCAATGAACGCAAAGAGTCGTGTCTAAAAGGTCAGTGGCAAAAGGTTTCACCGCTGATACGCTGCGGTCGCTCAGCGAAGGGCGCACTTGACGTCCGCAATGAATCTGCGAGGCTCTTACGCTTCGACTGGTTGGTCTGCTCTGCGATAACGGCCCTTTTGCCGGTTGACGAGTGGGACAACCTCATTGCCAATTGACAGACTTGCCTTCTCCTTTCTGGACCTTCAGTACGTTTGCTTCAATTCTACCCTTTGAGTAATCTTCCATCCAAAAATCACATCTGGAAAGACTGCTTGTGCACGGATAACTACAATCCTTACCCGCGTTTGAACCAACGTGTCCTATCGAAGCGTCAGTAGCGTCATGTTCAGGCTGCAGGGTTTTGAGACTGTGAATGTCAGAGCAGAAATCTACTGGTAATTTAGGTACAACCTTGTAAAGCTTGAGCTTGAACATTATGAGGCAAGATCAGAATCGGAGTCAAACGTGGGGATTGCGTAGCGCGCGCGGAGCGGCCTCATGCAGCTCGAAGTGCGCCAATCCCCAAAAGTAAACGCTTTCTGCTTGCCATACTTGCTTCTTCCTTTTTGTACAACATAGCACTGGGGTTGTTTGGATAATGGTCAAGGAATAAGACGAGGCTCAACGAGAAACCTCGGGCGCACAAACATGGGAACGTTGCGAGCAGATCGACTAGAAAATGGGGGAGAGCAAGAAAGAAGATTAAGAGGTAGCGAGCAGTAGCGAGCGTGGGCAGCCGTGAAGGGTCTGATGCAGGTATGATGGCGAAAGGAGAGCGTTGCGGCTTTGTAGGGTGACTGATAAATCACCTGACAATCGTCTCCTGCCAGAGTCCATGCCAAAATAGAGAGAGGGGAGAGGAGGACGTAGCCGAGATAAGAAAGAGGAAGGGTGGAAGGCGGTAGTGAAAGAGGGAGCAGTTGCCCCCCTGATACTTCGTATACTCGTGCTCAGCAAGCACGGTCTATTAACGTCGAGTTTGATAATGCCGGACTAGTGAGGAGCGCGGCTAGCTTTTATTGTCGCGCTTTAGCTTCTTTTGAGGGCCCGGTGATATACAGTGGGCCAGGGGTTAATCGTGCGCGGCGCCCCAAGACCAGGCGATAAAACCCATTTGTTTGTAATATCCGGCTAAGTATGCTCGGTTGACGGAAAAGGAAACAAATCGGTCAGCCGCCTGTCTCGAGAGACTTTCATATTGGCTGCCAACTTGTCAGGCTTTACGTGTCAAAAACAATAAGTCATAAATTGTGTCTGCTGTGCCAGACGCCTGCAGCAGGGCCTGGCGGCGGCTGCTCCTCAACTTCAGAATTGCCCTTCTTGATTGGAGCATGGTTGTGCAGGTCGCCGCCGCACGGAATCGCTTATAAAACCGCTGGAGAACGAGAGTCGCTCTTGCTTCCAGAGATACCTTGGCCAGGTCATGGCGCCCACGTTGCGGAACTGGCCCTGCGTGCGAGGCCTTAGCGTGGATCGGCAGAACTATTGCTTCACCGCGTTGGGGCGAAGTACGTGACACGCAGCCATCATTACAGGCCTATATGCTCCGACACCGGTAGCGACGACGCCAAGCATATCGAGGAGTTTTCGCTGACGCGGTCGGCGAGAAGCTTCCTAGAAGAACGACTGGAAGGGACGGCAGGCGACGAGCAAGGGACGGCGTGTGCTGGCTCGGCGGCCGGTGTACGGCGCGTCGTATTGAGGTCAACAACCAGGCTGACCATGTAGCCGTCGAGGACTTTAAACCGGTGTTTGACATGTCAGCAAGGACAAGCTAGCCTCGCGAGCCCGCCATGAGGACGCCAGAGATAGCAGCAGCGAAACGTATATTAACGATAGCGTTGGGCGGGAGCGACAATGAGAGGGCGGGCGCGAAACTCCGAGCTGCAGGAAAAGAAGCCGGGTTTGGGCGGTGGTCAAGGGTAGCTCGAAAAACGACTGGCAACGAAGCGGTGGTTGGGCCAGAGTAATGCCGTAGCCGGTGGCCAGCAGCTGGAGGCTGAGCTCGAAAAAAAAAAAAGCTCTGATCGGCGGGGGAACACTCCGCTAACGACGGGATGCGGGCGGGCATAGTGCGGACGAGCGAAGACGCGAAGACAGCCCCTGCGCGAGGCTCGATCACTTGGCTTTTCCGGGGTTGGTTGTGTTTAGTTGAATTGAGGATCCCTTCATCTCGGCCCCTTTCTTCGCTCGCTCCGCGCCGCTGCTCGGGCCATGGCTTCCAGGTAAGTCGTAGTTTCGGCCGCCTTACGCGAGTTCAATGGAATCGGCAGCTCGCTCGTAGCGCCGAAATGAGCCGGAACTCTCACGAGAGTCAGTCTGGCACAGGGCATGGCTTCTTTTCTTCTTTGCAGGGTCAAAAATCGCTCTTGTTTTAGCGGCCCACTTTGCAAAGAGGTGGCAGAAGAGAGCCTTGGCACGCTTTTGAGGCGCGGAAGGCAGGCAAATGGATCTGCTCACGGGCAGAAGCGCGTACTGCAGTATTCGGCCAATTTACATGTGTAATACAAATCGCGGGTGGTCTTGAAAGCCACAACAACGGGTCGAACTTCTAGGTCACGGGCGCAACATACGCTGAGACTTGACAGCTCCCATATGATATAGAGTCATCGAACTTTGACTTGCGAGTCTTGTTTGACCGGTGAGGAGCTGACATTCAGCATGACGCCATCGACCGGTTCGGATGGTCCGCCTCTTAGCATTGTCCTAAGCTGCCTGCCTAATTTAGGCCTCGACTACGTTTTCACGCGCTGCTTTGCTTAGGGCCCTGTAACGCCTAAGGCCCTGCAAAAACTTCTAGGGTTAGCAATTTGACTCGACAAAGCTCAGTTGCCACTGTACTCAGCGCGGGTATCAACAAGAGTGCAGAGAGGTCGCGAAGGATTAGTCGAAAACGAGGGAGGAAAAGAAAGAACAGGAAGGTGGCCAGCATTGAGGCCAAAAACGGCGTCGGCCGGATGCGTCGTGGACCCAGCCCTTTCGCTAGCGCGGTCCGTCAATTTTGCCCGCTTTCTTGCTCTTCCACCCTCTCGCCGGCGCCTGCTTCGCCAACACCCTTGACGTCCCCGTCGCCTGCGGGCACATCATCTTTGGGCGACGTCTGCCGCCGCCACCCGTATCTCCCTTCCCCCCCTGCCCGGAAGCTTGTCGGTAGGCATGGTGGCTTTTACTATGAGACGCTGTATTGGACCGAAAAGGGTTAGCTTGAGCGCAACCCTTTTCGCCTTTCCCGTCCCGCAACCTACAAGCCAAGTGAGACATGCAAATCACGTAACCTTTCCTAAGTCAATGAACATAGTTCGGGACTCAAACAACGTTCTGCTGGGCAATCAGACCAAAGCCCATGCTGACCTCGTTCGGGGGCCTGGGCGTCTTTGACCTGTGCCAGTTATTGTAGTCGATTTGCGGCGACGAGGGTGGCGGCACAAACCGACCCTGCCTAGCTTTTACCGAGAAGCGGGTTGGGCCCAAGCAGGTAGCTCTTCCCTTGTAGGTCGAGCGAGTCCAAGCCTTACGTTAAGTCAAGGGGAAGGTGGTGATCATTGCGCTACGTAGTAAGGTAGAGAATGAAAAACAACGCTGTGCGAGTGGAATGGAGAAGCAATACGTTTGTTAATGGTCGACGTGGTCGACCACGCGCATGCTGGTGCTACGTGATAATGCGTGTCGCTAATCATGACCCCTCTTGTCAATGCAGCCGAACAGAAGCCGCTACTGTTACAGTATCCGCCGCGGGATCCAGCATCAACACGCCTTTGGCTTGCAGAAAGATGGCAAGCTCGTCCACAGGACAGTCCAATATCTCTTCTGCCTGTTGCCGGCTGCGACTTGCTCGGCTGCAAGCGCTTTGCTCCGGAGGCGCTTGTCCGGAAGCCCCAGCGCCCAGGAGAGGTAGCGCAGGGTGTGCAGCAGTTGGCGGGAGCAAGCTAACATGCTATCTGCCTTGACTTACAGGAAGGCGAAGAGCAACCGAGGTTTCCTCGCTCGTAAGAACGATCTCGACACCGTGAGAATGTGCAGGTAGATGCGCGTCAGGTAGTAAGCACCCGAGATTGGGCCGGAGGTTGGGTCTCCTGTCATGCGTTTAACGGCCTCAGAATGATCGATGCGCGCGAGTCTTCGTGTCCGGATGGCTTTCTTCTGATCAAGTATGGAAGTTCGTGACATAGCGCTCAGCGTTGAGCCTGACGCCGACGTATGTGAACTTTGGACTCAGCACGTAGGTTGTGCGACGGTACGTCAACCAATGGTAGATGCGTCCGTGCCTAGCTTTGGCGCTGATAATATGTGAGGCTGGCGGACTTGCTCGCACTCAGCTGCATGACGTTTGCGCACACTAACGCTGAATAGCCATCACCTACTTCCACGGCGCCGTTGTCGATGTCGACAGCAAGACCACGCCGGCTGCGCGCTTGAGGCGGCCGACGTACAACAAGCGTTTTTCTAGCTCTGGTCTCGGGTGTCTGACAGGATGTGACCGTTATATGCTACCAGCTAGCTTCACCAGTACCCATATACCAGTACAGCATACGGTGAGTGGTATTTCAGCAGTGTCTTGCGATACCAGGTCAGTCGATACCAGGTCAGTCAGTGGTTCGAACCCCGAGCGCCAACGACAAAAGCTCTGGAAGTGCCGCAAGCACATTTTAAAGCTGGGCCGCGAAGTACATCATCTCGTAAGACCAGTCCTGGCATTTTGTCGAGATCATCAAAAAGACACTGCAGGTTGACCTCAAATACTCCTCTCCCAGTACAACGCCGTCAAACCGAAAACAACCGCCAGCTTCTTATCGATAGCGCCGGCGTTCCTTAGATTTACATCAAAAGCTCAAAAGGAGCCGGCTCTGGCCTGACTCGCCTGGCTCCAGCAGGCGGCTAAAGACTTTGCAAGTTGGACGAGAGTCCGACTCGCCCACGAAAACAAGCAAGGCTGCGCGGCCCATATGTCTCGCTTCAGACCCTGTCGCATCAAAGTCCTCGTCATTGAATGACAAGAAGCACGCCGGGGCGACCGTGTTTTCGTCTCGGCAGCCGACGAGAACATGGAGGATGTGGCCAAAGAGCCCATCCCGATCCTAGGAGCAACCTACGTCTAGACGTCTGAATCCAGGAGCGGCTGCGCGGACATCCGGGAGCGGCGACTTCTGAGAGGGTCCGGCCTTAAGCCGATGTTCATAAGGCAGCGCTCGGCTCCAATAATTCCTCCTCGCCCTCCTGGTCCCAGCGACTCTCTCCAGCCGGCTCTCGCCTGTAAATGTCTCGCTTGCCGCCCTCGACAGCGACCTCGCAGACGCTCCAATGTCCAAAATCTCCGACACGCACCGGCCGGTCGGCCGGAAGCGCCCCTCTTCCTTTGATGGGTGAGAGAAGGAGTCGAAGGCCGAGAACCCGAGCGTCCCTTATTTGATAGTGCTCACGTCGCTTGCTCGTCGCAGCCCCGCTCCCCGTTCCCTCTAACTTTGAAGCCTTGTTCCTCGCTCCTTGTCCTATCCTGCTCCGAATCCTCAGAAGAGAACTCACAAGTCTGTTCTTTCGTGCCACCCTTTGCATCCTCGCCTTAGTCGCTCCACTCTTCCGTTTTCCTACCTCAATCCATTGACTTGAGATCCAGAATCCGCGACCTTGTCAATGTGCCGCAATATTCCGTCAGGTCGCCTTTCGACCCTTGTTGGGTTGATGGCCCGACGGCCTCCGACTCTCTGCTGTCGGTCATCCCCCTGGACCCGTCTGTCTTCCGGTTTCCGACCCCCGGTCTCGGACCTTCAAGTCCAATACCCCGGACCCCGGCTCAGTACCCTGACCTTCCACGAAATCCGGATGCCCTTCGGAGCTCCGTGACAGAGTCCATGATGACTATGGTTTTTGGTTATCTCAGGTCATTCACATCCTGTACTAATATCTTGACCAGATGTGAGCAGACCAATTTGACGTCAGGCAGATGGATGGGAATTAGGACGACTACTTATGCTCCCTTGAGGTCCGTCTCGTAAGACATTCGCTGGAGCAGACGAGAGGACCGTATTTGACCTTATTAGACTGTCGTCAACTATGAAGATGGGCTGGCGCATGGTCGGCGTGAGTGCTGGCATCTCGATCGCGTCAGCCTTGGAACGCATCACTGCGAGCTCGCAGTCTGCGAAGATTGGCTGGTTCAGGTATTATACCGGAAGCCGTTTTTGGGAGAGGTTTCTGGCGTTGCTCGTGAGGGGGACGTCCTAGTACGGTCGTCGTTATCTGCAACTCAGGAACGTTTGTGACTTGACTCGGGATTTGAAGTGAGGTCAATAGATGACGGTAGGTCATAGTGTTTGAGAAATGAGAAAGGCCGACACGTAAGTAGCTTACCTGAGTGACCGATTTGCGTTTGGGTATATACAATTTTTGCAATGCCATTCTCTCATACAATCTTGGGTGGTCCAATGGTTAAGATGTTCGCTTGTCACGCGGGAGACCCGGGTTCGATTCCCGGCTCGAGAGCACTCCTTTTTTACCTTTTTAGCAGGCCAGCCATGGACATCCGGCCTTGTTTCCGATGCTCAGTACAGGCTCTGGCTTGCATCTTGACCGGACTTAGGGCGCTTACTTCCGGCGTTGAACTGGTCTGGTGCTTTGGAGCTTCTGACCTCTGTCTAGCTGAGCAACCTTCGGCTATCAGCTCCCGCTCTCAACGTCTCACGTAGTGAGCTCGATTCAATAAAGCAGCCTACAGTCAGCGCACCCTCGGTTCAAGACCCAACGCTGCAGTTCAATCATTTTCGTCGTCTGGCTCTTACTCATCGTCACTGTAACGTCCTTTTCGTCCTGCGAAAGCGCAGGGGAAGTGAAAAGCTCAACGTGCTCCTGAACGGCTTCAGACCGCTCGGTCCTGACGCAGCGTGGAGCGCTTCCTGGGTCGAACTTGTTCGGACCTCGTCGTCGTCCGGCTTTCAGATGTTAATTGACGGACAGTCCAACCGACTTTCGGCTTGGCCTGAGCCAGACATGTCAATGGGCTTGCCCGTGCCCTTGGCATTGACATAATGGGCCGGACGTCGGATTCAATTGAGGTTCTCCCAGTCCAAAGGCTTTAGATTTTCTTGCTCGCCGCTACACAACTATGGTGATGCTAGTTCAACGCCCTTGCTAGAGCTGAGAGTGACACTTTCCACACCTACGCCTGAATTGGACCTTCAATACTGACTGCGGGACGCTCTATGGAGGCATGTACGAACCGCATGACGAATGATAACCGACTGAGAATGTTACCATTATGTTTGACTGACCAATCCTCGCTACCATCAAATCGTTGTGGTGAAGTGGTATTCATTGGTGCTTGCCATCTGGCAATCTGCACTAGGCCGGGGTTCGATTCCCCGCGGCGATATGACTTTTTGCCCCCAGGTCAGCCTGGACCCATCATGAGCCATAACGGCCATCGCCTGCGTCCCTTGTCCGTTCCTCGAAGAACCGACGCCCTCGGCAGTTCGAGCGGAAGTCCCTGCGTTTCTCATCCTCCCAGGCTTCATTCGCTTGCATCCAACACCCAACAAAAGAGAGCACCTTGCTGGTCCAGGAATCGAGCGCAACTTTTGCGCCTTTCCAACGACTACATGCCGGCCTATGGCTTGCAGTGAGCAGTGGTGGCATCACTGGCCAACGCAGTCAACGTGAGCGGCGACATCAAGCTTCGGAATATCGCAGAGCACTGAGCTTCATGCCCCTCCCCCCCCCCTCCTTCCCCCAAAGAATGTGCTATCGGAGCGAACACGAGAAAGAAATGCCCGTTTGACCGGCGACCTGCAGGCAAAAAGGGTCGAGCAGCGAGAGCGATACTTATGAACCGGACGAAACCTCATCTCCCCCTCCCCCGGCAATGTAACGGATTCGGAGCAGCAAACTCACGCCCTGCTTGGTATGTCGTTGATGCACTTTCAAGGACGTCTGCAAACAGGAAGGGGAGGAATGAGGATCGATCAGGACGGACAAGGAGGAGGGATCAGGAGCAAGTCTAAAAACCATGGCCTCAGCGACAAGCGTCATGAGCTGCTAGGGGAAAAAGGCCATATGGCCCCCTGTCAATTTCTGCGGGTTGCACCCAGGCCAAGCGAGTAGGAGTGAACAGGAGGTTGAGCATGAGAGTCTCCTGCGGTCAATGCTCAACAGCAGAGGCAATGCTTTACATTGGCTGCATTACAAACTTGGGCCCAATAAGCATGCGCATCACCAAGGATATATCGCACCTGGACCTCGGTCATGCTCGTCCAATGGCATAAGATTCACCGGATCGCTTCAAGTTGAATCAGGCTGTCAGCACTGGCCGTCGATTCAGAGACGAGCTTGCCAAGGGACAACGGACATCTGCAGCGAGAACCGCTCTCCGACTCGCTCACTTCTCTATGAGGTGGGCCGATGCGTCTTTACATCACAGCATCTCCTTCGGAATTCACGGGGCAAGATGTGACTAAGGCTCGACAGGACTCTTTAGGCAAGTTGCTCAACAAGACAACCTCGATCATCCGGCCTGCGGATGGAAGGAGAACATCCACTATCTAGGTTGAGCACGTTCTAGCGGTTCTCCATGCACTATATGCACTTTTCTTCTGCTTGTTCAGGCCCAGATCTTTATAATCGCAGGCCCGGTCACCGTACGCATGATATATTCATTTGAGAAGGGCAAAAAGGTTAGTCTCACCCAGAGTCGAACTGGGGTCGTAAGTGATCCAACATGTTGTTAGACTTAAGTGATAACCGTTACACCATGAGACTTTGAATGATAACTTACCTCAGATGCAGTTCAATTACACTTATTGTTTTTCTCCATTACCACGACGAGAAAAGGCTCGAGGCGGCGCTGGACGCGATGACAGGACGACGGCGATGGAAAGAGCGGCCGGCCAGACCTGGCTTGCTTGACCGCTCGATGGCGGCCGATGTGGTTGAGGCTCACACAAATCTTCCTTAACAGGACAGCTTTGTGAGGTCCTTTGACAGAGGAGCAGACATCCCGCGTTCAGACTCACCCAGTTGATCGCTTGGAATATTCA
>Ga0308160_10004574_pt1 | contig 14741 bp, 29 predicted proteins | sample PhyFR1_FD_201036 | JGI IMG/M metagenome (GOLD analysis project Ga0308160, IMG submission 201036) | Phyllosphere microbial communities from UC Gill Tract Community Farm, Albany, California, United States - DLSLF.R1 | ecosystem: Host-associated > Plants > Phyllosphere > Unclassified | place: USA...
GCGACGGCGGAAATTCTGCCAAAGTGGGTGGGGAGCAGATCATTCAACGGTTCTCCGCCGCAAGGGACGAAAGACCAAGAGCTACAGAACGGTCACAGTAGGTGTACACCGCAGATTTACGAGCACTCGCTGATGGATAGACCAGCACAAAGACTACTGGGCGCAGAACGGGGGATCGCCGAACCCGGAGGTCTATGCCCCGGGATTCAGTCAAGGATGGGACGATGCGCTTATCTTCCTCTCGCACAACGCGGGCACGAGCGAGCTGGGTTTCATTACCCGATGGGCGGTTAGGAGAAAGGAGGAATACGAGAGGCAGAGCGGCGGACTTGGAGCAGCTGCATGGGAGTGGGAGAGCGGGTTCAAGCAAGGCGTCGAGGCGTGTCAGCGGGTCGCGTTGCAGGGATGAGGTGTTGCGGGGGTGATAGGTTGTGCGGTGTGAGGTGGATCTGTTCCAAAAACACGAGTAGCTATGAATCACGACCTGACATGATCAATCAAGGCTGCATTGATATGCTAAGAAGAGGGTCGGAGAGCAACCCAAGGATGTTGTATACATCCCATTCACCAACCTACACGCAAGAGGCAAAGTTAAAACGAAAGCTCCACGTGGAACGCGTCGGGCCGCGGTAGTTCGGTCGATGCTGTTGACATGATACGTGAATTCACCCAGCACCATCCACCACTTCCGTCACACAACCACCAACATCGCAGGACGAAGACCGGAAAGAGTCTATAATCGACAGAACATTGACCGAAAACAAAGTCCGCAACGATGGTGAGTCACCCGTCCCACCTGGTCGACTTATCAGCGTGTCGTCGCTTGTCCCGCTCGACCACGCCTACTGAGCACCAAAGCACTCACTGATTCCAGCCTACCGCAGCTGATATCCGCCGCAAGAATGCCAATTTCGCTGCGAGGTCCGCAGCTGGCAAAAGGACGCAGCGGCCCGCCCGCTCGACTCAACGCCGATCCACCGGAGCGTGGGTTTTGCTCGGCATGGGGTTTCTGCTAGTCGGCGGGAGTGAGTTTGTGACACAGACAAGACGACGGGTCTCAGAGCTGACGGCCAGCGGTAGTTGAATTGGCACGATTATTGGTTTACGGCTCGTTCTGGTGAGTCGCGACCCCCACACCGCGCTTCCCGCAGTAGCCCCTTATCCCGCGCTCACGTCAGATTAGATAGATGGTCCACATGCAACTTGTATACCGGTCAAGCCGCTATTTTGCTGCAGTCATTCGACTCTTCCCACAAGCCCGGAAGTCTCCACGGCGTTACCCTCTCGCGTGGCGATGCAAAGATAAGGACAAACAATGGTACTATGGGATTACATCAGCTCATCCGCGTCCTCCTCCCCTTCTTCTCCCTCGTTCTCATTCTTCTCGAAAAACCCCTTGACCCCCTCCCCTACGCCCATGATCGCCTCGAAAGCCTTCCGCCCTTGCGCTGCCTCCCAGTCCAGCCCTTCCGTCAAGCCCTCGCAGCCGGCGTACGGAATCAGCCCGATGACTGGCGAGTCGGACCGGGTAGACGCATCTGAGCTCGTTGCGGAAGGGACCTGATTATGCGTGAGGTGATACGATGTGAATAGAGGGGTTGGAGCTATCCGTTGGAGGTAGGGTTCAAGTGCTTTTCGAGGATCAGCGGTGCCGTCCACCGGTGTGTCGAGATACAGGATGTCTGGCATCAGCTCGCTCTACCTCAGGTGTAATCGTAGCACTTACATTGACCAGCAGGACAGGATCCGGTCCCTTCGCCCATGAACAATGCCCTCACTACGCTGGATCCCTCCCCCGTCGGAGGAAAGATAATTATAGCAGTGTCGTCCTCACCGGCCGGGTCATCCGCCTCTTCGGCCGATTGTGCCTCATCCGCGCCTTCTGTCCCCTCAGTAGGCTTAGGCTTCCGTAGTGAAGGAGGCAGTCCAGCCAGCACGGCGATACACCGTGCAATACTCTTCTCGCCGCTCGAGGCAGGCCGTTGTGCTTTCGGAAGGTGGTTGGGCGAAGAGATCAAGTGAGAAGCAGTCACTGGTCGAGGGTGGCATGGTAGTTGCAGCTCGACAGTTTTATCCTTGATGACCATCGCTGACGGGATCGATGTTGGGCCGAGGACGTATGTCCCGCCAAAGACCGCACAAGCCCTACCAGTCAACGCTTGCTCTTAGGAGGAGATCATGACATACCGACAGAACCCTTGTGCTACCTCACCGGCTCCGCCATACTGCCCCACCAAGAATGCGCCAGGTCCGTACCTCCCCACTGATTTCAGATACCGCCTTGCCCGCATCAACGCCGGCAAAGTGGGGTCCGAGGGGGAAGTACAGTGCGCAATGGCGTATGTGACAGATATCGAAAGATGCGCCGGGAGAGAGAAGGATTCTTCGAGGAATCGCTTCAGTGGCATGTCTGCTTTCCCTGCGCTGTCAGCGTGCCAAATTGCCGCGCAGGTGCTTCTGGCCATTGGTGAGACACGTACCACTCAGTAGAGGATCGTCTTCGAAGGCCCCAGCGGCGAACATGAGGAACTTCATCAGTCTCCGTTTCTCCATCAAGCTCGCAGTCTTGTCCTTGAAAACTTCCTCCTTGCTCCCCGGCACTCGAGTGACGCTCCCACTGCTGCCGCCTGCGCTTGCTGGAGGATCTCCCGATTCGCCGAGGCCCGCTTCGTCATTCCAGATCGACACCGAGTCGAGCATCCGGAAAGAGACGTACTTGCTCACATCCGACTTGACGAGTGTGTCGATGAGCTCGCCACGGCTTGGCAGGACCGAGGGGAAGAGGGACAGAGCGTATCGCCGCCGATTCGCCTCGAGCGCGGGGTTGAGGGATGATGTGGAAGCGGAGGAGAACAGCGCGGTCTTGTCGTTGTCAAGACGCGTCGACTCATGCTTGGAGGACCAATCGACCAGCTCGTCCAGCGTCAAAGAAGCCTGACTCGCCCCGTAGTACTCGTTCGGATCCAGGTGGAGGACCGTCTTTCCAGCCTTGGCTAGAGCTCTGCCATCAATTCCAAGGCCGCAATATGGGCTTACGCAGCGGCAATCGACTCTGCAAGCCCTGTGCCGATCACCACGACATCGTAGTCGTCTCTCTCTAGCTCGTCCGCGCTTGACATTGGAGTAGCGGTTGGTGGTAACGCAACATGTCTGATTGATGATATAGCTACTCGTCGTGGAGACCCCAGACGATAACAATGAGAAATTGTTCGAGCCGCGACTAACCGCTTCGTCGTGGAACCAGCTCATATCCTTTCCGTCGAGTGTATATTGTCATCCCTGCACAACCCCACCTGCAGCATCATGGCGACATCCTTGATCGTCCCCCTGGCGTACATCACCGTCCTAGTCACGTCTCTCGCCATATTCTCCAGAGTCTACCGCCGGCGAATCATAGGTGAGCTCCTTTGTGCGACTATTCGGCAGCATAACCCGCGCGCACCCGCACCGGGATTCCACGCGTCCTGTCCCGGCTCGTAATGGCCAAGCAAGCGTGAGTGTTAGCAGAGCTAATTTCAGCCGAAAAGACAACATGGGAAGCATGGTTCCCTACCCACCCGGCCCGCGACACCTACATCTCCCTCCTCTCATCCTCCGACGCCGTCCCGGACTCGCTTCTCAAATCCGCGCTACTCGTACGCGCTCAGGCGGACGTCCAACGTATCTGGCGAATCCGCGATGATAAAGCCGCTTTGACGCAATTGCAAACGAAAGGACTGGTGGGAGACGACACGATGGCGCGTTTCGCTGCGGCAGAGAAGGAGCTCGAGGCGGAAATCGTGGATGTGGTTTCCGAGGCGAACACTTTCAGGCAGGGTTGGGGAGGGATGATTTTCCAAACGGCGACGGAGATGGCGCATGCGGAGAAGACCAGGGAGACGGTCTTGAACATTCCGAGGATCAAGGCGCGGGAAGGTGAGTTGGGCCTCGGGTAGTACCAGGTCGGACGAGCGGGGAAGGGGGGCGCGACGATTGGGCGTGAGCTGCGGAGCGGATAGCTGCACAATCTCATGATCGGACTTGCTCGGATGCCGGGACACAACGGACAGAACGGCGAAAAGTCTGAGCACGACTAACGGGCAGAGAAGAAAATGCTGTTGAGGAGGAAAATGCGAGGAGAACCGATGCCGCGTCAGATCACCATGAACCTGAATGGAGCATCCCCCACTCCTCCACCACCAACAGTAGCTGAGGCGCCATCCGCAGTTTCCACGCCTGCTGCGACTCCCGCTGCTTCCCCTCAGAAGGCCACCCCGCAGACTGCAGACGAGGCCCCGCCCGCTGCCGAAGCGAAGTCTCTCCCAGGCAGCGGAGCGAGCACCCCCAGCAAGGTCAGTCCAAGCTTGCATGTGGATGCTGACGGACAGAGCACGCCAGGAAAGAAGAAGAAGGGCAAGAAGTAAAGTAAATCCCGGACATGCATCTTTTGTCTCCTTCGTCCTCTCGTGGATGTCTGACATGCAACCTCGCTACATGTTCCATTCGTTTCATATTACACTAACACTTTTACGCATGTAGACTGCCTGTTCGCCCGATCGGGCGGATATCCAAATGCAAGACAAGGCAAAAAAGACACTGGGAGGTCCGGTCTCTCTCCATCCACACCACCCGTCCCCATCATCTGCCTCGTCGCTCCTCCTCGTACATCTTCTTGCCTTGACGTCGACGTTCCAAACTTGACTGCGGACTCCTGACTCCTGATTCCTGACTCTTGCGACGCGCGCGTATATCTCCCTGCGCCGTTGCACCCAAGCTATGTCTGCCGACTATCGCATGACAATACCACCTCCTCCACCGTTCTTGTTGGGTCGCTTGTCGGGATGGTCGATACCCAACGCGTCGTCTTGTGCCCATTTATGTTCGTACAATCGATCATCTAAAAAGACTGTTTCAGCTTCGTCCCGACACTCCTATGAGAGCAGAGTTTGCTGAACTCACCTTCCTCAACAGCAGACGGCTGCTTGTAAATGTGAGACGTGACCAAGTTGAACTTGAATCGTGAGAACTCCTTGTCCGCGATACCAAGGCGTTCCTGTATTCTCGTCTTTGTGTCTGAGAAAGCTTCGCCCTCATCGTCAGCGAACGGCTCCCAGTAAGTGTAGCATTACGTACATCGATGAGAACGAACTTGCACGGTACGCCGTGTGTCCGTGATGGATCCTTGGCATAGTGGAACAAGTTGACAATCTTGGCCTTCTCGTCCTGCTGTGCGTCCAACTCCTCTTGAGGAACTTCCTGCGATGGTGAGCGAGCGTCGGGACGCACCAAACCTCGACTTACCTCAGCAAACAGCTCCGCCGGCTCCGCGAGGTTTCCAATCATCTCAGACGATGTGTACTCTCGCTGTTGTCGGCCGTTGGCGCCGATATCGAAGATTCGAATCTTTCCACTTCCCTTCTCGCTGAGCTTGACGGCTTTCAACAAGTTGTCGGACACATCGCTGAAAGTGCTCGTCTTTGGCAGGAGGAACGGGAAGGCAGCCTAATTGTCAGCTTGTCAACGGCGCGATAGCTCACCTCTTCTTTGTTGTGACTCCCGGTCCAGACAACCTTCAACGACTTCTTCGTTTCGAGCTCGACGATGCTGATATCTAGCAGCTCGTAGTAGACGACCACGTTGGGATGTGAGCTGTAGTATTGCGTGCCGGTGATGTCGGCAATGCTTTGGTTGAGGGCTCGCTTGATGATCGTCTTTGGAGCCGAGTTCTGAGGATTTGAAGACGTGAAGCGTATCTTGAGCGGGTCTTGCTTCAGGTGTTCTCCAACTCGAGCAGCCATCTGGAGATTAGAACTATCTTAACTTGCGCGGCCCGACTTACGACATCGTAAGTCTGCTTCTTGCTCAGCATGAGCTCGAACTCTGGCTTGGTCTCGTCGTTCTTAGATCGGAACTGAACAAGCACTCGGTTCTGAAGGAAATCGTAGAAGGCAGGTGCACTCGAGTACAAGCCTTGGTTTTCCAGGTCGTCCACTCTGCATCGTTAGACATTTCCGTTGGCCGCGCAAACGACTCACTCCTTTGGCGTGATCTCAACCTGGTAACATATAATGTCACCGTCCTGGATCTCGTTGGTCGCATATGTTTGCTTCAACTTCATGCCCTCGATCATACCGGCCTTGATCTCCTATTTCCGTCAATCTGCGTCCAGCGACCGTCTGCGAAAAACTCACCTCGAAGAACTTGATCGGCGTCGAACTTGGCCAGCCCATCTTCTCCTGGATATATGGCAGCAGGTCGCTAACTTTGCTGTTCTTAGAGACGAAATGTTTGCCTTGTCCAAGAAGCGTTTGACGTGAGCAGTCGAACCATTTGAGGAAGATCATTATAGGAGGATTGTGGGGGTCTGCGTGCAGCTACACGGAGTCAGTCAAGTTTCACGGCCCCACAGCGTAGACTGACCTTGTTGAACGTAGCCATATCAGGGTTGTAGTCGAGGTACAGACGGAGATCGGTGGCACGAGCCGCCATGTTGTTTCGGATGTACTCCATTGCTGCTTATTAGCTAGGCTTCGATTCTGAGAGCTTGGAGGCTTACTTTGGTTGCCTTCGGAGTCGTGAACCGGTTGGTCGGGACGGATAGTCTTGTTTTGCCTGTTGACCAAGACCCACAGGCGGAATTCTCGCTCTGGAATTTTAAAATACGTGGCGATTCTCTGTTTGAATGTGAAGAATTGCTCATTCTTCAAAACGCGGAAAGTGGGGAGTTCGGTAGGGGGAAGGTTCTTGTCATCGAAGGAGGCGAGATCGAAGCCTTGGTGGCGGCTGAAGATGTCGTCGGTGATGATTTTGGCGGTGAGGTACAGATGCTGTTCGTCCTTCTCCCTTCGCTTCGCTTCGATTTGCTCTCGTTCCTGGTCCAGACGCATTTCTGGAATCAGTTGTGCGCTCGTCTTAGTCGGAGGCAAAGATCTCACTGAGGTGTGGAGGGGTATCGCTCTCGGTGAAAGGCGCCATGACCGAATCCAGCTCAGTCTCCCTGACGTACACCAACATGTAGGCATTGGTGAACTTCTTCAACGTCCTGGCCTGTGTTCGCTGATGCGGCGCGACGAGGCCATTTGGCATCTCCCCACCGTAGTTGTCTTCGAGTACCTCCTTGTCCGTGACCGGGGTCACACGGTCGTCGTCGAATTTGTACCATCGACCGTCCTTTGCCGGCTTGATAAGGGCAAAGTAGTGACCTCCGTGAAGATCGCCCGAGTGAACGAGCACACCGTGAAGCTTGTAAACGTGGGACATGTTCGGGTCGCGTTGGTTCTCGTCGACGAACTCGGCCAAATCGATCTCGAAGGGGAACTCGTGACGGTCGTTGATCTAAGTTTAGAGGGGGTAGCAAACACGACTTGATCTACTCACCTTAACCAACGCATCCTTCTCGATATCGTATTCGAATCGTCGCAATTGCAAATGCAGGACTGGCGGGAACGAGTTGAAGATGACACCCTTCTTCGCGTCCTGTAGACCGTGTCCTTCCGCATGGTACTTGTTCTCCCCGTCCAACGTCTCGACTGAAACATAGTCTCGGAAGGAATCTCTCAAGTTCTTGATTCCCTTGATGGTGAGTTGAATGTCTGAAAGTTAGCTTCGCTGTAGAAAGGACGCCGGGCGGAATCACCATAGAAGTCCTCCGTGACTGCGGATTCGAAATCTACGTTGATACACTTGATGTAGTTCTTCATCGACCCCTTGAAAAGTCTAGGAATAGCGCCCTCAGCGGGGGTACCCTTCAACGTTAGCGCACGTCCACCATCTTTTCCGACAGCTCACCTTCATTTTGATCTCGAGCTTGTCTTGCAGAATTCGACTGAACTCTTGAACATCGTGCTGCATGAACGAATCGAGTGACTTCCAGCCGAACGATTTTGTCAATTCTGTGGTGCCTACGAGTTAGTGTGGGCCGTTCAGCGGGTAGATTGATACTCACCGACTGGCTGGTCCGAGGTCTGTAGATGATAAAACACGCGCTGGAGCGCATATGGCAAACTCTCAACGGGGTTCTCGTGCTCGGTGGGTATTTGGTAGACAGCCTGTACGTCAGCGCGAATTCGGCGGGCCTCCAGTATACTGACCTTGCGGAAGTAATTTGTGCAATATAGCGATTGCAACAAAGAGTTCATGTAACACGTCGCTCCTTGGTTTTTCAAACCCACGTGCCCAGTCTCCTTCTTCGAATCATAGCTGTCATTAGTTCCAGCCCTAAGCCAGTATTCGGCTTACTTGACAAAGTTGTGCCATAAGACTCCCGTCGGATCCTTCAATACTCTAACGAACGCCGTGATCTCCACCTCATCGTTCTCGATAGTCGGTCGGTTCTTTCCATTCGCCGGGTCCGGGGTGTAGAGCTTCCTCAAATCGACGAAACGGGTGAAACCCCAATCACACTCCTCGGCCACGAAACGGTGGTGGGCGTCTGCTGTCAGTCTGGGAGGCTTCGGTTGGCTGAGTAAGCTCACGGGAAGAGGTTTGGATTGTTGGTTCCCAGGGGTTTGAGATGGCCAAGCAGAACTGAGCACAAGCGTGCCATCCTTCTGGCGCTGATTTGGGGTTGGCGTAGTCCAGATAGACCGAGACCATGTCGTTCGGTTGCCCGTTGGCATTGCCTTGGGGAAAGAGGAGGATTCGCCTAGATGTTTAGTCTGACACAGTGATCGCCGGCAGCAGAACATACCACTTGTGGCCGCCGCAACTGAACTCAGGTCCAGTCAATCGCTTGCCCTGCTTCGACCAGTTCTCGATCCGCCATGTCTGAGCTTGGAAGTCCTCAATCTCGAGACCCAAGTCCGGCATTGCCTTTGCGGCGTATGCTTCATCTGCGCTGTCAGCTTGGCTCCAAGCAAATCCGTCGCGAGACGTCCGAGCCGCGCATATATTGATATGATAGGGTGCTAATCGTCGAGGCCTACGCACATTCTCGGACATTTGGCAAGTCATCTACCTCAACCGGGACGGGTGGGTCATCGATGATGATATCGGTCACGTCGTTACCCGACTGCAATGATCAGCACAATTACAGGCATATGACAGCCATTCGAGGTATCTGGCTTGTGACGATTTGGACACAAAGCTCACCATTGCTGGAGATGTCTAATTAAAGATGGTAGTACAGGTTCGAGGGTTAAGCGGCGATGTTGATGGGTCCCAGACGGCAAGCTGCCTGGTTTGATGCAGAGACTCGTGCTGGAGTCGATGCCTAATCCCTTGTACAGACGGGTAGGGGTGAGCCGGAGAGGAGAAAGGATGTCGGGAAGTGTGGAAGGTGAGGAAGCTGTGTATCTATGTACGAGTAATGTATAGCCTGAGTCGTCAACCGACGGCCGGTAAGGGTCGACGATGACAAGGCTCAACGCGTGACGAACGGCGGCGTTATCCGGCGTTTTAGCCGACAGTTGCCGCTGTGGCACAAGATCAACCCAAATGCTGCACGCCAAACTGCATCTCATCTTCATCCTCTTCTTTACCATCACCCTTCACTTCTCCGGCATGCATCGTTGTACTCCCTCTCCCTATATATCTTCTGTACTCACCAAAACCCGCGGTTCTTAGATCCACGACTAGGAGCGACATCAGCTTGTTTGCTTCCTCTCCTACGCCGCTTCAAACCCGGTACGGAGCAAGGTCGCATTCGAGTGTCCTCCGCCAGCGCTCAGCTGTGCGATTGGTCAGTGTATGAGTCAACCCGTGGAATAATCACCATGGACCTCAACCTCAACTCTCCGTCTTGGAGAGGGGAGGTGTGCTCTCACCGTCTTGGTGAGTAGCACGCGAGGCGTTGCTCGTGTCGGATGGAATCGCGGTAAATTTTGGCGAATCTGGAAGACTATGAGCAGAGATACTGTCGTAGTAGTCTTGTTTAATGTGAGTGAGAGTTTTTCTTCCCTTCCAACATCATAACCCAACACTGGCGATGAAGAAAAACACTTTCCTAATCGTATTCACACTGTGTGACTCTTCGGAGAATGCGCACAACCACTTCAACGGTATCGGAGCCTACATCTACCTCTGCAATTATTATCCTGGTCCTCAGAGTCAGCGCTGACATTGCAGTATATCATGCAAATAAATAATAGCACAGCCTGCGCTTTCTTCCTTACTAACAAGTTGTCCTCGCGCATCTCTCAAGCGCCAACGTAGCCTGACCCAATGTTCCAACCTCCCCGTCACAGAAGGGCGTCCGCTTGAATCCACGGCGGGAGCTTTCCACAATTAAACATCTGGGGTATAATGTTCTTTCCGTCTTTTTTGGATGGGCTCTTCTTTTGTGGGCTACTGTCCATTGTACGGCGGAGACATTTTTGCTCCTTGTAGCTGCATGCATGTGGTCTCTTGCGCATTGGACGTGACCTTATCGGTCGGGACGCGATGTGACTGGTCGGTCCTGTTACGGCAACTCTGCAACGCCTCCACTTGCGACCTCCACCAGGGCCGTCAATGAACGCGGAGCCCGTCGGCCATGAGAACACTTATAGCCATCGTCTCTTCACGCATCTGGCCAAACACAGCCAACTCAATATGAAATACGTCAGACTAGGCAAGTCGGGTCTCAAGGTATGTCCCTTTAGCTTGAGGCCAGCGCGCATATTGACAGTAGGTCTCGCAGATCATCCTGGGATGCATGTCCTACGGCGTAAAGCGTCCTGAAGCCAATTGGACCTGGGTGCTGGAAGAAGAGGAGGCGCTCAAGCACTTGAAAGTGAGTGCTTTCTTCCCCGACATAATGATACTAACAACCAGCATGCCTACGATGCGGGTATCAACGTGAGTCGGACTGGGGCTGACAGGCTTGTCCAGCTATACCTGACGGTAGACCTTTGACACGGCCGACACCTACTCCCAGGGGCATTCTGAGCGCATCCTGGGCAAGTTCCTCAAGACCTACAATATCCCAAGAGAGTCCGTGGTCATCATGACCAAGACGTACATGCAGTGGGGGGACGAGGCCTCGTACGGTCCTGCTGGATACGTCAACAACAGTCGGCTTTCCCGAAAGGTGCGTGGATGCGCGGAGTCTACCGTATCACTGGCCGATACTGACGCGTTAGCGAATCTTCGCTGCTGTCAAAGACTCCCTCGAGCGACTGGGTACGGACTACATCGACGTGTACCAGGTACGTCTTCGTCCCCACGGCTGTCTGTGAAAGCCGCGTCGTGATGACCGGGAATGTCCTGACGACAGTGCCATCGATTTGACAAAGAGACGCCTGTGAGTCTTTTGGCCATCAGTACGCAAGCAACAGCTGACAGCAGATCGAGGAAACGATGCAGGCGCTGCACGACATCGTCCAAGCCGGACACGCGAGGTATCTCGGAATGAGCAGTTGTTTCGCATACCAATTCCAAATCATGCAGCGTAAGGCGTACTTATTTATCTTTCGTGGTATCTGATGGTCAGAGTACGCGATTCAGAACCGCTTGACGCCGTTCATCTCGATGCAGAACTACCACAACGCGATGTACCGCGAGGTAGGCTTTTGCCCCTAATCTCGGCAAAATGCTGATGGTGTAGGAAGAGCGCGAGATGATGCCCACACTGCAGCACTTTGGGGTCGGCTCAATCCCTTGGTCTCCTCTCGGCGGCGGAAGTGAGTCATCTCGTTCTGCGTGCCACGCCAGCAAAGCTCACGATCAGAACTCGCCCGACCGCTGTCCGTCTCGACGGCTCGAAGCAAGAATATCGACTTCATCAAGCTCACTGAAGCGTCCAAATCGATCGTTTCCAAGGTTGAGGAAATCGCCAAGAAGCGCGACCTCACCATGTCGCAGGTAGCTCTTGCTTGGAGTATCTCGAAGCCGTTCATTTCGGCGCCGATCATCGGGACGACCAAGCTTGAGCAGCTGGACGAGCTGATCAAGGGCTGCGAAGTTGAACTCTCACCGGAGGAGATCAAGGAGATTGACGATTTGTACGAGGCGACTGCTATCTTTGGCCATAGCTAAGCTTGTCGCCTTCCGCTTCGAATCCTCGACCGTGGTTGAAGTACACTTGTGTTTCATAACGGAATGAATATGCACCGCACTATGACAGATAAGAACGCATGCGCCCAAATATAAAGTAAGATATCGTCTGCTCAGGCCACAGTGACGACCCATGCTGATCGCTCGCCGTAAGCCACTTGCTTCGCCCCCTTGACCTTCCTCGAATCCTTGATTGGGAGTATGACGTGGATCTCGCTTCCCCAGAGTGTCTTAAACTCATGCTCCTTCCACCTGGCCTCAACCGTGACGTGGTCACTCGTCGCTGTGTACTTCACCTCGATGACGGACTTGGCGGGCTTCATCGATATTCCGTCGTCTTCGATCCACTCGCCGGTGTACTCGCCCTTCTCTCCAGGGAACAGCTTCACACCTCTCCAGTCATCCAGTGCGACCATCCCTCCGTCCTCTTCTAAAACAACGTCGACACCATCGGTGTGCGTACGCGCCGGGCCTTCCTTTTGGGTGACAGTCGCCTTTGGCTTGCCGACAGGAATGACGGAGCCTTCCCTGGCGAACAGACCAAAGTGTTCGAGCGGCGTGGAGATCGTAGCCGTCGTACCAGCTTTGTGAGAGTTGTTCGGGGCGTGAAGGTCAAAGTAAAGACTCTCGTCCTTGTCGCTCGACTTGGGGAAGTAGACAGGTCGAGACAGCTCACCCTCGAACAATGCCGGAACGGTGAGGATCGTTCCAGGTCCGAGCCATGCATCGAAGCCGTTTAGCGATGCCTCGGTGTACAGATTCTTATCCGTGGCGAAGTCGCCGAAGAACAACGGAGCGTTAGGCGGTTGTGAGTGGAGGTGCGACTGCCACATGAGGTGGTTGCTGCGCAGTCAGCGTTGTGCCTCATTTCCCCAAGGTCCAACTTACAAGAATGGGAGATGCTCGTATCGCCATTTGATCGCTTCTCGAACAATGGGCAGGACCTCGGGATACTGCAGCATCAGACAACGATCGTCGGGAACAGATCAACTCACCATCCAAGGAGTGTTGGTGTCAGCGGCACCGGACGCGTCGTTCTTGTTCGGCTTGAACGAGTGGATACAGAATCTCGAGTGCGTAACACCAAGCTGCACCCATCGAGCGAATAGCTCGGGCTCAGGTAAAGGTCCACCAAATCCTCCGATATCGGAGCCTTGGCTCATCATGCCAGATAAACAAGCATTCAGCTGGATAGCTTGCGATCCACGCAAATTTTTCCAGCTAGCATCGTCAGCTGACATTCTCGATAAAGCATCTGTCAACTCACCTCGTGGCGTTGTCTCCGGTCCATGTAGACGCAGCGTATTTGAAGGTGCCGACATTTCCGGATCGAGTCAAGACAAAGGTTCGTCGGTCTGGGTTGGCCTTGGTGAGGGTGTGGTCACTCGTCCTCGCCATCATTTCAGTCTGCAATTAGTTTCAACTTTCGTCAACAGATCAAAAGCCTCACGTTGAGCATTCGGCCCATGAGACCGACAGTGGTCGGTCCCTCGGCTGGCGAGGCCATCTCCATTGGCATTTGGTTTTTGCAAAGGAATTCGTCGTCGTGGAGGAAGTACTCGTTGTTGTCGCTGAGATCAGCGGATGTAGTGGGTCCGAGGTAGCAAATACTCACTTCCACATACCATCCACTCCCAGCTCGATCAGACTCTGCACACCCTCTGCCCACCACTTTCGTCCCTCCTCGCTGGTCATGTCGACCCAGCCACCCTTGCCATTCTCACCAACACCAGAGGACCAGAGTCTTGTCTCAACGGGCCTCTTTGCCCACGGATCGTAGAACAGACTGTCTTTCTCGTGCAGTCCCTTGTAGTGCGGATGGGTGTCCAGCATGTCTGGTCATGAGCGCCGTCACTTGACTCATCACGTCACTCACAAGGTTTGATGTTGGGGATGACCTTGATACCGGCTTTGTGGAAGTCACCGACCATGCCCTTGAAGTCGGGGTATCGCTTTTTGTTCATCGTGAAAACATAGCGGTTTCCGTCGTCTCCGACCGTGTAACCCGACGAAAGCTGATCGTCAGCCTGAATACGGTAAGACCGTGGTGACTCGCGTGCATAGCGGAACAAGGGATGTCGTGCTTTTTGCACAGCTCGGGCCATGTCAATAACAGCTCCTGCGCGATAGGCATATCGGATTCTCCCAATCCCATACCGGATGCTAGATGATTAGCTTGAGTATGATGGAATTGTAGCAACTCACCGAGGTATCCGAGCCAATCTCGACCGACAAGCTTCGGCTTGCCAACAAGCTCTGTGAAAGTCTTCACGACCTCTTTGACGCCCTTGCCGACGATAACCCACTCCTCGAGTCCTCCCCAATCCTGGATAAACGTCTTGAAGTATCCCCAAGGATCGTCGTGACTTCTACCAATGTCCCAGCTTCCCACGCTGTTGGTAGGATGGTATATGGCGTATGTAGATGGCATGACTCCATTGCCCGCTTTGGGAGTGGAGATGAGGAACGGCGTGTGCTTGTAGAGTGGGTCACCCTCGTACGCGTCGTATCCAGCCGCGTCTGTTCCGTGCATGGAGAACGATCTTCCGGTCAAGTCAATAGGCGCTCCCTTCTCACCAAGACCAAGGTGGAGGTTTTCGCGCTCGATCCACCAATGTCGGATAATACCGTGCTCCGTCAGAGCGTAAGATCGGCTCGGAAGGTCGCCCAGAAGGCGGATCGGCTCGGAAGAATCCGAAGACTTCTCGTAGACAGTGAGCACGATGGAGTCTTTCCACACCAAGTGAATCTCTCTCGTCTTGTCACTTTCGTCCTCGCTCTGGGGAAAA
>Ga0308160_10004575_pt1 | contig 14739 bp, 9 predicted proteins | sample PhyFR1_FD_201036 | JGI IMG/M metagenome (GOLD analysis project Ga0308160, IMG submission 201036) | Phyllosphere microbial communities from UC Gill Tract Community Farm, Albany, California, United States - DLSLF.R1 | ecosystem: Host-associated > Plants > Phyllosphere > Unclassified | place: USA...
ACACTTCGGCCATTCTCGCTCTTCTCGTGGCCCTTCCGCCCGCGCTCAGTCGTGCCGTTCGGTGTCATTGGGTGAGTCTCTTCTCGTCGGGCTGCCCTCAGGGACGAGCTTCTCAAGCGCGTCGAAGGTCGCGCCTGCCTTCAGGTGGGCGGTCGGCGTCGCGCCATGCGCCCGCAGCAACCCGAAGGCGGCTGCTCTCTCTGCCAGGGCTCGGATAGCTGATGGCTCTCGTATCCTCCCTGCTGCCAGCTTCTACCGCTACCTCTGGTACATGATCCGCCTGCTGGCGATGTGGGTCTACAAGCCGGTGCCGCTGCCGACGCACCCGACGTACGTCGCCGGCGAGGACGTCACCATCATCGTCCCGACGATCGACGCCGGCGAGGAGTTCAAGGAGGCCGCTCACTCGTGGCTCGTCGGCAACCCGAAGGAGATCCTCATCATCACCGAGGAGCGCATGGTCGGCCCGCTCCAGGAGCTCGCCAACGCCGTCAACCCGGACAAGATCCGGGTGCTGACGGTCCCGTTCGCCAACAAGCGGCTCCAGATGTCGCACGGCATCCGCAACACGACGACCGACATCATCGTCTTTGCCGACGACGACGCCATCTGGCCACCGACGCTCCTGCCCTACGTGCTCGCCTGTTTCGAGGATCAGCAGGTCGGCGGTGTCGGAACGTCGCAGCGCGTCCAGCCGGTCGGCGACAAACTCACGCTCTGGGAGGTCCTTGCTGCCTTCCGACTGACGATCCGCAACATCGAAATCTCGGCCTCGACTCACATTGACGGCGGCGTGCCGTGCCTCTCGGGCCGGACGGCCGCCTACCGCACCGTCATTCTCAAGGACCCCGAGTTCCTTCACGGCTTCACCAACGACCTCTGGCTCGGCAAGTACCACCTCAATTCGGGCGACGACAAGTTTCTCACGCGGTGGATGGTCTCGCACGGCTGGAACACGTACATCCAGGCCTGCAAGGAGGCCGAGCTCCTCTCGACGATGAAGCCCAACTGGCGCTTCCTCAAGCAGGTCCTCCGCTGGACGCGCAACACGTGGCGGTCCGACTTCCGGTCGATCTTCACCGAGCGCCACATCTGGACCAAGCACCCTTACGTCGCCTACACGATGATCGACAAGTTTATCAACCCGTTTACGCTCCTGCTCGGCCCCTGCCTCGTCGCCTACATCCTGTACAAGTCGACCAAGAACGTCGACGACGGCGGATACCATCTCCCGGCCTGGAACATCCTTATCTCGGTACGTTCCTACTGAATTGACGTGGCGACAAACCCTGGTGCTGACCTTCACCCCCCCCCCTTTCTTCCCATCCAGTACGCCGTCTGGCTCACGGCGACGCGGACGCTCAAGCTCTTGCCCCACCTCTGGTATAGGCCGCAGGACATCATCTACGTCCCGGCATGGATCGCCTTTGGCTATTACTTGTCCGTCGCTCGCGTCCTCCCAAACCTTAATGCAGCGAGGGCCGCTGACTGACGAACCCACCCTCTGCTTTCCAGCGCCGTCATGAAGCTGTACGCCGTCTGCACGCTCCACGAGACAGGCTGGGGCACCCGGACTGGTATCGCCGACCCTGCCACCGCAACCCAGGCCTTGCAGGATCAGAATGATCGCGAGGCGGCAAGCCGGAACGAGAAGTACGGCGGGCCGGAGCGCGAGGACCTCGAGCTCGGAGGCTTTGGCGGCCGGCAAAAAGCGGCATGAATGAGGACGGCCCCTTGCGTCCCTCGCCACTTTGCTTGTTTCTCTCTGCCCCTGTCCGAGTCCCTTGCTACGATCCAGCTGTACACCTAGATTGCCAATCTGCTGCTCCTCGCCCTTCCCTCCATCGCATATTTGCCCACGCTCCTTCCCCCGCTCGAACGCATCTTCTGCCTCGCTGTCTCCCTTCACGCCATTCCTCCCTCATGGACACGCTTCCGCTCGAAACCTTCGCCCTGCGTGCCACAAAAGCCCACCTAGATCTTCTTTTTTCCAACTCTTCGCCCGTCGGCCTCTTTCCCTCTTGACGCTATTCAACTCGTCTCGAGGTCCGTCACGGTGCCCGTCTGTCTTTTGATTTGCAGGCACGCCGTGACTTCCCCCTTTTCTCGTCGCGCGTCGCGTCTCTCCCAACACCCGACGACGTGCCTTGCTTTGCCTGCGCGTCTCGCTGACCAGACCTGACCGGACCGCCGGCGCGTCCTGCTGACCGGCCGACCTGCCCGCCAGGTCAACAGTCCGCACGGCGTTTTCCGTCTTCTCATCATACCCCTCACCGCTCACCCTGCCTGCCTGCCCTTTGCGCAACCCCCGCTTCCTCTCTTCCCGCGCCACCCCTTCAAGGCGCCCCCCCCCAAACACCACCCACGCGCTGGCATGCTCCTCGGTCGCCACTCGTGTCTCTCCCTCTCGCTCGACGCATACGACCTCGACGCGCCCTCGTCGTCGTCCGGCGACCGTCGCCATCACCACCATCGCCGTCGTCACTCAAGCGCTCGGCCGGCCGTCCGCTTTAAGCCTTACGAGCGGCCCACTCTCCCCGCGTTTGGGTACGGAGCCGGTCGTCGTCGGCTGCCCGTTGGCGAGACAAGAGACGGTAGTCGCGCTCGTTTGTCGGGCCGGTTGCGCACTCGGCCGAGGAAGAACGAAGTGGGATCCCCCTTCTGCCGGCCAACGTCGACAAAAGGGGTGCGTGTACCCATCGCTGACCCGAACGTTCCTCCCCTCCCCTGCTCAGGACGTCCCTCCCTTGCGCCCCTCGCCTGCATGCACCGATGTCGACGCGCCTGACCTCCTCCGCCGACCTTGTGCGGATGACTTAGCGCCCTACCGCCTGCCGTCGAAGGCCGTCGCCCTTCCATCCCCTCACCTCGCGTCGACACCCGTCTTGACGACGCCTCGCCTCGCCCTCGCGCGACAGTTCCACCGCCCATACCCGGCCATCCCTTTCCGGCTCCGCTCACAGCCGATCGACTCCCCAGCGTCCTTACTTGCAACGCCACCGTCGGCAGCAGCAACAGCGCCTACACCCTCGCCGACGAGGCCGCCGGCATACGTTCAGCCGGCGGCAGACGGCTCGCCACCGCCGAGGGTCCGCAATCGGCGCTCGCGGCTGTCGCGCCTTCTTGCTCTGCTCGACATCGACGACCCTCCGCCGGCGCCGGCCGAAGCTCCGCAACGGGGGAGCCTCGTCGTCCCATCATCCGAGGCGGTGGCGACGCGCCCGTTGTCAGTGGCTGCTTGCGCTGCAGGCGTCAACACACCGGTCCGTCGACGTGAGCATGACGGTCGGGAGGGCCCATCGTTCCTTCCGCCGCTGTCGTCGCCCCCGCCGTCATCTGCCCTCCCACCTCTTCCATTGCCTCCACCATCGCCGTCGCCTGTCCGGCGCGCAACTCGCATACCGCGGGACGACCGGCGTCGTGCGGCAGGCGAATGGAGCGGTCGCCTTGTTGGAGTCGGCGAGATCGACGCGTCGTGAGCGTCGCGTCGCTTTGGTGCGTAAGGCGCGTCGACGTCTGCATGGCGCCGGCTGGCCTGACGGCCCTTCAAGTCCGGGAGGATGGGATCGCCCGACGCCCTGGCAAGTCCCGCGCGACGACGGCAACTGACGATGAGCATGATCGTCTGGGTAGAGCCGGCCGCCGTCGTTCCGACCGGGTCGCCCTCCTTCCTGAGCCCACGCCCCGCTTCGCGCCTCTTCCCCATGCCATCGTCCCGGAACTGTGGTTGCGATTGCGCTGAGGGTGTGCTGCTCGTTGCTGCTGCTGCTGAGCTGACCATGGGCGAACCCGCCTCCCCCCCCCCTTTACCGAGGGGGAGGATCGCCGAGCGGGGTCTCCAATATGGTGGAACGCGGTGCCGGCGGCTCGGCGAGATCGGCCTGCGGCCGTCGATGCCCGTCGTTCTTCGAGCAGACGATGGTGTGCGACCATTGTAGGAGAGGACTCGCTTTGCAGTAGATTGCCTCCTGGACGTCGGCACGAGGCAATCTAGCTCGTAAGGCGATGAAAGTATTCTGGGCTCGCCCGCTCTCGCTGCTGCGGCGGGCGGCACGACCAGGACTGCGTCGCTGCTGCCTGGCTTGGGAGACCCGCGACCTCGAATAGGCTCTCGACCTTTTTTGCCTGCTGCAATGCTGCAATGTGCAGACCCGCGGCCAGTAGACGACCTGCAGCTTGTCGAGCTTCTTCAGCCACCCGCAAAGAGGATGAAGCCTCCGGGCATGACCCCGTCCTGCTCTTCGCTCGTCCCCTTTTCGTCTCGTCCCATCGAGCCGCGCAGCGGTGGCTGGCCTTTCACTGTTCGGAGGCGACTGCACAACTTTCAGGGGCAGGATCGTTTTTTAAGCGAAAGAGAAGACCTCATCGTCTACGAAAGATGGGAGCCCTGGTCGTATCTCTGCGGCGGCTGGCCGGGCTATAAACGACGCAGGGGGGTGCGGCAGGCACCGAGGTCGACCGACGCGTCGTCGCGCGTGGCCGACGACAACAAGGCCGCCGGGGGAGCGTGCGCGCCGGCTCCCTCCGCCCAACCTTGTCGCCTTCTCTGGCGCTGAAACCAACCCCTGAAGGGTCCCGACACGCGACCCGAGGGCGCCGATCGGCGCGCCGTCGGCAGCGGTCGGCCACGAACGAGGGATGGGGTCGTCCACGGAAGCCCCCCTGTCGTCGGGCGTCGTTCGCTCGTATAAAGGGCCGCCGTCGGCAACAGGGGCCTCCTCCTCTCGCTCTTCCCATCCCTTCCCCTCTCAACCCTGCCCTCCTCAAGACTCTCTTGCAGCATGCTCGCCGTGCTTCCCACGCTCCTTCTCCTGGCGCCTGCGGCCCAGGCGTACTTCATCCTCAACCACCAGTGCGTCGCGTCGCGCTGCGCCCGCCCTCCGGATCTCACGAGCTGACCGCTGCCGATGCTCTCTCCTCTCCTCAGGACGCTTGTTGTGTGAGCAGCACGCGAGCAATCAGCTGCTTCGAGACTTTCGATTCTTGTATTGACGCCTCGCTTGCTTCCTGGTCCTCTTCAGCGAGCGCCTCGACCCGGTCATCCAGCCGGGGGAGGTCAGCCAGGTGCGCGCGTGGACCCGATCGACGAGGGCTGTTGGTGCGCTGCTGACCCGACCTCCGTTCTCCTCAACACCCCTCAGCACATGCACACGGTCGTTGGCGGCTCTCAGTTCTCTAAGGACTACGACTATGAGACCGCCCTCACCTCGAGCTGCACGACCGCCCCAGTCAACATCGACTTTAGGTGCGGCGCTTCTGTGCCTCATCCGTGCTGCGCACCGCCCACCCCGCTGACTTGCTCGCTTCCTGGTCGCAGTAATTACTGGGCGCCGACTCTTTACTATTACGACCCTTCGGTGCGACCGTCTTGCGCGGCCCGATGGTGACAGGACGAAAATGCTCTGAGACTAACTGCGTGCCATCGGGTCGCCTTATCTAGGACTCCACTTTCGAGGCTATTCCGGCCGGTGACGTCAAGACTTAGTGCGTCTTTCCTCCCATCGCACTTACACGGCAGCACGCATTGACGACCTCGCCTTTGACTTCCTCTCGCAGCTACCTTCAGCGGCCGGGCTCCAAGAACGAGAAGATCGTCGCCCCGCCGGCAGGCCTCAAGATGGTTGCCGGCAGCCCCAACCGCCGCACGTACGATGCCTCCAACTTTGAGGACCAGGCCGTCTCGTTCGTCTGCCTCGACTACTACAACGACCACACGGGCGACCCCGCCTGGGAGCAGCGCAACAGCTTCTTTGAACACAACTGCCCGGACGGCATGCGCGCCCAAGTCTTCATGCCCCAGTGCTGGGACGGCATCAACCTGTACAAGAGCGATCAGTCGCACATGGCCTACCCGGTCGACACCTTCCAGGGCGGCAACTGCCCCGACACGCACCCAGTCCACATCATCGGCATCTTCTACGAGTTTGTGCGTCGCTCCTGTCCCCCCCCTCTCTGTGTCGCTTGCCTTTTTCGAGCTAACCCTCCGACCTACCTAAAGATCTTCAACGTCGGCGACTTTCCCTTCAATGGGCCCAACGAGATCACCTGGGCGCTCGCCAACGGCGACACGACCGGCTACGGCTTCCACGCTGACTTTACCATGGGCTGGCCGACCGAGGGCCCGACCGGCAACGTCCTCCAGGACGCCATCGACACTTGCGGCCTCGAGACTGGCGGCGACATCTCGGCCTGCGCGGTCTTTGCCCCTTACATCGACAACACCGGCGGTTGCAAACCCGAGACGCCGATCGTCAATGAGCCCAACGGCCTCGGCACCAAGCTTGCCAAGCTACCTGGCGACAACCCGCTCTGGATTGGAACCGGCCCCAAGCCCTCAAATGGCGACTCGGGCAACAGCACCTCGAGCACCGAGCCGACGACGCCTGACTACCGGCCGGCCAAGGCCGTCCTGCCCGCCGGCTGGACGCGTACTGGCTGCATCGCTGAGGGCCCCAAGTGCGTCACTCGACCCTAGGATGATCGTCCGTCCGGTTGCGCTGACCTTCTCTCCATCCTATCCACCGCAGCGGTCGCGCTCTTTCAACTGCAACCTACTCGGACGACCAGATGACGCCTGCTGTGTGTGCCAGCTTCTGCGACAACCTCGGCCTCCCTTACGCTGGCGTCGAGTATGGCACGCAGTGCTTTGTGAGTCTCTCCCTCTGCTGGCAGACGCCTGGTCAGCGTTCTGGAAGGCTGATTATATCGCGCTGCTCGCCTCATAGTGCTCGGGCAAGACGACCAACAATGGTGCGACCGGCGAGCTCGTCGCCGACGAGCAGTGCAACATGGCTTGCGGCGGTCTCGGTCAGTAGCGGCAGACACGCACGCATAGCCAACACGGGCGGAAGACTGACCCCGACGTCCTTTCTTCCTTGCTTAGCCACCGACTCGTGCGGCGGTCCTAACCGGCTCACGCTGATGAGTGAGTGTTCGCATCCCGCGCATTGACAGGAGCAGGATTCGGCAGACTGACCTTGACGTTGCCTCTGCACAGCCAACCCGTCGCTCATCATCAACGAGACGACCATCGCTGCGTCGCTCCCGACCGGCTGGCAGGTTGGACCCTGCGTGACCGACAATGTCGCCGGTCGGACGCTTGTCGGCGGCTACACGGCCGATACGGAAAAGATGACCAACAAGCTCTGCGTCGACTACGTGCGTTGCTGCGTTTGGTAGCCCGGTCAATAAACATTGCTGGACGCTGACGCTGCTCGACTTCCTGATACAGTGCTCGGACAAGGGCTTTGTCTACGCCGGCACGAGCTACTCGCAGGAGTGCTGGGTGCGCCACGCCCGACTACCTGACTGACTTGGACGAATAGAGCAGTCTCCTGACGCCCAGTATCCCTTCCAGTGCTCCAACACCCTCGCGAACGGCTCGTCTGTCGCCGTCGACCAGTCGACGTGCTCGATGGCCTGCAAGGTGCGCTTCCTCACAAACCCACTGACCGGCTTGATGCGTGATCCGAATTCTGACGAGGACGACGACAAATGTGACTCTCACTCCGCAGGGCGACATCCGAGAGACGTGCGGCGGCAACAACCGTCTCTCGCTCTTCTTCCTTCCCACGAACGCAACGACCGGCACCGGCGACAGCTTCATTGTCGCCGACGGCCAGCTTCTTCGGAACTGAGTCACACCCTCTTGACCTCTCTCCTTTCCTTAGGGCGCTGGCCGCCTAGGCCCTTGCAAACCACCCTCTTAGATGCGCCGCTTCGGTCCCCATCCTGTCTCGCTCCTCAAATCTCGCCCGGCTCTGTATCTATACTCAAGACCCCCCCCCACCCTCTCAAACTGAATCAGATGGGCCTCACAACCGTTCCCTTACGTTGCGCCGATCACGATCATGCGCTCAGAGCAGTCGGTAATAGGAAGCTGGTCGTAATATGGTCTCGGGAGGGACGACGGCACCTGTGTCTCCTCCCCCGCTCTCCTCCTGGGCGCACCTCGCCCCGTCCACGCGCACGTGTGTCTAGTTGTAGAATTTGCGGTTCTGTGGGCGGGCAGGCGATCGGCCGAGGGTGGAAGACGTCAGTCGGTCGAGCTGTGCGAGCCACGTAGCCGACGCGAGAAGGGCACGCACCTCATTCAGGCCAAAGAGGTCGGCCCTGATCTCGGGCAGCATCTTGTCCTCGAGCAGGCCGAGACGCTCGTCGATCGTGTTGTTGACGGTGATCCGGTTGCCTTCCCCAACGAGCTTGACCCCGCCCGCGCAGTCGTCGGCGAGCGTCTCGTCCGAGAGCGTGACCTCGCACGACCGGCCAGAGATCGCCTTGTACTCGTCGATCGCGGCGGTGACTGCGCGCGAGGCGACGGCTTGGTCCTTTGACCGGGCGATGACGGCGACGGCCGGTGACAGGATGAGGAGGAGACCCTTAATCGCCCGTTTCGGCGATCAGTCGAGCGTCCTCCTATGCGGGACGCGCACGTATGCGGAGACGAGGAGAGGGGGAGGACGACAACGCACCTGGACAATGAGTTTGACAAGCAGCTGCTCGTACTTCCCCTCGTCCTCGCCGAGATCCTTGATGCCCTTGCGCGTCGTTTCAAACAGGTCGGCCAGGAGCTGCTCACGCGCGCGCAGAATCTTGAGCCGCGACGTGTTGAGCGCTGTCGACTGGGCGCTGCGAGAGGGGAGGCGGGCAGACAGGGGGGAGGGGGGACGAGCGAGGTCAGCAAGTGCCTGCCTAACTCGACCGAGCCAGCCAGCAGGCAGGGCACGACGACGCACATCTTTTGGCCCGTCTCGGCCTGCTTGCGCTTCTTGTCGTATAGGGCGTCGATGTTTTGGCTCTCCTGCCGAACGATCTTTGCCTGACGAGGTGGAGCCGATCGCGCGCGCACCAAGAGGGAGCGGTCAGGCGTCCCGTCAGCATCGGCATGGCAGGAGGGAAGCTCCCAGAGCCGGCGCAAGGTGAGACGATTCATCCGGCTACGCTAGCGGCAATTCAGAGGGCCGTCGGGCGCAAAGCTTCGAAGTTCGAGGGAGCCACCGGCTCGGCGAGCCCGCAGCGGCCAGCCCGACAGGCGAACCATCTCTCCCGCGGTGCTCGACCAGTCGGCTGGATGAGGGCGGGGGGGTCGGACGCACCTTCTCAATTGCAAACTCCTCGTCGGCCTTGACCTGGATCTCGCGGGCCTTCTCGCGTGCCTCCTGGCTGATGAAGGCCACCTGCGAGACGGACGACCGGGTCAGCCTCGAGCAGGGCGCGGTTGGTCCATAAGGGGAAGGCGATGGCGGCGAGGAGCTCTCGGCCGTTCGGTGAAGCAGCCGCCGCTTCGGGCCACCAGAGGTGGGTCGAACGTACCATCTTGTTCATCTCTGACTGGACCTCCTCATCGTTGTACGGGCGTGGCTGGGACATGGCTGGGAGCGTCAAGGGCAGCGGGCGGGATGGAGGGAAGGGAGGGTTGACCGGCGAGGAAGGGCGATGAGCCGGCGTGGGTGCAAGGCGATGCATCTGTGCGGGCTGATTGATGCAGATCGGCAGACCGAGAGCGCGTCGGCCGTCGCCGTCCTCGCGCCCGACGACGCGCCCTCGCCCTGTTGACTTCTCTTGTCTCGCCGACCGCTAGCGAACGACACGCCGGCCTCCTTCGGTCCAAGCAGCCGCAAGCGACCGAGCATCCCAAAGCCGCTTCCTCTTTGTCGCGCTTCCTCCTTCCTTTCTGTTTACCCCGACCCCTCCCCGCCCTTCGGCATGGCGACACCTACCGCCGGCCCTCCGACGACGACGGCAACCCCACTCCGGCCGACGCCCAACTCAGCCACGTCGTCGTCGACGGCGGCCCCGCCGCCGCCCGAGACGCCCATCACCGACTTTGCCGCGCTCGAATCGCAGAAGGAGAACATCCAGCCGCTCTCAACCGGCCGGTCGGCGGCCGCCTTGTCGTCTCTCTTCGCCGCCAAGCCAAAGGTCGTCGAGCGCGAGCTGCGCGAGGCCCGCGAGGCCTTTGAACGCGAGCTCGAGACGGTCGAGGCCCGCCGGCAGAGGGAGCTCGCCGGCGAAGACTTTGGCGAGGACGGCGAGGCCGACCCGCTCGATGTCTATGAGCGGTGCGTGTGTGGACAATTTCGTTGCGAACGCGCGCTCCGCCCTGCGCTGCTGATCCAGCCCTCGCGGCCGATGCCTTTCCCCGCCGCCGCTGTCCTTCGCTGCAGGTACATCAAACACGTCCGCGAGACAGCACCGACGGGCTCAACCCAATCCTCGCTCCTGATCCCTCTGCTCGAGCGAGCGACCAAGGCTCTGCTGACCGACGAGACGTTCGCTCAGGACATCCGCTACGTCCGGCTCTGGATCGCCTACTCGCGCCTCGTCGAGCGCAAGAGCGACGTCTTCCAATTCTTGCTCGACCGGGCGATCGGCGTCGAGTGGGGCGTCCTCTATGAGGAGTACGCCGTCGTGCTCGAAGGGATGGGAAGGTACGCTTCACCTGACGGCGGCAAGCTGCCCCGGTGGGCGCCCTTGACAAATCCGGAAGCTGATCCGCTTCGATCACCCGACTGCTCGAACACAACACCCAGGCGCTCTCAAGCCGACGAGATCTACCGGCTGGCCATCGCTCGGCGGGCGAAACCGCTCGAGCGACTCAAGCAGCGCTACAAGGCCTTCCAGGTCCGCATGATGACCTCGGCCGCTTTACCCATGCTGCCCGTGCCGTCAGCGACGCCGGCCTCGACGAGTGCGGCAGCCGGCGGCGGACGCGTGACGCTTGGCGCGCTCGGTGGGGGGCTCTCGGCTGGCGCGATGCCGTCGAGCGTCCGGCCCACCAACGGGAAGAGGAACGGGCTCGCCATCTTTGTTGAGGGCACCGCGGCCGGCGTCAAGGAAGAGGACGAGAACGGCTTCCGAGGCGAGCTCCAGTCGCGCGAGGCGGCCCGGAAGGAGAACGAGCGCGAGGCCGTCGGATGGAAGGGCGAGACGCTCCCTCAGGGTCGAGGACTTGCTCCGAGGACACCCAAGCTCGAGGTCTTCCGGGACGACGTGCGTCGGGACGGCCTGAGCCTTCATCCTTTTGAAGATTCCCTGACTTGGTCCTCCCCCCTTACGGTCATGCGACAGGGCGAGGCAGCCGGGCCGACACCCTCCTCAAAGCACTCTGTCGACGACGTCTTTGCACGTTCGTCCGCTCAGCCCGAGTGGGAGCGTCTCATCAAGGACCCGCTCCTCCACATGCGCGGCCTCCCCCCCGCCCCGGCCCACACCATCTCTGCCGCGCTCGCCCCGCCTCTGACCATCATCGCGACTTCGACGCGCACGACGCCCGCTTCGACCTCAGGCTTCATCGCCTCGATCCCTCGGTGGGAGATGCCCGATCCAGCGCCGGCGACATCCAAGAATGGTAGGCCGGAGCGTCGCCGCTGGGCGTGGAACGACGTCTACTGCGGCGGACGAGAGTGGAGCTTCGAAGAGGTTCGCGCGAGGAGGGAGGGCTGGCTCGACGGCGTCAATCGTTGGGCGGCGATGGGTGCGTTTCCCGAGCGCCTCGGTGGAGTCTTCTGATCTTGACTGACCCACCTTGTCTATGCAGACACGAATCCTCCCTGTCGACCGGTCGAACTGGTCGGGCCGGTTGCCCTCACCACCCGGACCCCCTCGCCAAAGCCCAACATCTTCGGCCAAGCCAGCCCCCCGACTGAGCCTACCCCCGCGCACGCGCCGCCGCCATCGGCAGCAAAGGCTAAGCTGAGCATCTTTTCGGACGTACCCGCGCCCGCAACCACGACCAAGGCTGCCAGTCCTCCTCTAGCAGCTGTGGCGCCTACACCTCCGCCGATCGAGTCGGCGCCCGTCATGGTCGAGCCGCCGACGCCAGTGGTCCCGCAGTCAGTCAATCGCTCGACCAGGCCATCGCCAACAATCAACACCAAGGCCGCCCTATCAGACGTCATGGGCTTCTTCAACGCTGGGGCTGACGACGACGACGACGACGACGACGGCTCTGACTCAGACTCCAGCGACGAAGATGAGGACGAACAGGAGCCCATCATGATGGTCTACGAGAACGGCCAGGCGGTCCCGCCGACGCCGACGCCGGCCTCGGCCAGGGGGCAGGTGTTTGCCCTGAAACGACCGCAAGGAGGCCCGCCGTCGTCGCTAGCCGGGTCGGCCATTCAAGAGAGCGAAGACGTCTTCGCGGGCGGCAACGGGTCACCTCCCCTGCCGCCGGCTGAAGCGGCACCAGCCGCTGACGAACAGCCGACGGCCGCGATGGTTTTCCGGGACGAAAATGCCGACCCGGCGGTGGCATCCAAGACGCCTTCGCGAACGCCGCTGTCGTCTCGCAAGCCCACCTTTGGCGTCCTGACCGACTCGCGCGAGGACGAGTCAAAAGCGGCGGTCCCGCAGCAGCCGGCTTTCGAACCTGCGCCCGCGCCAGTCCCGAATCAGAATCAGAACGTCTTCTCGACGCCGATGCCGGCCAAGCAGCCTTTCCGCCGACCAGCGCCCCTCGGCTCGTTCGCCGAAGAGGCCGAAGAGGGTGACGCCGATGAGGGTGACCTGAACGACGCCGAGCGGCGCCGACGCGAGGAGCTCGAGGAGGATGCCGAAGACGAGGCATCGTACCGCTCGCAGCGGGGCGCCTGGGAGGGCCGGGTCGGTGCCTTTGAGCTCATGACGCCCATCACCGAGCGAACGGGCGAGTGGTCGGCCCACGGCCGGTCGTCGATGGGCGCGCGGTCGTCTATCGCGCCGACCGATTTTGGCATCGCCGAGGAGGAGGAGGATACGACGGATGCCGACCAGGCCTTTCACACGGCCACGACCAACTTTCGCGGCTTTTCGCAGTCGCCAGTGACGGCTGGCACCACCGGGAAAGACGAGACGCTGCCATCGTTCATGGAGGGACACACCGGTCGCAGCATGCCCGAGTCGGACTTTGACCGGTCCTCCTCGACGCCTTTTGCCTTGTCCGAGGGCTACACAATCGAGGGCAACACCGGTCGGACCGACGGCATGCTCGACACGCTCCAGATCGTCGATCGGACGAGTTCGATGCGGCTCGACCCGCTCGACGAAGAGAGCACCGTAACTAATACCGACCTGGCGCCTGCCGCCCAGGCGGCGCCCGGCATGGTGAAGGTATCGAACCCCTGTAATCCGCAGGAGACAGACGTCATCTGGGCCGTCTTGGCGACGCTCGATCCGCCGGCTGCTTTTGTGCCTGGCTTCCAAGATCTTTCGTCGACGCCCATCAACCGGCTTGATGGCCTTCAGAAGGCAGCCAAGGCCCGTCAGCGCCGCGGCAGCACCGGTTCGGCCAAGAGTGGTAAGAGCGGCAAGACGAGCCTCGACGCGGCCTCGCCGTTCGGGTCAATCGAGCTTGGCGGCCGCGAGTACGAGGTCCGCGAGAAGATCGGCGAAGGCGGCTTTGGGGCCGTCTTTCTCGCCCGCGACGTCGCCTCGTTTGAGGCAGCGGCCCAGAAGGCCGAAGATGACGACGACGAGGACGACGACGGCTCGGACGCTGATTCGGACGACGACGGCGAGGCCAAGCACCTCGTCGCACTCAAGGTCGAGCGGCCGTCGTCCGTCTGGGAGGGCGTCGTCCTTGCGCGCATCCACAATCGGCTGCCAGCCGACCTGACGCGGTCGATCATTGCCTCGCGCGGGCTCTACACGTTTGCCGACGAGTCGTACCTCGTCCTCGACTACGCGAGTCAGGGGACCGTCCTCGACGCGGTGAACCAAGCCGGCCGGATCGGCATCGCCCCTTCGGCCCAGGGCGCTTCGGGCATGGACGAGCTCGTCGTCATGTTCTTTGCTGTGGAGCTGATGAAGATTGTCGAGGGTCTCCACCGAGCCGGCTTCATCCATGGCGACCTCAAAATCGACAACTGCCTCGTCCGGCTTGATTCGATCGACAACGCCGCCTGGGCCGGCCAGTACGACGCCGGGGGTGCCAACGGCTGGGCGAGCAAGGGTGTCCGGATCATCGACTTTGGTCGGGCGATCGACATGAGCCTCTTCCCGGACGGCCAGACGTTCATCGCCGACTGGGCCGTCGACCAGCGCGACTGCGCAGAGATGCGCGAGGCCCGGCCCTGGAGCTATCAGGCCGACTATCACGGCCTCGCCAGCGTCTTCTACTGCATGCTGTTTGGTGCGCCTGCTGCTCCGCCGTCGTCGGCGTTTTCCATCCGTGTGCGCGGGCGCTGACCTCTCTTCGTGTGGGTGGCCGCAGGCAAGTACATCGAGACGGCCGTCGCAGCGGCCGAGGACGGCAGCAAAACCAAGCGGTACAAGATCGCGACCCCACTCAAGCGCGTGCGTAGCTGGGTTGCCTCTCTCGGCCTGAGCTCGTCGACCAGTGGCAGCAGCATCGTCGGCTGACTCCCTTTGCTTCTGTCGCCCCCCCTCTCGTCCCGGCAGTACTGGCAAACGGACCTTTGGACGCGGCTTTTCGACCTCCTCCTGAACCCTCGGCAGGCGACTCCCTCCGGCACCCTGCCCGTCAGTGACGCACTTGGCGCAATCCGGAGCGAGATGGCCGGCCAGCTCGAAGACAAGTGTACCAAGGGCGGCAAGAACCTCAAGCAGCTGCTCAAGAAGCTCGAGCGCGAGTATGGCGGCGTCTGATCTGATGGGGCTCGATACGACCTCGCCCATGGTTGCAGGTGCAAGCCAAGTTCATGGTCGGAACTCCAGTCCTTTTTTAAGCTAGGGAGAACAACAGCGGAGGAAGGGGAGAGGGGAATAGAGAAGGCCTGCTGGCACAACTGAGTAAGC
>Ga0308160_10004576_pt1 | contig 14737 bp, 10 predicted proteins | sample PhyFR1_FD_201036 | JGI IMG/M metagenome (GOLD analysis project Ga0308160, IMG submission 201036) | Phyllosphere microbial communities from UC Gill Tract Community Farm, Albany, California, United States - DLSLF.R1 | ecosystem: Host-associated > Plants > Phyllosphere > Unclassified | place: USA...
GATGCCGATTACGGCTGTTGAGTTGGAAAAGCGCGGGATCAAGGCGCTCATGGCGTCAATGTGGAGCGGCGCCGAGCAACCGAAATCGACCAGGGATTACGAGGAAACCTACATCCACGCCAAGGTGGCAATCGTCGACGACGTGGCCTTCACGGTCGGCTCGGCCAACCTGAACGTGCGCAGCATGGCTCTCGACAGCGAGCTCAATTTGCTCAGCCAGGCCAAGGATGTCGCGTTTGACTTGCGCAAGAAGCTGTTCGACCAATGCACCAAGGACGTGGGGCCGGCGCAGTTTGGTGATATGGAAGAGACATTCAATAAATGGCTGACGCTGATGCAAAAAAACAGTGAAGCCATGGCGAATGGATCGCCGCTAGTGGGCCAGATCGCCACCTTCCACGTCGACAGGGAACCAGGTTCGCCGGTGATCTGATATGCGACCAACAATTCGACGCTGGATGTACATCGCCGCCGCTTCGGCCGCCGTCGTGACCGGCGCCTATTTTCTACAACAACATCTGGAGTACGTGAAGATGCACACGATGCCCCCCGGCCTGCTGGCTTTCGACGTGAACGGCCCGATCCCGGAATGCGGCCGGTGGAAGGACACGATGCCGCGCACCCGCGATCCGGCTGCCTACCGGCTCTACATTAATGCCCGCAAGCTGTGGCGCAGCAAGATCGAGTGGCAATTGACACGGCAGGAAGCGCTCAGCATTCTGCACGATGTGCAGGCGGCGGCGAACCTCGGCGACTGGGGCGCGCGTGCATTGATGGCCTACTTCTACCGAACCGGCCTTGGCCCCCTCGACAAGAACCATGTGCTCGATCCCGACGCGGACAAATCGGTCGAGATCGTCCGCTCGGCCGTAGCGGCCGGCCAGGCGTGGGGTTACTACGATCTCGGTGTCGCGCACGAGCACGGCTACGGCGGTGCGGCGCAAGATAAACAAATCGCGTGGACCTACTACCTGAAGGCGGCGGAGCTCGGCAGTCCGGAAGCGCAGATGACCCTGGCGGAAGCCTATCTGAAGGCCCAGCGCCGCGATGCCGAGAAGGCGATGGTGATGTGCGCGTACAGACAAGGCCACGGCCCCGCTGCCTATAAGCTTGGGATCAGAGCCGAACTTCGTAAAGATTTCGCCGAAGCAGTGGAGTATTACCAAGCAGGGGCGAAATTCGGAAGCAAGCTCTCCGCTGCGGTGATGATGCTTATGTTCGACACCAAAGACTGGAGTCAGCGCGACAAACAGGAGCAGGTTGTGCTCAGAGAACTTGAGATCCTGCCCGATCCAGAGCGCAAGAGCCGATACAAGCAAATCAATCAAGCGCTTGACCTCAATCCCGATCTGAAACTGACTCGCCTCGACCAGGTATTGCCGCTGCCTCCAGCGGAACTACCCGCATGGAAGGGCATCCAGGATGCGATCGAGCCTGAGCCGGACGGCCCACCGACATACTGACATCAACAGCCCTGTGGAGAAAGACATGCCTCTCAAAATAATTACAGTCGGCGACAAAACCGATCACGGTGGGACGGTCATCAGTGGCTCACCTGACCACGATGTCCGTGGACGCGCGATCGCCAGGCTCGGAGATAAGGTCGACTGCCCGCAGTTCTACCCTGGAGGCAAGCCGCACGGGGTCAATAAAATCACTACCGCGTGCAGCTCCTTCACTGTCAATGGCGTGCCTGTAGCAGTTGAAGGTTGCATAACAGAATGCGGGTGCAAGCTGATCGGTAGTTTGCCGGCGACAATTGGCTAAGAGCTTCGAGCAGACCCTCCGCCCTCGGCCAATCTCATCATTGCGCAGGCTGATGCGCGCATCGATTTAGCCCGACACAAAGGTCGCACGCTGGTAGCAGCCGTCTCTATTTTCTAGGCGACTCGGCGGATGGCGCGCAAGTCAAGGGCGTCTTGACGGGCAGGGCTCCCACCGCCAATAGCGAGCGTCCAAGTACAGATCCCATAGCAGAGGCGGCACCGATCCCACCGCAAGCACGGCCGCAACTAGGAAAACCTGTGCGATTGTGCAGAGGGCAGCGTCGGCAAGGCGCATCGTCGAAGAGTTGATGAGTGCCAGAAGAACCGCTGAGATGATGACAAACCCTCCACAGAGCATATGGATCACCTCGCGGCCGGGTCCATTGCAACGTTCGTAGAACAACACATACCAGAGAGTTGGCAGAATTAGGCATGCAGTTGCCACCATTCCGAACGCGGACGATCCAATCGTCGCCTGATAGCGGGCGCGGAGCATGCGCTCCGTATGCCGAACCAGGTAGATGGCACCCGGTAACGCCAGAATGCATGCAGGCACGATAAGCTCGCTCGGGAAAGCAATCGGCATGGTTGTACCCATTTGCGTTTGCAGAGGTTGGCGCCTGGGCGCAAGCTTGGAACAACGGTAACGGTCACGTCAATATCGTATTATCGAAGCATCGTGCAGTGTGCAATTTGCGGCTCAACAGTTCATCGTGATTGAAGGCAACAATGCAGAGCGTAAAGAGCGAGCATCGCCCCGAGACTGACACTGTGTGACGAACTTGTGACGTACAATTCGACAAGTACCAATTCTTCCCCTTGAGTGACATTGACTGTTGAGCTTGGCAAGCGTTGCAAGTCTTTGAATGTTAAGGCTTTCGTATTCCGACCCGGCGACTTTTAATCCGTTGGTCGCAGGTTCGAATCCCGCACGGCCTACCAAAGATTCAGCGAAAACGCCAACCTTCACAGGTTGGCGTTTTTGTTTCTGCTTCTGTTTTGCTTCCGGCACAAGGCACAATGCCCCAGACCATCCTCGCTCCCGTCCACCACGAACTGCTCATCAAGAAGAGCCGCTTCATCGCCTGCGTGCAGCCGATGACGGATCGTGCCGGTGCGCAGCAAGTCGTCGCGGATTTGCGCGCCCAGCACCCGGGCGCCGCCCACGTCTGCTGGGCGCTGCTGGCCGGCGGCCAGTCGGCGGCGGTCGACGATGGCGAACCGAGCGGCACCGCGGGCCGCCCCATGCTCGACGTGCTGCGCCACCAGGACCTGGAAGGCGTGCTGGCCACGGTCGTGCGTTACTTCGGCGGCGTGAAGCTGGGCGCCGGCGGTCTGGTGCGGGCATATACCGACAGCGTGGCCCAGGCACTGCTGCAGGCCGACAAGATCGCGATCATCCGCAAGACGACGCTGCGCTGCAGCGCGCCCTACCCGCTCGAAGGCCTGGTGCGGCGCGAGATCGATGCGGCCGGCGCCACGCTGCTGGATGTGACGCACGGCGACGATGTCGTGTTCGCCTTCAGCCTGCCCGAGGCGGCGGCGGGCAGCTTTGCCGCGCGCCTGAACGACGCCGGCCATGGCCGCATTGCCTGGCTGCGCGACGAAGAGACGTAGGCGCTGCCGCTATCAACGCACCGAATACCAGACATCACAAGACGAAAGCGGACGATGCATGGGCCAGCCGCTATAGTGGCCGACCGCCTGCAACCGCATCCGCCGTGTTGCGGGCACTCACACGTAAAGACTCCGCATTTTGATCAAGAAAAGCCTGTTTCCCTTAGCCCTGGGCGGGTTCGGCATTGGCATGACCGAATTCGTCATGATGGGCATCCTGCCCGACATCGCCAGCGGCCTCGACATCACCATTCCCCAGGCCGGTTACCTGATTTCGGCCTATGCGCTGGGCGTCGTGGTCGGCGCGCCGACCCTGGTGGCGCTGGTGGCCGGCCGTCCACCGCGCAGCGTCCTCATCTGGTTCATGCTGATGTTCGCCGCTTTTAACGCCTTGTCGGCACTGGCGCCGAACTTCGGTTTGATGATGGCCTCGCGCTTCCTGGCCGGCTTGCCGCATGGCGCCTTTTTCGGCGTCGGCGCCGTGGTGGCCAGCCGCCTGGCCGATCCGGGCAAGGTGGCGGCCGCGCTGGCGACCATGTTCACTGGCCTGACCCTGGCGAATGTGCTGGGCGTGCCCTTCGGCACCTGGCTCGGGCACAACATCAGCTGGCGCGGCGTGTTCCTGGTCGTGGCCGCCATCGGCCTGGCCACGGCCCTCTGCCTGAAGCAATGGGTTCCCTACTTCGAAGCCACGCCAGCCGCCGGCATCAGGAAAGACCTGAAGATCTTCCGCAAGCCGAGCCTGTGGCTGGCACTGGCGATCACCTCGATCGGCACCGGCGGCTTCTTTGCCTGGTTCAGCTATATCGCGCCGCTGCTGACCGACATGGCGAAGTTTGCGCCGGTCCAGATTCCGCTGATCATGACGGTGGTCGGTGTCGGCATGACGGTGGGTGTCACGCTCGGTGGCCGCCTGGCCGACCGCTTCGCGCCGCTGCGCGCAGTGGCCCTGCTGCTGACCAGCATGACCTTCCTGCTGCTGTTGAACGGTTTATTGGCGGAGTCGCAGTGGGCAATGGTTGTGCTGGCCTTTGCCACCGGCGCGAATGCGCTGGCGCTCGGCCCGCCGATCCAGATGCTGCTCATCAGCCACTCGCGCGAAGCCGAGATGCTCGGCTCCTCGCTCGGCCAGTCGGGTTTTAATATCGGTAACGCCACCGGCGCCTTCCTTGGCGGGATTCCGCTGACGCTGGGTTACTCATACGCGTCGCCGCAATGGGTGGCGGCCGGCATGGCCGTGGCCGGCGTGGGCCTGGCGCTGTGGATGCTGGCGCGCGAAGCCCGACCGATCCCTCAGGCCGCTTTGCGACGGTAAGCGAAGCCGGCCGCGCACAGGCCGGCGATGACCAGGGCCAGCGAACCTGGCTCGGGCACCTCGCCATGCGGGTCATCGCCGCCGCTCGGCGGCAAATTGAAGCCAGGCAGGTCGACGTTCTGGAAGTAATGGTTGGCATTCACCTGGACCGTCGAGTTCCAGCTGTCGACAATCACGGTGCCGTTGATGACGCCCGAGTTGGCGGTCATGCTGGCATACGGCGCCAGCACGCTGCCGATCACACCTTTCACGTTGACGTTCTTCGCCTCGTAGAAATTGAACAGCACGTTATAGGCGCTCAGCGGCTCGAAGCTGATGCCGCCTTCGTTGAAGGTGCCGATGTCGCCGCTGATGTTGAAGATCAGGGTCTGGCCCGGCGTCAGCTGTTCCAGGGTCCAGCTGCTCGAGGTACGGAACAGGTCGGACGAGACATTGAAAACGTCTACACCACCGGCGCCGCTACCCGTTACCTTGACGCCGCTCCATAAAGGATCGACTGCACCAGTGGCACCCAGGCCGGCAATGGTCTGGGTCAGGGTTTTGTAGTACTGCTCGGTTGCGGCAAAATCGAGCGGGTTGGTTGGCAAGGCGGTCGGCGTGGCGGCCGATTGCATGGTCATGGTGCCGCCCACGTACACGCCGCCATGGTTGACCGAGCCGCCGTTCACCGCCAGATTGCCACCGACGACCGCCGCATACTGCCCGAACGCCGGGCGGTTCTTGTCGTTGATCGAGTAACTGGCTACTGTGACATTTCCCCCTGCCACCAGCGCGCCTTCGACATCGCTCGACGGCGCCGAGAAATCGTGGATCGCATACAGGTTGGCGCCGCCGATGATGCTGGTCAGATCGATGACGCCGGCGTGGGCGCTGGCGCCCAGGGACAAAGCAACAACACTCACGACAAGCCTGGCAATGCGCATGGTGTATTCCTTTTGGAAATTTTGTTTCCAAATAGTATCACCACAATATTGAGAAAACGCACATGTCTACAATATTTTGTATTGACATGAATGCAAGAGTGCGCAGAAGCGGCGCTAGTGTTCGCTCCTCCCCATCAGACTCGTCAGGATGTCCACCGGCAGAGGAAACACGATGGTGGTGGTCTTGTCGCCGGCAATCGTCGACAGGGTCTGCAGATAGCGCAACTGCATCGCGCCTTTCTCGCGCGCCAGCACCTCGGCCGCCTGCATCAGCTTTTCCGACGCCTGCAATTCGCCCTCGGCATGGATGACCTTGGCGCGCCGCTCGCGTTCGGCTTCGGCCTGGCGGGCGATGGCGCGCACCATCGATTCGTCGAGGTCGACGTGCTTGATCTCGACGTTCGCCACCTTGATGCCCCAGGCGTCGGTCTGGGCGTCGAGCACTTGCTGGATGTCGATATTCAGGCGTTCGCGTTCGGCCAGCATGTCGTCGAGCTCGTGCTTGCCGAGCACGGAACGCAGCGTGGTTTGCGCCAGCTGGCTGGTCGCTTCCATGAAATTGGCCACCTGGATGATGGCGCGTTCGGGGTCGATCACGCGGAAGTAGAGCACCGCGTTTACCTTCACCGAAACGTTGTCGCGCGAGATGACATCCTGTTTCGGCACGTCGAGCACCACGGTGCGCAGATCCACCCGCACCATTTGCTGCAGCACCGGAATCAGGAGGATCAGCCCCGGTCCCTTGACCGCCCAGAAGCGCCCCAGCTGGAATACCACGCCGCGCTCGTACTCGCGCAGAATGCGCACCGACATGGCAAACAGCATCGCCAGCAGGATCAGCAGGAAGCCCACGCCGAAACCCAGTTCGAACAGCATGCCTGCCTCCTACAGTTTGTTGACGGGCGGTGCCCGTGCGCCGACGTCGGTATCGAAGGGCACGACCCGCAGCACGCGTCCGCTGCGCCCCACCACGCGTACCCGCTGCCGCCCACGCAGCGGCGTATCGGTGACCACGCGCCAGGTTTCGCCGCCCACATTGGCCCAGCCTTCGTGCGCGGTATCGCCCAGCATTTCGGCGATCTCGCCTTCCAGCCCGGCGGTGACGCCGGATGCGGGCCGGCGCCGCGTGCGCAGCGCCACCTGGGCCGTGACGGCAACCAGCAGCGCCGCCGTGATGCCGAGGCTGGCCACGAAGCCGAGCGGCATGCCGAAGCCCGGCGCCTCGCTGTCCATCAGCAGCAGCGCACCGATCACGAAAGCGATCACGCCGCCCAGGCCGATCACGCCAAAGCTGGGCAGGAAAGCCTCGGCCACCATGCAGGCCAGGCCGAAGCAGATCAGCGCCAGACCCGAATAATTGATCGGCAGCAGCTGCATACCGTATAGCCCGAGCAGCAGGCAGATCGCGCCCATCACGCCGGGCAGCACCGCGCCCGGGCTCATGAATTCGAACAGCAGGCCATACATGCCGACGGTGAGGAGGATCAGCGCCACGCTCGGATTGGCGATCACTGCGAGCAGGCGCGTGCGCCAGTCGGGCGCGGCGTCCACGACGCTTGCACCGGCAGCGTTCACGCGCCAGTCGGCGTTTTGTACACGCACGACGCGGCCGTCGGCCAGCGCCAGCAAGTGCGCCGCGTTGCGCGCCACCAGGTCGATCACGCCGGCCGCGAGCGCATCGCCTGCGGACAGGCTGAGCGACTGGCGTACCGATTTTTCGGCCCAGTCGGCATTCCGGCCGCGCAGTTGCGCCAGGCCGCGGATGTAGGCGGCGGCATCGTTGACGGCCTTGGCTTCCATGGCCGAGGGCGCCTTACCCTTGCCGTTGCCGTTGCCCGCGTCGGGCGGGTCCGGGCCGGCGGGACCGATTTGCACCGGCGTGGCCGCGCCCAGGTTGGTGCCGGGCGCCATGGCGGCGATGTGGCAGGCGTAGAGAATATAGGTGCCGGCGCTGGCTGCGCGTGCGCCGCTGGGGGCGACGAAACAGGCCACCGGCAGGGGCGCGGCCAGGATGGCGCGGATGGTGGTGCGCATGGCGGTGTCGAGCCCGCCGGGCGTGTCGATCTGGAGTATGACGAGCGCGCGTTGATCCCGGGCGGCGCGGGCAATGCCGCGCGCGACGTAATCGGCATAGGCCGGACCGATGGGACCGTCGATGGTGAGCAAGGAAACCGAGGCAGAAGAGCCGGCACGGGACGCAGCAGGGCCGGCAACCGTGGCCAGGCCGGCTTGTGACTGCGCCTGCGCCCACGCACAGGCCGGCGCCACCGCCAGCAGACAGAGCAGGCACAGCAGTTGCGGCAGCCCGAACAATACCGACGACGCCCGTTTCCGAATGGCCACACTTCCTCCGCACGAGATGAACGCTCATGCGTTAGAACGGCTGGCCTCGTCCTTGGTTCCCGAACCTGACACGAATGACACGCATGACGCCGGCGACGCCGGCAGCCTTACACCAGCAGCGGCCCGCCCATGATCGCCTGGGTCTGCGCCGCCTCGGCGCGGATCTCGGCCAGCATCTCTTCGTCGAGCACGAAGTCGATGGCGCTGTCGCCGTGGGCCGGCGGCTCGATTGGCGCGGCGCCCAGCGGCGACGGCACCGGCGCGTATTGATTGGCCAGCAGCAGGGTGTCGAGCAGGGTCGACGGCGGCATGTTGATCCAGCCGCGGCGCAGTTCGCCGATGGCTTCGGACACTGGCGCCGGCACCGACAGCTTTTTCAGCACTTCCAGGCTGACCACGTCTTCGCACAGCTCGCCCCATTTTTCGGGATCGTCGTCGAGCAAGCCGGGAAATTCGTCGGCGCGCGAGAGCAGATAAAAGCCGCCGACCTCATGGATGATGCCGGCGAACAGAGCCGTGTCCTGGTTGACGAAGGTCACACGGCGCGCCAGCGCCTGGGCCAGCGCGGCCACGTGCACGGTGTGTTCCCACAGCTGCTCGGCCTTGGCGCGCAGGCCGCGGTCCTTGATGCGGTTGCCGAACTGGCGCACGACCAGGCTGGCCACCAGCGCCTGCAAGCGGCGGTAGCCGATGCGGATCACGGCCGCGCGCACGTTGGTGACGGGCGGCCCGCCGCCGCCGGCAAACGCGGCCGAATTGGCCAGCGCCACGGTGCGCGCTGCCAGTTGCGGTTCGGCCAATACAAGGCGGATCGCCTCGTCGAGCGGGCAGTCGGGATCGTCGAGCGCCTGCTGCAGGCGCAGCACGGCGTTCACGCTGGTGGGAAAGGTTATGTCACCGCGGGCCGCCTGGGCCACGATGTATCCAAAGGCTTCGAGTTTATTCACCCGAAAATTATACCGCGCCACCCCGGCTGGGTAGGTACACGCGCGCCGCCGCTGCCGGGATCGGGCCGCAACGACGGCAAAAAACGACAGCAAAGGCAAAACGGCCGTCACGCAGGACGGCCGTTCTCCGGCAAATCCCGCGCCAGCGGGCCGCAGGAAAGCACCGTTGCGTCCTTCCTTATTTGACCTTGATCGCGCTCTTCACGTTCGTCACGCCATCGACGTCCTTGGCCACTTTCACCGCCTTGTCGGCCTCGGCTTTCGATTCGACGAAGCCGCTCAGCATGACCACGCCCTTCTCGGTTTCGACGTGGATCGCCATTGATTTCAGGTCCGGTTCCTTGAAGATATTCGCCTTGACCTTGGTGGTGATCGCCGTGTCGGACGCGGCGACCGCCGTGCCACGGGTGGCGTCGCGCGTTGCGTCCCGGGTATTGTCGGTCGCGCGGTCGGTGCGGTCGGCTACCGTGGCGGCGGTGTCGCGGGTTTTGTCGCCGGTGGCCTGCATGGTTTCACGGGTGTTGTCGCGGGCGCTGGCCGCGGCCTGGCGGGTCTTGTCGCCGATGTTGTCGACCGCGCTTTCGGTTTTCTGGGCGATGGTTGCACCGGCGGCGCGCAGGCGTTCGCCGGCACCGTCCAGGCCGGTCTTCTCGGCGACGGTGGCAGCGGCAGCCTTGGTCTTGTCGACAGCGCGCTCGGTGGCGTTCTCGGCGCGGTTGGCCATGGTGGTCACGTTGCCATCCTTGTCGACCAGGCAGCCGGCAGTCGCGCCGCCCGTGGCTTGCTGGCACTTGGCCACGGCGGCAGCCTTGGCCGGGTCCTTGGTGTCGGTGGTGGCGATCAGGCGGCCGCTGCCACTCGCGCCGAGCGCGGGGGAACCGTCACGGCCGGCCTTGGCATCGGCCAGTGCGGCGGTGTGCACCGATTTGGCGTTGTCGACGCAGCTGTCCTTGTCGGCGCCGCTGCGCGCATCGCATTTTTCCTTGGCCAGGTCGTAGTCGGCATCGGCCACTTTTTCACGGGCGTGGGAACGGGCCGACTCGCTGTTTTCGTGCTGGGCCACTGCCTGCGATTCGCCGCGGGCGCGGGCCAGCTTGGCCTCGGCCATGCAGATGTCCTTGTCGTTACCCTTCATGGCGTCGCACTTGGCGCTGGCCGTCTTGTAGTCGGCCGATACTTTCTGGACGGCGTCGCGGTAACCGGCGGAATCTTTGGTCTGGGCCTGGGCAGGCGCAGCGGCGAAGCTGGCGCCGACCGCGGTGGCCAGCAGGGTGGTAAGCAAGGCGTTCATGGCAGTGTCCCTCGTGTCGGTTGTTGTGATGGCGTCATTAAACGCCGCACCTCCCGCCAACATCTGTGCGACAGCGTACCGTTGCCGGAAAAACCATGAACGCTCTGCGCCAGCGCAGGGCTACTCGGCCTGCAGCAGCCCGGCGCGCCAGAGCGGCGCCGCATCTTCGAACGGCGCACCGCTGTCGCCGAAGCCCATGGCGTCGCGCGCCAGTTCCACCCACAGGTGGGTGTCGTGACCGCTGCGCGCCACCGCCGGGTTGCGGCGCACGGCTTCGAACCAGGTGTGCACGCGGCCATAGGCCTCGGGATGGCGCTGGCGCGTCCAGGCCAGCGCCGCCAGGTCGGCATAGGCTTCTTCGCGGCGCGCTTCGCGCATCGCTTTCGAGGCGGCCAGCAAGGCGCTGCTGGCGGCGCGCTCTTCGCCCACCTCGACAAAGCCGGCCGGCAAGGCATTCCAGGCGCCGCGCGCATGGCGCCAGCAATGGGCCACTTCGTGGGCGGCCATGGCCTCGATCAGCACGTCGCGCTGCGCATCCGCTACGCCGTCGAGCACGCTTTCCGCCTGCGGGTTGCCGCGCAGGGTCAGCACCAGCTTGCAGCGTCCGCCATCGTAGCCCATGGCCAGCGGCACGTCGTTGGGGCGTGGCCGGGGCTGCACGACGATATCGATCGGCAATTTTAATTGCTGGGAATAGGACAGGACCGGCGCTGCCGCCTGCAACCAGCGCTGCTCGAGTGCGGTGAGGTCGGCGGAGTGGGCGGAAGCGCCAAGCAGCAGCGCGCTGGCGGCGAGAAACTTGATCATGGAAGAACCCGGTCTGGATGAAATGCTCTAAAGCAATTCTAGAACCGAGAATATCTTCCCAATCAGAAATATTTTTGCACCTGTTCAAAGCGACAACGCCGCAGGGGGAGCGCTGCGGCGTCGTTGCAACAGTCGGGCAGCTGCCTGTGTCTTTTCCAACACAGGCAGGGCCCGTCAATGTGCGTCAGTGCGCATGGTGTGCGCCGCTCAGCGACGCCGCCGTCACAAAGGCCGGGCGAATATCGTTCGGCACCGTCTTCATCTTGTCGAGCGCCTTTTGCACGTCCGGGCGGATGACGACATAGCGCGCCATCATCGCCTTGGCGCGCGCATAGTCGCCGGTGGCTTCGATGGTGAGGAATTCGCGGTCGAGGTCGATCACACCCTGCTTGATCTTCTTGAAGTCGACCGAGAAGGTGCCGTCGCCGTGCGAGACAAAGGCGCCCTTGTCGAGCAGGTAGTTCACCTGGATCGCCATGCCGCGCGCGTGCGAATCGGTCAGGCCGAAGTGCAGCGTGCGGAAGCAGGATGCAAGGAAGGTGTTGTACAGCTTGCGTTCGGCTGCCTCGCCCTGCCCCAGCGTGTCCTTCAGTTGACCCTTGTCCATCATGTAAGCCAGGGCCCAGAGGCCGGTGACGTCGGCTTTCGCTTCCTCGATGGTCGAGTAGGCTTCTTTCAAATCCTGGCGCGGGGTCGATTCCTTGCCGCCCTGCTTCGTCACGTGCGGACCGAGGCCGTGGGTGATTTCATGGGCCAGGATGTGGGTAAAGAAGGAATTGAAGTCGAGGTCTTTCTGGTCTTGCGGGCGCAATACCAGTTTCGTGATCGGCTTCAGGGTCGATTCGAATTTCGCTTCCTGGATATTTTTCAGCATCACGCGCTTGGAGCCGCGCTCGCGGATGATGCGCTCGTCGTTCGGCAAGTTATAGGCGGCGGTCTGCACGCCCATGTTGCCGTCGCCGGCGCCGTACACCTGGTTCACGACCACCATCGGCGCCATGGCACCGACCTTCGGGTTGCGGTATTGCTTGTCGATCGGCAGGTTGTCTTCCAGTTCCTGCATGTGCTTGCCGAAGAAGTTCAGCTTCTGCGTTTCCTGCGGATCGCGCACGCTCACGTAGGCCTCGAAGGCGGCCTTGTAGCCGAACAGTTCGTCGTTATAGGTCTCGTAGGGGCCGATGGTGATGTCGACCGGGCTGTCGAGGTCCATCCAGGCGAAGTCCGATGCCAGGTAATCGTTCGACAGGAAGGCGTCGGCGCGCAGACTCAGGAATTTTTTCAGCGAGGCGTTGTCGGTATGGGCGGCGGCTTCACGCAGCAGCTTGGCCAGTTGTTCCAGTTCCGGCCTGTATTCTTCGGAATACTTCACGGTGCGGAACTTGCCGGCCTTGTCGCTGCGAATGACGGTGAAGTACCACTGGGCGGCTTCCTTTTCCGCCGCCGGCAGCGCGTTCATCCAGGCTTCCAGGGCTTCCTTGGTGGCGCCCGCCGGGTAGAAGTTGGCGGCATCGGGCTTGTGCGCGGGAATGGCGATGCCGGCGAACTCGGCCGGCATGAAGGAACGGTTGCCGTCGATGATGGACCATGGGCCCTTGTTCAGCCAAAAGTATTCCTGGCGTGCCTTGCCCAGTGGAGTGTTGTCTTTTTGCAGGGCGGCCCACAGGGCTTCGTTGCCGGCCCAGCGCTGGCGCAGTTGCAGGGTGTCGACGATCTTCGCGGCTTTGACCAGTTTGGCGATGGCGGCGCGGTCGCCTTTTGACAGCTTGGTGGTATCGGCGCGCAGTTCGATCGGGGCGAAACGCTTGGCCATGGTGTTCAGTTCGGCGACACTGGCGGGGGCGGGTTTGGTGGCGGGTGCGTCGGCGGCGGTGGCGCTGGCAGCGGCCATGGCCAGCACGAGTGGAGCGATGAGTGGAGCAAGCGCGAATTTCATGTGTCCCCTATTGGTTTTTGAATGCAAGCGGGGGATTGTAATCCTGTTAGGTGTGAATGCGACGATCTTGCCATTAAACCCAACCGTACGGTGGGCACTCCGTGCCCACGCGGTTACGTGCTTGTCCTTGTGCACGCGGCGGGGAAGTGTCGCCCGCAAAAGCGGCAACGGCCAGGACGCCATGCATGCGTTCTGGCCGTTGCATTTTTCGCGAGCGAGTCATCACCGCCAACGGTGCAAGGAGACGTGCGTACCGCGTGGGCACGGGGTGCCCACCGTACGAGTAATAGCCTGGCCATGGTGACGGCGCAGGCCCGCATACGGCGTTCCTTACCGCACCGTCACCAGCGCCGGCGCCTGTTCCCACCCACCACCCAGCGCACGCGCCACGGCCACCGACGCCAGCAAGCGCTGGGTGCGGATCTGCGCCGCGGCGCGGTCGGCGGCCAGCGTGCTGCGCTGGGCGTCGATCACGTCGAGGTAGGTCGACACGCCGCGCTCGTAGCGCGCCTGCGCCACCAGCAGTGCGCGCGCAGCGGCCTGCTGGGCGTCGGCCTGCACGTCGCCCTGCTTCTGGCGCTGCTGCACGTCGGACAACGCATCTTCCACTTCGCGCAAGGCGGTCAGCAAACGGTTCTCGTGGTTCGCCACCGCTTCGTCGTAGCGCGCCTGGTACAGCGCCAGATTCGCGCGGTTGCGGCCACCGTCGAACACCGGCAGCGACAGGGCCAGCGGCCCCACCGAGAACTGACGCGCGCTGCCGCCCGCCAGGTCGCGCAGCGATTCCGACGCGTAGCCGAAGTTGCTGGTCAGCGTCAGCGACGGATAGAACATGCCTTCGGCCACACCCACCTGCGCATTCGCCGCCTTCAGGTTCGCCACGCTCGCGGCCAGGTCGGGACGCTGGCTCAGCAGGCTGGCCGGCAGGCCGACCGGAATGGCGGGCGGCAGCGGCAGCGCGGTCTTCGCCTGCGCGGCCACCAGTGGGGTGCTCGGCGAGACGCCCACCAGGGTCGCCAGCGCGTGTTCGACGGCGTTCCGTTGGCGCTGCACTTCGTGCAGATCGGCTTCGGCATTCGCGCGCTCGATGCGGGCGCGCGACACGTCCAGCTCGTTCGACAGGCCGGCATTGAAGCGCGCCTCGATCAGCTCCTGCGCTTCGCGGCGGGCAGCCAGGGCATCGACCAGGATCGCCTGTTCGGCATCCAGTCCGCGCAACTGCCAGTAGCTCTGCGCCACCTGGCCCGAGAGCATCAGCAGCACGGCGTCGCGGTCGTCCTGCGCGGCCAGCGCGCCGGCGTCGGCCGCTTCCACGATGCGGCGCACGCGGCCCCAGATATCGAGCTCGTAGGACAGCGAAGCGCCGACCGAGTAGTTATTCCCTTCGATCGAGCGGCCGCCCAGGGCCAGACCCTGCGCCGTTTCGGCCGAAGTGCGCGAATTCGAGATGCCGGCGTTCACCGACACGTTCGGCGCCTGGCCGGCGCGTACCACGCCCAGCTGGGCTTGCGCTTGCAGCAGGCGCTGCGCGGCCGCTTTCGCGCCCGGGCTGTCGCGCAGGGCGCGCGCTTCGAGTTCGCTCAGGGTGGCGTCGTTGAAGACGGTCCACCAGTTGGCCGGCAGGCGGGCATTGTCCGCAGGGGCAGCCTCGGCATGACGGAAGGCCGCGCCTTCGACAGGCTTCGGCGCCACGAAGTCGGGACCGATCGTCGAGCAGCCGGACACCACCAGGGCGGCCGCGATGGCAAGCGCCGCGCGGCGCGGGAGGTTCTGGGCAAAAGATTCGAACATCGTT
>Ga0308160_10004577_pt1 | contig 14736 bp, 10 predicted proteins | sample PhyFR1_FD_201036 | JGI IMG/M metagenome (GOLD analysis project Ga0308160, IMG submission 201036) | Phyllosphere microbial communities from UC Gill Tract Community Farm, Albany, California, United States - DLSLF.R1 | ecosystem: Host-associated > Plants > Phyllosphere > Unclassified | place: USA...
GGTGCAGATACAGTTCGCTGGCGCAGACGGTGATCATGTACGACCCGGCCATGGTCAAGGCGAGGCCGGTGGAACTGAGCTGAATGAATCCTTCGAACACGTTATTCTCCCTGGTTTGCAACGGACCGGACGTTTCAACGTCCTGAATAGTGCAATCAGAATAAGGTGTTCAGGCGGGGTTTTAACTGGCGAGCAGAATGGCCTTTTGCCAGCTATTTCAAATCAGACCATGCTGGCCGGCCAGTTTTACCCACTGCGGATATTCGGTCATCAAAAGATCGAACAAGGCGCTGTCGGAATGCTCGTCAGGCGAAGCCACGGAAAAGAAATCGGCGTTGTCGATCAGGCGCCCATCGAGTTCATCGAGCTTTTCCAGGAACGGAAAATCCGAGTCGGCGAAATTGGCCAGCGCCTTGCTTTTCGATTTGCGGCCTTTGCCAATGCCCATGAATTGCCAGAAGATCGGCTCGCGGCTGGACCAGCGAATCTGGCGCTCGGTGAGCGGCTTGTCGGACGTCGAGCCATCAGTAACGAACATGACATACACCGGCAGCGCCGACTTGAACGGCGTCTTGCGTTCGCCGCCAGCGCCATCCGGAAAATAATGCCGGCGCACCGCTTCGATCGCCGCGCCATAGCGCGTATCGCCCTCGAGCGGATGGCGCTTGATCATGGTCTTGATGTAGTCGGCAAAGTTCGACAAGCTCATCGGCTCGCCCTGGTGCACGTTGCGCCCGAACATGAACACGTCGATCTCGCCGTCGTCGTCGAAACGGCAGCCCAGCGCCAGGATACGCTCGGCAAACTTCTGCACCAGTCCCTTGCTGTAGAGGCTACTCATCGAACCCGAGATATCGAGCACCAGGCACACCTTGGCCCGATGCTGTTCCAGACCGGCCTTGGCCAGCGAGACGCCGGCCGACTTGACCAGGCTGACCAGCTGCGGCGCAGCTTGCTCAACGCGCTTCTCGAGGTTGATGCTGGCTGTAGGCGCGGCAGGTGGCGGCGCAATGGGTGCAAGCGGGGCATCGGCGACGGCGCCGCCGAAGTGGCGCACCAGTGCGTCGAGCCCGCCATTGAAGCCCTGCCCCACGGCCATGAAGCGCCAGCCGCCATCCTTGCGGTAAATGTCGCCCAGCATCAGCGCGCGTTCGGCGGCAAAATCATGTCCGTGGAAGGTGAACTGGGCGAACTCGCCGCCTGAGCCATGCAGGCGCACACTGCCCGACTGCAACTGCGACATGGTGGCGGCGCCATCGGTACTGGCCACGATGCTGACGCGCTCGACCCAGCCCGGCAAGCGCTCGAGCTGAAACTGGAAACCGTCGCGCTCGCTACCGACCTGCCCGGCACGCACCGCGCCGCAGGGCGTAATGGGTTGGTTGAAGAAGGTCATGTAGCGCTCGTCAGCCAGCTTGCCGTTGGCGTCGAGCGCAAAGCAGGCGAAGTCGAGAGCAAGGCCCTGGGCCGATAGTCCGGCTTGCAAGGCGCCGCCGGGCGCATCGGCCGCCAGGGGCAGCCGCTCACCGCGAGAAAGGTGTTTCATGCACGTCCTTTCAGATCAAAACGTTGATGTGCGGCGCCGGCTTGGTCGGTCTACTCCCTGGCCGGCGGCGCGTCGAGGTCTTCTTCAAGCCGCGTGATGAGCACGCTCGCAATACGACGCTCCAGCACCCGCGCCACTTCGAAGCGCAAGCCCTGGATCTCGACCGCTTCGCCGACGCTCGGCAGCGAACCGAAACGTTCGAGCATGAGGCCGGCGAGCGAGGTGTAATCGTCGTTCTCGCTGACCAGATCATTCACTTCAAGCACTTGCTCAAGGTAATGCAGGTCAGCCGTGCCGTCCACCCGCCAGCGGCCCGGACCTTCTTCCTGCAGCACCGGTTGCTCGTCTTCGTCCGGGAATTCACCGGCAATCGCTTCCAGGATATCGATCGGCGTCACCAGGCCCTGCAGCGTGCCATATTCGTCGGCGATCAGCACCAGCTGGCCGTGCGAGCGTTTCAGGCGCTCCATCACGCGCAACACGCCGCTGCCTTCGGGCATGATGATCGGCGCACGGATGTGGGCCGGATCGATCGCGCCGAGCTGGGTCAGGTCGGCGATCAGGTCCTTGGCGCGCGCCATGCCGATCACCTCGTCCAGCTCGCCCCGGCAGACCGGGAAGAAGCCATGCGGCGTGGCCAGCAATTGCGCGCGGATCAGCTCGGGATCGTCCTCGATATTGATCCAGGAAATGTCCGAACGGGTGGTCATGATCGAGCGCACCGAGCGCTGCGACAGGCTCAGCACGCCGCTGACCATGTGCCGTTCTTCGGCCTCGAAGGTCGGCTCATCGGTCGTTGCGGTAACGGCTTCGACTTCATCGTTGTGCTCGAGGCGCGGCTTGCTGCCCAACAGGCGCAGCACGGCATCGGCGGTGCGGTCGCGCAGCGGCAGGTGCGCTTCCTTCTTCACGAAGTTACGGCGCGCCAGTTGATTCAGCGCCTCGATCACGACCGAGAAGCCGATTGCGGCGTAGATATAGCCCTTCGGGATATGGAAGCCGAGGCCTTCGGCGATCAGGCTCAGGCCGATCATCAGCAGGAAGCTCAGGCACAGCACCACCACCGTCGGATGCGCGTTGACGAAGCGCGTCAGCGGCTTGGAGGCGAACAGCATCACGCTCATCGAGATGACGACGGCGGCCATCATGACCCACAGATGCTCGACCATGCCAACCGCGGTGATCACGGCGTCGAGCGAGAACACGGCGTCGAGCACGATGATCTGCGCCACCACGGCGGCGAAACTGGCGTATTCGCGCTTGCCGGTCTGCACTTCGAGCTTGCCTTCGACGCGCTCGTGCAACTCGATCGTGGCCTTGAACAGCAGGAATACACCACCGAACAGCAGAATCAGATCGCGGCCAGAAAATGGCCAGCTGGCAATCGTGAACAGGGGCTGGGTCAGCGTGACCATCCACGAAATCACCGAGAGCAGGCCAAGGCGCATGACCATGGCGAGCGACAAGCCGACGACTCGGGCTTTTTCGCGCTGATGTGGGGGGAGTTTGTCCGCCAGGATGGCGATGAAGATCAGATTGTCGATGCCGAGGACGATCTCGAGCACGACCAGAGTAAGCAGGCCGACCCATATATTTGGGTCTAAAAGCACTTCCATTAGGTGAGTTTGGTAGTTAAAGAAGGGTCATTGTACGACATAGCACACTGGCGTCGACAAAAAGTCGGGCCGTCCCGGCGTCGGTATTTCGAGAGTAAGTGACCACTCGCGCACTACCCTTGCCTACAGTTCAAGCACCTTCATTGCGCTTTGGCTGCGTGGCGGGCGGTCATTGCGGCTTCGCTGCGGCTTTCCGGCGCGGCAGCAGCGGGTCGAGCAATTGCCCGGCCAATGTGCCCGGGTGTGGCGTATCGGTGCCCAAGTCAGCCGGCCAATGTTTCGGAAGATAGTGGCTGCCAAACAGCCGATCCAGGAACGGCAGGGTCGACGCATAGTTGCGGTCGATGTGGTCGTTGCGGCTGTGATGCCAGTGATGGAAGGCGGGTGTGGTGACCAGCCATTCGAGCGGCCCCAGGCGCCAGCGCAGGTTGGCGTGGATGAAGAAGCCCCACAGGGTGCCCAGCACCAGCAGCGCCGCCGGCGCCCCGCTGCCCGCCACGCTCGGGCTCGCCAGCCCGAGCAGGTACAGCGGCACCAGGCCGAACAGACGGGTGACGACCATATCGACCGGGTGACTGCGCGTGTTGGCCAGAAAGTGCATGCGCTCGGTGCTGTGGTGCAGCGAGTGAAAGCGCCACAGCCATGGCATTTCATGGCTCATGCGGTGGCCCCAGTAGAAGCCGGTCTCGGCAACCAGGAAAGCCAATCCAATGCGCACGGCCAGCGGCAATCCGGCAATCGTCGCGATCAGGCTCGAAGGCACGACGTGCTGGGCCAGCGTGGCCAACAATGCCATCGGGATCGTGAGCAGCACGATCGGCACCAGGCTACTGATGAAGTAATAGCCGAGGTTGTGGCGCAGTTCGCCATTCGGCGCCGCATGGCGCACGCCGAACCAGCGCTCGAGAGGGACGAACAGGGCCGTCAGCAACACCAGCCAGATGCACAGGCGCAACGCGGTGGTGGCGAAGTCGATGAGGGAGACGTGCATGGACGGGTGCAGTGGTCAATCGCAGCGCGCGGCCGCGTCGACCGAACGCCAGCCGGTGGCGCTCAGTCTGTTCGAGTCAGGCTTTACGCTTGCGCAGCGTAGCGGCGACGCGCCAGGAAGGCCAGCAGGCCGAGGCCGCCGAGCAGCATGGTCCAGGTTGCAGGTTCGGGCACCGCGGCCGCCAGCGAGACGTCGTCGAGCAGCATGAACGGCGGCGCGCCCGGTGCGGTGCCCTTGGCCAGGAACGACAGCACTTCGCTGACATTCGAGGCGGTGAAGTTCATGGATGCCGTCTTCCAGCCGCTGAAGCCGCCATCTGTCAGGCTCAGCAGCTCGCTGTTCTGGCTACCGCTGCCGAAGCCGACTTGCCAGAAGTTATCCTTGTTGGTGCCGCGGAAGCCGGCTTGCTGGGCCATCGCGTAGTCGAAGGTCAGCGTGTAGGCCTTGCCGATGGTCAGGCCGGTAACCGTCTGCGACAGCACACCGGGCCAGTACAGGGCGTCGGAGGCGAAGATATTGCCGCCGCCCGGCGAGGCGCTGTAGCCGTTGTTGTTACCGCGCAGCCAGATCGCCGAGTCCCAGGTATTCGCAATGCTGCTGTCGAGCACGAAGTTGTAGCCGCCATCGTTGCCATTACTGCTGGTCCAGCCGGTCAGCGTGGTGCGGTTGGCCTGGTTGGTGACGTGCGACGACAACTGCTTGTTGCCGCCGTTGGTGGTCGACTCAAAGTTACCATTGACCAGGATCGGGGTGGCGTTGGCGAAGCTGCTGCCAAAGGCGGCGGCAGCGGACAGGCACAGCAGGACAGACTTGATACGCATAGGGCGCAAGCTCCAGATAAGAGAGAAAGTGGGTGTAAAACTGTCGGCAGTTTTCTGGGCCGACGACAGATCGACGACGCACTTTCTGTCGAGCTGAGCAGTTTGGCGGTGTGTTGAGGCACCGCACTAAAGTAACTACTGGAAATATTCTATCAGAATCCAACTACCTATTTTCAATAACTAAACAGTCATCAGCTTGCAATGTCGTCAATACGACACGTTGCTTGATTTCTACTCACGCGATGGCGTCAACGACCCGTTTTTGACCAGGCGGCTTCGCCATCTGCGGCGCTGATACTGTGCTGCTTCGTGCGACTTCTGTTAGAGAAGCCGCACGCGAAGCTGATGCGCTTAACGGACGTCGAGCAACTCGACGTCGAAAATCAGATTGGCATTTGGCGGGATCGGACCCGCGCCGCCGGCGCCGTAACCCATCTCAGGAGGCAGGATCAGCGTACGCTTGCCGCCAACCTTCATACCCTGCACGCCCTCATCCCATCCTTTGATGACCTGGCCACCGCCGACCTTGAAGGTGAACGGCGAACCGCCAACCGACGAATCGAACTTGGCGCCGTGCTGCGATGGCGCGGTCGGGTCGAACAACCAGCCGGTGTAGTGAACCACGGCGCTCGAACCGGCGATGGCTTCCTTGCCGGTACCGGCGACCGTATCGATCTTCTGGAAGGCCACGACGTTGGCGGTGGCGTCGGCGCGCGCTGCCGGTTGAGGATTCTTGGCGCGGTCGCAGCCGGCGATCGTCAGCGTGAGCGCCAGACCGAGAACAGAGTAGGAAAGCAGTCGTTTCATGTGGGTCTTTCGTGTGTTGGGTCGAGTGGCGGGAGCATACACCAACACGAGTGGCCAACACCATTTGGCGTCCCACCGCCGAATGCTACGTGCACGCGCTTTACCACTACCAGACCATATGACGCACCATATCGACCCAGAAAGTAATCTTCCCTCCATGTAGCTAAGGAAGAAGGCCGAACACTTGCCAAGTTGAGTCGAGCGTCTGAAATGCCAGCCACAACAATAAATCGCTACCAACACCTCTTATCCAGAAGGTACGGTCGAAAGTCACATGGACTGATCCACGGCTTTAGATCACAGCAGGACCGTCGAAGACTTCAGGTCGTCTTGACGCCGGATGGGCATCGGTTCTTCCGGCGGCTGGATTGACTGATCTTTGGCTGTCAGCTACTTGGCTTGAGCGGCCAGCTTAGCCAGCCTTCAAAGGAACAAGAGTGAGCCCCCACCATTCCGGGGGGGAAATTGAAAAACCAGGGATAGCTACCGAATGAAGAGCAATCAATATCCAAAACCCAAACAATGCTGCGCCAATCCAGATTGGAATCCGGCTGACTGACCATTTGGGCTCAATCGCCCATTTCCTTACCCACCAGTCAAAAATCCCTCTCACGCCTCCCAATGCCGTCCCCGCACGGCTGATATCTGCCATGACTTTTTGCTGAATGAGCCCCGAGCTATCTTGGATCTTTTCAGTAGGATCAACTTGCGCGGCGTTCCAGTCATCGATTTGCTTTCGTTCATCGTCAGTCAATAGGCTGATGTCGTGGGTAAAGGTTTGTACAGCCAATTTACGCTGCCGAACTAGGGCGAGCACAATCTCAATCTCCGAGGACCGGGTCGAGGCCTCCCATCGGCTCTGCCAATATTTAGCTCCGCCAGCCATGCCTATCTGAAACAATGAAGTCGCCATCCCGAGCAAAGCAACTCCGAGGTTGACAATCGGCGCTGAAGCCCCTTGTGATTGGACTACACCAGCAATCATCACTCCTTGAAAGATCATAAAAAAATTGTTCCGCTGAGTGAGCTGGCTAATTTCAAACTCACGGAGACGTAAGTCCAGCTCCAAGCCTTTCGCCCGACTACCGACTGGGCTTGCAACGAGGTCATCAGACGTGTTATGACGGGACAGATTTTGATTGCTTGGTGGGCGCAATCTGCCTTGACGCATTCTAGTCAAACCGGCCTCTCTTATATTTCATGGGTAGATAGCTATACCGGCAAGCATTATCCAATAGCCGTCTCGTTCATGCTCGCGTGATTTTTTTGAATTGTACTAGAACGGCTCGTAGTACCGTAACTTGACGCACTTAGCGTAAAAATGGGCCGTAAATTGTCTGGCGAACTGCGAGTAAGTGTGAACATCCCAAAATACGACGTTAACACCACGATAACCGTTGTCGGACGGGGTATCATTTCATTCCCTACCCGCTCAACTACTTACATCGCATGATCACACTAAACACGGACAAAGGACTGGTGAAAGTGGCCAGTTGGGAAGACGTAACTGGTCGCATAGGCTTCAGAGAAAACCTCGATCCGAAGGAGCATGAACTCGGGTCGATCATCGGGCGCTACCTGTTTGGCGACAAGGTCCGGTGTGGGCTTTCAGACTGCCATACCCCACACACACGTGGCTATTTAGTTACAACCAAGACCGGCTTAGAAACGAACATCGGGAAAGACTGCGGAAGCAAGTATTTTGGTGTGGACTTCACCGATCAGGCAAGGCAGTTTGAACGCGACCTAGCGGAGAAGGATTACCGCGAGTCGCTGTGGACCCTGCGAATCGCGCTTGAGGAAATTGAAGATCGAATCGAAACGCTTCGCGGTGGGGACGATGGAGCACGGTGGGTACATAAGCAGCTATCCATCCTACGCAATCCTGGCCGTGTTCCTGTCGCAATCACTCGGACGCTAGACCAGATGGTTCGACAAAAGAGTGGCCGACTGACCGTAGCACGCGAGGCAACCGAAGTAGAGATCGAGCAGATGGCAGCAGCACAGCGTAAGAAGGATCTCCCAAGGCCACAGTACATTGATGAACCAGCAGGAGTGATCCACGGGATTGAAGCAATGTACGCGGAGAACGACTTAAGAGAGCTGCTTACTGTTCAGCTTGAAGAAGAAATCAAAGTCTTCAAAGAAGTCGACATCGATTTGCTGCCTTTCAAGGATCTTGGCCGCTGGAGTCGGTGGGAACAAACGATTGAGAAGACACTCGACACAGCTCGGGAATCGGTCTCACATGGCCGCACCCTACTGACTCAGCGAAATCTGGCACCGCTTCTTCGCAAAATTGCCCCACCAAATCCCCAAGAAGAAGAGCGTTTCGCACACTTCCTGGGCCCGCTGCCTGAGGGTTCAGCCTGAAACAAAAAGAGCCCCATTCGGGGCTCCATCGTTGCTGATCAGTCGGTGTGGTTTCGGGATGTGGTTAGACGCGTCCTGAAACCTTATAACCTGTTGATTACAAACGCTTTAGTGTCTTTGGCGGAGAGAGGGGGATTCGAACCCCCGTTAGGTTTGACCCTAAACACGCTTTCCAGGCGTGCGACTTCAACCACTCATCCACCTCTCCTGATGGTCCCCGTGGGTATCCCACGAAGCCCCCTATTATAGCAAGTATTCCCATCCGTACAAGACCGATCACGGCAAGGTGCTCGCCCACGCCTGCCGAGCCCAACAAGCGTTGCTCTCCAAACACCAAGTGTCACGGTACAAATGGTATTGTTGCCAAGATAAAATTCCACTAACCACGCTCCATCCCGGACCCACCGTGAAGCGCAAAGCACTCTATCTCATCATCTTCGCCGTCGCTGCAGCGGGCGCCGGCGCTGGCAGCTGGATCGTCAACCGCAAGCCTGCTCCCGCAGCAGAGCAAAGCCAGCCGCAAGCACCAGCAGCAGCCACCAACGAAGCCAGCGCCATTGCGCTGGAACTGCGCGCCATGCTCGACGCCTACCGCAAGATCATCGTGCTTACCCACGACGAAGCGACGCTGTCGGCTGCCGAGCGGGCGCAAGCCAATAAAGTCGGCCAGCAACTGTTCCACGAAAATCAGGAACGCATCGGCAAGGTCGACGCCGCGCTCGCCGCACTGGTCACTTCGCAAAACCCACGCCGTTTCGACGCCATCGGCACCCTGCTCGATTACGTCGAATCCGGCGAAGGCCTGTACGATGCCGACCGCCTGGCCTTCCGTGAAACGATGCACAGCCTGCAGGCCCAGGTCGCCAACGATTCGTCGCTGCCGGCGATCAAGCTGCACAAGCGCATCTCGGAAGACCTCGACGCGCTGGCTGAAATCGAGCGCAATTATGAGAAGGAAATCCGCGCCATCTTCGGTCGCTTCGAAACCCGCTCGATCGAGCTCAAGCGCGAAAAGTGGGACAGCTACGTCGCCTACCTCAACACCTTGTATGTGCGCGAACGCATCCTGAAGGACTACGGCGTCGTCATGCCCTACCCGGCCAAGCCGGAGCCAGAAGAGCCAGCTAGTGCGCCACAAGCAGGGCGCGAAGGCGAAGAAATCTTCGGCAAATCCTTGCCCAAGAAAACCGTACTGCTGACCTTTGACGATGGCCCGCACCGCCGCTACAGCGAAGAGATCGCCGCCATCCTCAAGCAGTACAACGCACCGGCCGTGTTCTTCAATGTCGGGCGCAACCTGGGCACGCTCGACGCGCAAGGCGCGGCCAAGCTGAACGCCGGCGCCCAGGTCAGCCGCAAACTCAAGGATGCCGGCTACGTGCTGGCCAACCACAGTTTTTCGCACGCGCAGTTATCCAAACAAAGCGGCGACAATTTGAAGGCCGAGATCTTCAATACCGACAAGTTGCTCAAGGCGGTCGATCCGCAGCGCTCGTCGCTGTTTCGCTTTCCCTACGGCGCGCGCAACCGCGAAGGCATGCAGCTGCTGGCCAACGCGCAATTGAAATCGATGATGTGGAATATCGATTCGCTCGACTGGGCCGATCCGGTGCCCTCGTCCATTGCCGAGCGCGTGCTGCGCAGTGTCGAGAAAGAAGGTCGCGGCATCATCCTGTTTCACGACATCCACGAGCGCACCGTGAAGGCGCTGCCGGCCGTGCTCGAACGCCTGAGCGCCGAGGGCTATCAGTTCGCCGGCTGGGATGGCGAGACGTTCACCGTCGATGCCGCCACAAAAGCCGCCGCGGCGCCGGTGCAACGCGCGGCCGCGACCGGTTACGCCAACTCGTGGGCGATCCTGATCGGCATCGACAATTATCCGAAGTGGCCGCGCCTGGAATACGCGGTGCGCGACGCCGAGGGCGTGGGCCAGGCCTTGACGGGCAAGTTCGGCTTTGCGCCGGAACGCGTGATCACGCTCAAGAACGAGCAAGCCACGCGCGAAGGCATCCTGGCCGCCTTCCACGGCCAGCTGGCGCATCGCGGCCTGCAGCCGAACGACCGCGTGTTCGTGTTCTTCGCCGGCCATGGCGCCACCCGCAAACTGAGCTCGGGGCGCGACCTCGGCTACATCGTGCCGTTCGATGCCGATCCGAATAATCTGGCCACCGATGCGATCCCGATGACCGAAATCCAGAACATCGCGGAAAGCCTGCCGGCCAAGCACGCGCTGTTCGTGATGGACGCCTGCTACAGCGGCCTGGGGCTGACGCGCGGCGCCGCCAACGCGTCGTTCCTGCGCGACAACGCGCGCCGGCTGGGACGGCAGATGCTGACCGCCGGCGGCACCGATCAACTGGTCGCCGATGGCGGACCGAACGGGCACTCGGTATTCACCTGGACCTTGCTGCAAGGTCTCGGCGGCAAGGGCGACCTGAATGGCGATGGCCTGATTACCGCAACCGAGCTGGCTGCCTATGTGGCGCCGGCGGTGTCGAGCGTGTCGCGCCAGACGCCGGCCTTCGGCAGCCTGCCGGGTTCGGAAGGCGGCGACTTCGTGTTCGAGCTGCCGGAAGAAACCGAATTCCTGAATACGGCGACCGCGCAGTTGTCGAACGATGCGATTGCGCTCAACAGCAAACTCGATGCCCAGGCATCGGCGCCGTCGGCCACCGTGGTGGTGAAGGATTTGCAAGGTGGCGAAACCCGGATCAAGGCGCCGGCGGCAGTGCCGGTATCAAACCGGCAGGCGGCGCAGCGTGCCAACGACCTGGGGCTGCAGCTGTATCGCGAGAAGCAGTATGCCCAGGCCGAAGCGCAATTTACCGAAGCGCTCAAGCTGCGGCCTGATTTTGCGCTGGCCGCGAACAACCTGGGCTTCGTGTTCTACAAGCAGGAGCGCTTTGCCGAAGCGGCGCGCTGGTTCGAGAACGCCATCAGGATGGATCCGTCGCGGGCGGTGGCGTATCGCAATCTGGGCGACGCCTATGCGCGCGCCAGTCAGGCCGATAAAGCCAGGGGCGCATTCAAGACCTATCTCGAACTGGCGCCAGGCGGATCGGGTGCGGATTACGCCAAACAGCAGTTGCAGCGCCTGTAGCCCTTAATCATCGAGGCTGAAAAAATGCCCGCGCCTCTCACGAGGCAGCGGGCATTTTTGCGACCCGAAGGCCGCACAGCGCTAAGGACTTATGCGCTTTCCTTGAGCTGCTCCAGAATCGCCGGATTCTCAAGCGTCGACACGTCTTGCGTGATGTCCTCGCCCTTGGCCAGCACACGCAGCAGGCGGCGCATGATCTTGCCCGAGCGGGTTTTCGGCAGGTTGTCACCGAAGCGGATCTCTTTCGGCTTGGCGATCGGGCCGATTTCCTTCGCCACCCAGGTGCGCAGTTCGGCGGCCAGTTTCTTGGCCTCGTCGCCGGTCGGGCGCGCCTGCTTGAGCACCACGAAGGCGCAGATCGATTCGCCGGTGGTTTCATCCGGGCGGCCGACCACGGCCGCTTCGGCCACGATCGGGTGCGCCACCAGGGCCGATTCGATTTCCATCGTGCCCATGCGGTGACCCGACACGTTCAGCACGTCGTCGATGCGGCCGGTGATGGTGAAGTAGCCGGTGTCCTTGTTGCGGATCGCGCCGTCGCCGGCCAGGTAGTACTTGCCGCCGAATTCATCCGGGAAATAGCTGGTGCGGAAACGGTCCGGGTTGTTCCAGATGGTGCGGATCATCGATGGCCACGGACGCTTCACCACCAGGATACCGCCCTGCCCGTTCGGCACGTCGGCGCCCGATTCGTCCACGATCGCGGTCATGATGCCCGGCAGCGGCAGCGTGCACGAACCCGGCACCATCGGCGTGGCGCCCGGCAGCGGCGTGATCATGTGGCCGCCGGTCTCGGTCTGCCAGAAGGTATCGACGATCGGGCAGCGTTCCTGGCCGACGTTCTTGTAGTACCACATCCAGGCTTCCGGGTTGATCGGTTCGCCGACCGAGCCGAGCAGGCGCAGGCTGGACAGGTCGAAATTCTTCGGATGCACTTTTTCGTCCAGATCCGAGGCCTTGATCAGCGAACGGATCGCGGTCGGCGCGGTGTAGAAGATCGACACCTTGTGCTTGGCGATCGTGTCCCAGAAGCGGCCTGCGTGCGGGAAGGTCGGCACGCCTTCGAACACCACCTGGGTGCCGCCGACGGCCAGCGGGCCGTAGGCGATGTAGGTGTGGCCGGTGATCCAGCCGATGTCGGCGGTGCACCAGTAGACGTCGTCCGGCTTCAGGTCGAAGGTCCACTTCATGGTCAGCGCGGCCCACAGCAAGTAGCCGCCGGTGGCGTGCTGCACGCCTTTCGGGGTGCCGGTCGAACCGGACGTGTAGAGGATGAACAGCGGGTGTTCGGCGTCAACCCATTCTGGCTCGCATTCTTCGGACTGGCCCTCGATGACGTCGTGCAGCCAGATGTCGCGCCCTTCGGTAAAGCCGACCTCGCCGCCGGTGCGCTTGTAGACGATGACGTCCTTGACCGTATCGCAGCCGCCCAGGTTCAGGGCTTCGTCGACGATGGCTTTGAGGGGCAGCGACTTGCCGCCGCGCTGCTGTTCGTCGGCCGTGATGACGGCCACGGCGCCGGCGTCGATGATGCGTTCCTGCAGCGACTTGGCCGAAAAGCCGCCGAACACCACCGAGTGGGTGGCGCCGATGCGGGCGCAGGCCTGCATCGCGGTGACGCCTTCGACCGACATCGACATATAGATGACGACGCGGTCGCCCTTCTTGATGCCGCGTGATTTCAGCGCATTGGCGAACTTGCCGACGCGGGCGTGCAGTTCGCGATACGTCACCTTGGTCACGGCGCCGTCGTCGGCCTCGAAGATGATCGCCGTCTTGTCGGCGTTGCCGTTTTGCAGGTTACGGTCGAGGCAGTTGTAGGAAGCATTCAGTTGACCGTCGCCGAACCATTGGTAGAACGGGGCGTTCGATTCGTCGAGGGTCTGGGTGAATGGCTTGTGCCAGTCGAGGTTCTCGCGCGCCAGGCGCGCCCAGAAACCTTCGTAGTCGCTGGCCGCTTCTGCGCACAGCTTGTCGTAGGCGGCCATGCCGCTGATGGCGGCCTTGTCGGTGAAGCTGGCGGGTGGGTTGAACACGCGGTGTTCCTGCAGGCCCTGGTTCTGGTCCTGGGTGGTCTCGTTCTCGGCCATACTAGTCTCCATAGTAGTGTTTTGTCGGATACCTTAGGGGCGCACGCTTACTTCGCCCTTACACTGAGCCCTTGCATGGCGCTGTGCATACAGCCCGCAGCCACCGGACTTCTGTCGTTGCGCCCTCTCGAATGCGCATGATTTGATTCTACCGCCGTCCGTTGCAAAGCGTGCAAGAGCGAACGGCGCGCCACCTCATCGACAACTGCCGGTGTAAAATGCTGAGCTGAATTTTCACGCATTTCCCTGGAGTCTCCGTCCCGATGTCCGCGCTACCCCCGAACAAATCTGCTGTAAAACTGACTCCGCTGAACAATCTGATCTTTGCCAGCCGCTGGCTGCAACTGCCGCTGTATCTCGGCCTGATCCTGGCACAGTGCGTGTATGTGTTCCACTTCTGGGTCGAGCTGGTCGACCTGATCGGCGCCGCGATGGGCAATGCCGATGCGCTCAAGCACATCATCGACGCGGTCAGCGTGCCCGGCGCCGTGCGCCCAACCCGCCTGAACGAAACCATTATCATGCTGGTGGTGCTGGGCCTGATCGACGTGGTCATGATTTCCAACCTGCTCATCATGGTGATCATCGGCGGCTACGAGACGTTTGTCTCGCGCATGCACCTGGAAGGCCATCCTGATCAACCGGAGTGGCTGTCGCACGTGAATGCATCGGTTCTCAAGACCAAGCTGGCGATGGCGATCATCGGCATCTCATCGATCCACTTGCTGAAAACGTTCATCAACGCCTCGTCGTATGACGTCAAGACATTGATGTTCCAGACCCTGATTCACTTTGCTTTCCTGCTGTCGGCCATGGCAATTGCCTATACCGACCGGATCGTGATGACCACGCACAAAAACGCAAACTAGACTTAGAGCTAGACCTTCTTCCTGGTACCCCTGAACGAGAGCGACAATGGCAACCGTGATTACCCAAGACGACCTGATCGAATCGGTCGCGGCAGCACTGCAGTACATCAGCTACTACCATCCGGCGGATTACATCCAGCACCTGGCGCGCGCCTATGAGGCCGAACAAAGCCCGGCCGCCAAGGACGCAATCGCCCAGATCCTGACCAACTCGCGCATGTGCGCCGAGGGCAAGCGTCCGATCTGCCAGGACACCGGCATCGTCAACGTGTTCCTCAAGATCGGCATGGGCGTGCGCTTCGAGGGCTTTACCGGCTCGGTCACGGATGCCGTCAACGAAGGCGTGCGCCGCGCGTACAACTTCGAAGACAACAAGCTGCGCGCCTCGATCGTGGCCGACCCGCATTTCGAGCGCAAGAACACCAAGGACAACACCCCGGCCGTGGTGCACATGGAACTGGTCGAAGGCAATACCGTCGACGTCAAGGTCGCGGCCAAGGGCGGCGGCTCCGAAAACAAGACC
>Ga0308160_10004579_pt1 | contig 14734 bp, 21 predicted proteins | sample PhyFR1_FD_201036 | JGI IMG/M metagenome (GOLD analysis project Ga0308160, IMG submission 201036) | Phyllosphere microbial communities from UC Gill Tract Community Farm, Albany, California, United States - DLSLF.R1 | ecosystem: Host-associated > Plants > Phyllosphere > Unclassified | place: USA...
TCCGATAGGATGCTGGTAATAAAGCCGAGTTTGAAATGAGAGTTTCGGCCAGCCCCAAGGATATCACTCCAGGTGAATTCAATTTGACGCGACTCGTCTTACGCTGGCCAGTAATTGGACAGAGTACAAAGCTGACCTTTTAGACCACAACATAACCCTCTTCATCCACTTGACCCGAAAAGGCAACGGATCCGAGTATCCATCGTTCCTCGACATCTCCCTGACAACCTACCAAAATCAATCATTCGCCTATTCCTACCCCCAAATCAACTCCAAGCTCGACTACAGCAACCTAATCCGGGAGGATGATGGCTACAGACCCGGAGGAGTTGATACCTCCTACCCCCAGAAAATGTTACTTGTTCGATCCCCGGAGAGCTTAGAGAGGAGAAAGAAGGAAGAGGAAGAGAGATATGGGATGGTTAGTATGAGTATGAACAGTAATGGGGGCAGGTGGCCTGTCCAGAGAGGTAGTGTGCGGTATGACTTTGAAGAAGATGGGCAGGTCGGCAAAGACGAATACGACTTTGAGATCGAGTTCCCAATGTAAGCCCCCAGGTTTTCCAAGCTGACCTTTAGCCCGTACAACGTATACCCAAACTTCGAGACTGTATTCACATCCCTTACTCCTCAACTCTCATTCTCCCTCCAGACGACTTTCCTCTGTACCAAGTCCCCAGCTTCAGAGGTGGACGATCAGGATGGATATGAAGATCTGGATGCTAAATGGGAAGAATGGCGATTGCCAACCAAAAAGCAATCATCGTCCGATCCTTACGGCTCTATGGGTTCATTCAGTTCATACGGACTTAATCATCGGGGATATACCCCTCTTGTCATCCATCGAGAATCGAATTTATCAGCGGACCAACAGTTGAAAGTCAAACACTACCTCGACTCGACCGCTCTTGCGCCAACCCTCTCTCAGTCAATCATTTCAAGTATCACCCCTCTTCAATCGTCAGCCGTATTCAAATTAGTAGGACATGAGAACAAGGAGGAGGGCGAAAGCGAGTTGAAACAATCCCGATACGACATCTATTCGAGTGGTCGAGGCTACCAACCTCGATGTATGAGATCTTCATTCCGATATGTCAATTGCTGGAACCAGAATAATGGCGGTGGCGCTATGCACGCTGCAAAGTTGTGGCAGAGGATGGAGGAGATGAAGAAGCAGGGTGGAGACGCGGTTGTAGATACCAACAAGGCAAAGGAGGCCTCAGGCCAGACAGTCTATCGAGTCCCTGCTGCTGCTCGAAGACACGTATAAGACTGTTCAGTGATAGGTAATTAGTTAAAGAGGGATTCGGATAATGCTAGTGATTTCCTATGTATATGCTTTGGACGCGACGCGGGATCAAAATTTCGGATCAACTCACGTCCGCTTGCAATAGCATAACGACACTTGTACATTCAATCACCTAGGCGCAATGCCACCAATCCCCCTCATACCCTCTTCATTCCTGCCCCACCTTCCTCGATCTCAAAATGCATTCGAACCGCTTTCAACAACCGATTTACTTGCGCATATAGCTGTATTGAGGGGGCTTTATATACCCCCTGTTCATGGTGGATTTGAAGTCTCGGATTGTTTACTTGAGGATGAGGACAGTTCGGGACAGGACTTTGGACATAGGAATGATGACATAGAAGGAATGGCTGGGGTCATGGATGGACTTGGACTTGACGTTGGCTCCAACGCTATGGATATCCCATCCAGCTCCAGCTCAAGTACGAGGGACGGACAAGACGAACGAAATGATCAATCTGGCGAGACTTCAGGAGAAGAAGAGAGTGAAACAGAGGAGTCACGAGAACACTTAGATCCTTTCGAGAGGGACTGGTCGGAGAAATGGTTAAATGGAGTAGTCCGCCGTGCACAAGGTTGGCTCGAGGAGAATGAACCTGAGGACGACGATGTAGTAGCTCAGGGCGAATGGAGAGTAATGGAGAGTCTTTTGAGGGATGCGAGTGCTGCGCTCGCTATGATGGCTGGTACTAGTGGTATGTTCTTTCACTACTTGCTCTACACGTATGGACGGAAGAGGGAGTGTTATAGGGATACTGGAGAGAGCTGATCAGTAGCTACTGGCTCCTTGACTCGTCATCTCGTCTTTCCACTCGACCCTGCCCTTGAACCAGGCTTGAAGATACTACAACCCAACCTCCTCTCCAACCCCGCTCTCTCACCAGCAGCCCACACATTCCTCTCATCACTCGCTACATCACCAACATCCCCACTTACATTACGCCAACAACTAAGTACCTCGCCCCAATCACCAACTCTATCAAAGTCCCCAACCAGAAAAAGGAAGAGAGCACCAGCAGTTCCTGTATTACTACACGATGCGCCAATGGCTAATCACCTCTCTGTCGGTGTCCAAACTTGGGGTTCGGCAATACTACTAGGAAGAAGAATGGCGAAATACCCAGATCAATTTGGATTGTTCGATTCATATGGATCGGAAGGGATACGGATATTAGAATTAGGAGCTGGAACAGGTTTATTATCGATCCTATGTCGGAAATTACATCATTTAAAGGCTGCTACCGATTTATCGTCCTCGCCTCGTACACCAAACCACCGTGAACAAGAAGGGGGGCAAGGGAAGGGATTGATAGTAGCTACAGATTTCTTACCGGAAGTAATCGATAATCTGAAAACATGCGTCAACCTCAACTTCTCAGGAGAGACAGGAATCGAAATTGCAAGACTCGACTGGACGACTTTCCCAACTTACATGGCTTCCCGGAACGCAGGAGGAAAACGAGGGAACGAAGAAGAAGAAACAAGCCAGTTTATGGACAAACCATTCGACTTGGTCCTAGCTTCTGATTGCGTATATGATGAGACACATGCGAAGATGTTGAGAGAGGTGGTTTCTTGGACTTTGAGATTACCGGAGGATGGGGATGAGGGTGGAACTTTCGTATGTCCACTTTTTCTTTCTTCTCCTCTACTTCCTCTTCCACTTTCCCTCGAATTTTCTCCGCCATCACCTCATCTCCGACGCTTTCAGGTCTACAGATAGAGACTGAGCTGACGAATAGCATATCCTCTCACCAATCAGGCCAACATTCACCCCAGAGCTAGAATCGATCGATACACATTTCCCACCGCACCCCAGCACAGCAGATACCACCAAAGAAGGCGAGGGGTTAGGTAAAGAGCGGGGATTAGTGATCGGTACAAGGGGTGGAAAGCGGAGTATGATTGGACGTAGGGGGGAGGGGAGGATTGATGAGAATAAGGGGTATTGGTGGTGGGAAGTTGGGTGGGCTTGAGGCGTCGGATCCTTGCCATCGAATATTGTAACATCAGTGCATTGCATTTGCATCTTCATTCTGGATTGCATGGCATTATACAAGCAACGACCGGATTCCCCACTAAAAATCGTTGATCGTTACATGTGGTTCCTGTGACAAACTGGATATCCCTTACTGTATGTACGCCGACATGCGCAAAACGCGGTCCTATAGCTACATTCATACGAAGTCCAGCTTTCTATAACTTACTTTCTCTGCCATTCCAGCCATACACTCCTAATCATACGCCTCCATAACCTCATTACCCCTAGCGGTATCCCCAAATTGACTCCCTTTACCCTCTTGCCTCCAATTAGGTTTCTCAAAAGTAGTAGTATGTGACCAAGGTTTGTTTCTGTTTATCAGCGAGCTGTATCCTCTATTTCATCTCCATAACTTACGCCATTTCCTTTTCAACTGCACATGCGAACGCTTCTGACCAGCCATTTCTGGGGAATGCTTCGCATACTGATTTTATTGTTTCTTCATGTACGTATTCAGGGAATTTCCCGGCGTTGTCAAACAATCTAAGAGTCAGCTATAGCCACCACTGAATTGAGAGGAGTGGGACGTACGTAGCAAGAATGATCATCTGACCATTGAGCGAGATATTTCCGCTCTTAATCCAGACGTCCTGGTGCAAGATGATCGACTCGCATACTGAATCCGCTTGTTCCTCCTTAGCTCCGTTCTCCAGCAATAGCTCCCTAGCGACGATTCCACCTTTGAACTAAAATGAGCTAAATATTCACCATCTCGGCCTAACGATGACGTACCTCAAACGACATCTTGGTCGTCAAGTGGAACTTTTCCGCCAATCCAATATCATGGAGCAGACAAGTACAGTACCACGTCTCTTCATCAATCACATAGTCCGGGAAGGTAGTCTTGATGATCCCCAAGCCAAAGTAGAAGATCCGATTAGAGTGATTGAATTGTTTCGAGTCGAGGTGGGATTTAGCGAATTCCGTCACTGCATTTGCGAGCTTTGTCGTTGGGGGAGGCAGATCGGCGGGCGAGTATGATTTGGGTTTAGCGGACTTGACATCTTGAAAGAGAACTTCTTGGTCACGCGGAACCGCTTGCCAATTACCTATTTCCATAATGAGCCAAGCGATATAAGAGCAATTGCTGGATAGACGGAGACGGGGATACTAAACGCGACATGGTCTACAATTCCGCCGGGTAATTATACATCCGGGTGGTCCACCATACAACAAGCAAATATATAAGATCCACTTGCAAATAAGGTCGCCAAACCTTTCTTCGCCCCGCCAGATGTGTGATTCGCTCCAAATAATGTCAAGGGTGACAAGCAAGCTTAATCCCCGCCAATTAGCACGATGTCCGACGTCACCCGCCGTTGAAATGCGCAGCCGACTTGAAAAATGATATATAAAGCCTCACCGTATCCTTGAAATGCTAGTTCTTCACCTACTTGATTTGTACATTGACGCGTAACGACTCGATCACCGATTCAGCACTCGCCATCTTTACTTTGCGATTCAATTCGGTGTCATTATCGTCTTGAGCTGCCTGTGCACTTTCAGACCAATACACCACCCCGCACCAGAACAACACCTCATCCAAATCACACCGCCCCTTCGTTACCCGTCACCTGTCCCTCTCCGAGCTTCATCCACGCCTACCTCGTCGACATCCTCATCTACCATCTCGACATCTCTCGCCCACCGCCTTCCCTCCGTTTACGTATTTCCGCTACTCTAGGCTACCCGGTAACATTTATCTTCAGCAGCTTGAAATGCCCAAAAGAGCCCGCAGCATAGAGAGGATAGAGTCCTCGGAATCTATCACAGTGTCTACTCCCCCACAGTTCAGCCTAAAGGATGATGAAGTCATTCAATATGACGGACCACCTCCTCGCAGGCGCGGCTCTGGAGGGCCGAGGATTTTGAAGTACGGGGAAGAGGAGGATGTAGTCTACAACGTAGCTACTCAGGATACTGGCAAGCTGAGAGCATCTGGGGATATGGCCTCGCTAGCCCCCCAGCGAGGGACTGTAGTAGTGTCCTTCTGGTGCGCTTTCCTTTGTCAGGGGGCCACTGTCGGTCTCATTGATGGGGAAGTTCAATTGCCGGTCACAGTATACGAGGGCGCCGACCTTCATGCCGTAGCTGCTCACTTGGGTCCACAGAGACTCAATGAATTCGAGTTGATGAGTCTGCGAGATCAATATGGAGACCAGACCATCAGGCAGCTCATGAAGGAAGAGCTAGACAGGGAGCAGGCGACAGGGATCGCAATCGTTATCGAGAATGAAGTGGAGGATCGGGATGAAGGGCTCGATGATGTGTTGAATCCGGACTCCCAGGAACTGGAAGTTTTCGGACCAATGGCATTCGAATCGGACCCTTACACCATGGATCAGGAAGAGATGGAAGACCTAGAGCACGAGATGCCTATCGCCGACGAGGCTGTAGCCCCTCATGCCTATGGTGCCTACGGCCATTATGCCTATCCCTGGCCATAAGGTGTGCTCTGTCGACCTCACCCCGCTGCCTCAGTCTTCCACCTTCCCTCTCGATTTCCCGAAAACGAAAACCTCCCGCATTCCCAATCGTATTTGTACAATACCCAGCACTCGATCCTACCCAAACCCCGTTCATCTTTCCTTTCCCATTTCGATCATTTACACTGGTACATGTACATCACCCCACCAACGAAAATCCTATTTCACGATTTGACGCCCATAGCAATGACAGAGACGCCCACAATTTCGCCAAAACCCACGAACATCAGACCAGCCCATGACCGTTTGACCGGCAGTCGACTACCTTACTCTTTACACTAGACCCCTTCATTCGATTATCTCTACATATCATTAGCGATATACGTGTATAGTCAGTCACCTAGCCCGGTCACACCGCTTTCGCGGTGTCTCGATCCCCGGCAGGTGTACTCCAAGTTGATTCCCTTTCCTATAGTCAGTTTCATAATTAGCGCTTCGTATGTATGCCCTGATAGCCCATTCATCGTCTGTCATCCCCTTCACCGTGATCTTCCGGGGTCGGACGCAACGAGCTGGGCGTGAGTAGAATGTATCACCATTTCAAGCTCAGCGGATCAGCACCTTGGACCGACAGCGCAACAGCGGCGAGCTCGCTGAAGAAAGCTCTAAGGCTATGCAAGTACTGTCGATCTTCTGGGCTCTAGCAGCCGTTTGAGTACCTTTCTGTTGTAAGTGCGAGAGTCACGGCCGACCCTGCAGGCATCAAATCCAGGGGCCTTCTGGGAAATCCGGCCAACCTTACACCGCCATATACGTGAAACTGTCCAGATGCCGTTCCTTTGAATATGGTGGTCCCCGCATAATACGCTTTCGGAAACAAAGAACAAAGGTGGTTTAGAGAACATAACTGTATGGCGGTCCCTCTAGGGCATACGTAAACATACGTTATAGGATACAGACCCCAGGCTCCACTGAGTGAAGGCTCAGGTGGAAGGTTGTTTCTCACTAGGCGTATCCCGCAAGGCCATGAGTGAGACGGAGAAGCCTTCACTGTGGAGCGAGCAAGTGTGAAACAGAGCCAATGAATGGTGATTCCTTTGGTCTTGCACTGCAATTTCCCATGAACTGTTCCTTTCTCGGCAAAGACTCACCAAAAAGGTTGACGATGGCAAAACCTACCCTATCATTGCCGCAGCTATATAGTATGGGCCTTGGCTTCTTATTCACTCTCTATTGCTCTTGTTCCCTTTAACCTAAATCAACTTGCAGACTCACTCTGTGTATTTGAGCCACCACTACCAAACTTATAAAATCTAACTTCAAGAGACACAACATGCCGCGCTCTCGTAGACCTTCGAAACCAAGCCACAGCGACCAACACTCCGGTGACTGGCCGTATCCAGGATCAAGCCACGGCGGCGCAAGTGAGTCCCTATTCAATGGGATATGAGCCTTGTGACACAAATCTGATAGGCACCAGCTCAGCCCCGCACTTCCACGCTGCCAGAACCAGAGTCCAAATTCTCCAAGCAACACACCTTTGAGGAGCCGCATCATGTTCAAGACGACCTTGATCGACTATTTGCACTGGGGGCTAACATACCCTTGCGCTTTGGCCAGGAGAGGCGCGAAGCTTTACAAGCTCGCGAAGCTACGTTGAAAGACACTTTGAGACAATTTAGGAACATTGACGCCATCAGAACTCAAGTATCCGAAGCAAAGAATCCGTCAGTATTTTGACTTCATTCTGAATTACCAAGAAATTCACGTGAAGCTGACAGCTATTCAGGGCAATCACAAATGGGGACATTGTTGATATGGTTGAAGCCGCCATGAGCACTGTAAGGGACGGTCACTTAAATGATTTATACTGTGAGCTCTCAAAGCCTGAGATGACTTGTGTTGCACGCACACGAGGTATGTGCTCGATCATCCCGTTCAATCCATTATACTCGGTCATGATTTTCATTTACTCTAGCCGCTATCCGCCAAACAAGGGGGGGAATAACCGGAGTCACGGTAAAGCGCCTGCGTGCGCTTCACGATAGGATGGACCCGTCTGTGGATCCTGAAAGGCATTCCGAGCTGAGCAGGCTCCTCGACGTGCATGACAAGTTTTGCCAACCTACCAACGATTACATCAATTGTATGGAGATCTCAGAAATAAAGGAGATGCAAAATCACTCCATATCATCCGAGCTGCAGAGGTACGTTTTAGATCTTTATGTCTTGGTCATGCCCCATGAACTTTGTGCTGACTTGAGCAGCCGCATCAACACTGCCAAAGACGAAGCTTGTCAATGGCTACCACTGGCGGAAGAGCAGTTGACTCGCGGAGACGGCTCAAGCAGACAGAGCAAGTGAGGGGCAAGTGGGAGACTTATGTAAATGGATCGCTATATGTATGAATATTCTGCTCAGATGACTGCGCTCCTCTTAATGTACAATTCGTCTGACCTCAACACCTTTCTCCGCCTGGGTATGCCCGTGACCACCCTCCCTCACAGCGTCTAACGCATCACCATCATCTTAGGCCTTGCATGTTCAGACCCTGGTGAACCTCTCTGACGCCTACTAAAACTCCTGATGCGTATCCCACATGGACGACACAAGAGATGATTTAATAAGCTGGATGATCAACATTGCCAGCTCTGTAAGATACGCCAAGGACCATACCAGAGTCTACAATATCCCTGCTTCAGGCTCAAAGCCAATATGAACGGAAGTTCCGCTCAACCTTTCAAGCAAGGGATAGTGGAGCCACAATCAAAGGTAGTATCCTTTGAGGAGGATAATGCATCATCCTTGCTCTGTGGGTCTTGCTCTTCACATAAGAAAACAGAAATCGGAATTGTCAAAGACTTCTTCCCTCACATTTCCCAATACTTGATAGTTTCCAAAATACGGATATCATGTCGTCACGGTCGTCACGGTCATCATTGTCTTCATCATCCCCCTCCAGCTATAATACAGATGATACAGAAGTATCTAGCCGTGGCAACGCAAGCTCAAGACGTGGATCTCATTGTCCCACTCTGGACAACCCCTGTCCTTTAAAACGTAATACGTACTGCTCAGAACCCTTGGCTTCTCTATCTTATTTCTCCACACAAAATCATCTAGATGTTTTTAAAAACGAGAAATCTTTGTTCAAGATCAGACGTGAGGCCGACCTGTGGAAGACCGTCTACAAATTCAAGAAGAACGTCCTCGGCTCCCAAGCATTGTCTGCATTGAATGAACGATGGGAGGATCTAAAAAATACCGCTCTACAAATCGAAGCCTCGTTGGGGACAGAAGCAGAGGGATCGTGTATCGAAATGAAAACGGCACCATTGTTATTATCCAGTTATGTTCAAGACGAAGCAATATCACGAATTCACACGACTTTCAGTAAGCTAGTCTTCTACCTCTTGACCGAACCTAAAGTATATTGAACAAACACTGAACTTGTCAGAGGGACTTCAGAGATTCCGAAATGGAAAATTGATACCAGAGCTAAAGAAACTGAAAAGGCCATCTCGAAGTTCAGCAGAGTTGAATGGGGCTACCAAGGAATTCGATTCCCTAGTTTCACGCCATGAGGAGTACGCAGTGCTAGTTCAAGAGTTTGCGGATACTACGACTCCTGAGGAGCTTTGTCAATGGCCCAATGAAGATGGAGTCTCTCAAGTCACAAGAGAGTATGTCTCCTCTCTTTCTAATCGATGTATACGCTGAACAGGTCAGAAAGATGCAGGTACTCGTTGACTTTGAAGAAGAGTTGCGGGACAAGATCAACGATTATAAAAGCAAGCATCAGAGTTGTGCCATCAGCACTCCGTCGTATGGAACATATCCATGAAGGAGAGGGCGGACCAGTATGGGGGGCAGTCGGTCCTCAGCTACCTGTGTGGACCAACGGAGGTAAGCCGGGATTGCTGTACATACGATCGACCCATGCCATCACATGTACGTTTGATGAACAACAACACACCGATATTTGATGAACAACACACCAAAACGTGATACGTGATTGTCATAAATATATCTCATCGTAGCATACAATAACATACTTTATCATAATTAACAGTACCTCATAATATCATATATCATATCATATCACTTCGTCTCGTCTTCGTCTCACTCGTTAGTTACTTATGATATCCATAAATTCGTGGCACCTCCGTCCCGGTTCCTCCCTCCCTCCCCTACTCCCTCCTATTCGTTCGCCATCTCGACCCCTCCCCCTCCCATCACCCCTGATTCCTACTACCACCTCCTCAAACAAATTTGACACCGACAACAAACAAAAGGATCCAACGCAACCTCGTAAACACTCCTCAACAACTCCTCCATCCCCCTACCCAAGTGTACCCCAGGAGCAGGAACATGGGGTACTTCAGACTTGGCGATCCTCGGTTCTTTCACTGCTCTTTCACGTTGAATACGCCTTAATTCAATTTCATGAAGTGGGGGAGTTAGGGGTTGAGTATCGGAGGACGTAAATGATTCTTCTGATAGGTTTCGTTTGGGGAGACTTGAGTCCCCGTTGGAGGCGGAGTTGGAGTTGGAGAGGTCGAGGGAGTGATGTTCATCTGATGAGCGGCGCTTTGTTGCTCGTGAGATTGGCAGTGGTGGGGATTTCCGCTTGCGATTCCCATTCAGTCCGGCTTCTTCATTCTGTTCATCCGTAGATACCGACTCGATTGGATCAGAGATTTCGCCAGCCTGATCATCGGTCGATGTCGATGGTGATACAAGCTCATCGGTATCGGTAATAGTCTGAAGTACGGTGAAGGTGGTCGTAACGATCGGTTCCTCGCTTGACTCCTTGGAAGGATTCATCTCATCTTCCTCCTCCAGCGATTCCCCATCTTCTTCCTCCAGCGATTCCCCATCCTCCTCGTCCTCTTCAATCTCCACAATAAACCCATCGCTACCTTCCTCATCCGAGACTGGAACAGCTTCAACCTCGGGAGATACTTTCCTATTCCTACCCCAAATGGGTCTTGAGATAGGAAACGAAACAGGAGGTCGATAAGGTAATAAATGACTCCAAGCATCTTCTGTCCTTAGATACTCTAGCATTTGTGAAGTCGTCATTCGGGTAGCTTCCAGTTGATGGACTTCGTATCCACTCGAAACGTGTCCCATGACTTTATCTTTACATGGTCGATGTAGTAATTTCATCATCATCTTTCCAAACATTTCGTCCAGGTTCTCAACGAGCGACTGGGGAGGTAGGTATGATTCCAGTTCAGTTGGGGTGATTAAGTCGTGTCGGAGTGTTGATCGGTTGTAAGGCCTGAGGGTAGTTTGGAGGATACCTAATGGGAGGTTTTCCGAGGCGATAATCTCGTGTCGGGGGGTGATGAGATTGAATACCGGATCGATGATAGCATCAAGTTCGTCAGAGGGGTATACCCAGTATCCTGATCTAATTCGATCTCGGACCCAGCGATAACATGCTGCTTCGTGTCCTACATCGATCCACTAATTGTCAGCTAGTACCCATGAGATACGAGACAGGTACGTACGAATTGCCGTAAATCACCCAACTGAAGATCATCATCATCCTCAAATCCAACATCCTCCTCCTCGGCCCATTCTGGGTATTGATCATTAATCTCCTTGATGATTCGAGGTGCGAAATCGGCAAGATTATGAATAGGTTCATCAAACAGTCGCTGTACCAGTTCCATCCTCTTTGTTCTCATCTGTTGTGATTCCCAACCATTTTCGAAAATGAATTCACGCTTGATTTGATTTTCGCATCGTTGAAATTCGATCAATATTGGTTCGAGCGATGAATAGACTGTATGGTTCATCATCCATGATTCTCTGACTGCGAATCGGGCGGAATCGATGACATTGTATTGACCATACGAGAGGTACTCTTGAGCAGAGAGAGTATCGACGATCGAAAAGGCTCGACCAGCTAATGGTCCACCCCTAGCGCAATCGACCAATTCCTTTTCGATGTGAATCCTCAAAGTCCCTTCTCGACATTCACCACATACGATTGGATTGCTGTAATATCGACCTTTATCGTCTAGGTCCCTTGGCCGAGCTTGAAGTATGACTTCGTAATCGGGGTTGTTGAAACCTGGATTCTCCGCTCGTAAGCAGCACGAGCAGTATTTGCCCATGTGTTTATGACAGGTCGGGATAAAGCCGAGGTGAATCGAGTATGTGATTGCCTTGGGGTGGGCTGGATACAGACCAAGCCGGTTTGGTTGATTGAGTCGGCAAGGCAAGCATACTTCGAGGGTCAGGCTTCGGGCTCGGTGGAATAAGCTTGGGTAAGAGGGTGTGGACGGAGTGGTTCGGGATGAACGTAAATCCGCGACCGTCGATGTGTGAACTTTGGACGGATCGAGAATGAGCGTATAGTGAGGCCAGAACGAATGCGAGTCCACTATGAGTTAATCAGCTCATGTCTCTTCAACGGTCATCGCCACTTACCACCATTCTTCCATCCTCTTGCGACCAGTCTCAATCTACATAGTGTCCTTCTCTTTGCAATCATTTCCGCAATCTCCTCAGCTCCATCGTTGTCGACATAAGTATCAATCATAGGCCATGGTAATTCCGTGTCCTCGATGACCTGAGTGAGGATTAAACTATACCATCAGCTGACGCGACTTGATCTCTCGAGATACTTACTGGAGCACGGGACTTGGTAGACTACCCCATCCGCGTGTACTCTTGCCCAGCTTTCCTCCTCCTATCGCCTTGTTCCTGTTCATAAAGTAGCCCTTGCTTGCGTATTTATTCAATTTGGATTGAGGTCGCGTAATGGTAGTCGCGTTGGACGAGGCGTTGAAGGGTTGTAGGTGATCGGATTCACTGATCGGCGGTGGTTTATTTGGCGCGAATTCCGCGTCTTCGATTGTAGGCATTATGGTTTACTCATGTATAGGGATAAGTAAGAAGAATGAACGAGTGTATATATGTTGTTTGTTGTGTATAATGTATAATAAGGAGAGACATACCTCGTAGCTTGACTACCCATAGTAACAGTAGAATGCGGGGAAATCAAATAGCATCCGGGGTAATCGTATTTGTAAATGGGATAAGCTTAAGTAAAGTTAGGCGTGGGAGTAGATGTGGCAGAACGTGGCTCAGGCGCCTATCTTTGAACCAGCATATGAGAGATCAACCGCGTACAATTACAGTAGATAGATCCTCAGTATATAATGTCCTCGGCATGGCCACCACAGCTCAAGTAAGTCAGCTTTAGTATGCTGAACCTGTTCAGGAGCTTACGATATAGGGCATGGGTCCAGGAATGTCTGGCAAAAGCAACTCCCGCTAGCAAAACAGCAGTCAACGATGAGCTGAAGCAGGTCAGTCATCTGTGTAACCATCTCGAGCGTAGCCTGACATGTAGATACTGTTTAGAGCTCATGCAGATAAGACGATAGATACGACAGACTGGTCAAAGGTGGAACTACAAGCGTGAGTGCGGCTCAGCTGGCCAATGTCGAGAGTAGGCTGATGATCCAGTCTGAAAGCACAAACTGCTCGGACGACCCATGTTCCCGTACAAACCTATAAACCCACACCTCCACCATATATGCCAACTGCAGGACCATCAACCCCGACACTAGCGAACCACTTTCTCTCCCCAGCGGTCAAGGTTGAACAATCACCAAAACAGACTAAAAAGACCAAGAAGCAGAAAAAGTAAGTTCACCTTCCCTACCGATTACAAGCTGATGAGTAGGAACGATGGATCAAGCTCATTCCCTACCCCCTACTACTTTGAATCAGCGGCTGATACGGAAGCTCTAGCCCGTCGAGCGGCGAGGTTCCAAGCGGCCGCTCCGACTCAGAATACCCAAAATGGTATAGGGGTTAGTGGGTGGTTTGGAGATGATGGAGAGAGCAACGGACTGGGCATGGTTCCTGGTCAAGTAAACAAGGGAAAGATGAGAGGTAAAGGAGCATTCGGATATGGAGCAGCGGAAGTTATGGAGGTTGATCCCGTATGTCCTCCCCTTACATCATTATATTTGCTGATAATCAGAATGTAATAGATTGGGATAAACACACGATAAAAGGAACAAGCACGAAATTGGAAAAGTCTTATCTCAGACTAACATCAGTGAGTCGACTTCACGGTCCTGTTTCTGAGACGGCTAACAGGTAGGAACCATCACCAGCTGACATCCGACCATTACACATCCTAAAAGAAACTCTACAGCTTTTAAAACGGAAATGGAAAGATAATCATAATTACGCCTATGCCCTAGATCAGTTCAAATCAATGCGTCAGGATCTAACAGTGAGTGTCTTGTACAGTTCACTCTCCCTAGTCCTGCTCGTTCCACTCGCGTTGGAGGAAGACGCTGATGATAGGTCCAACGTATAAAAAACGAATTCACAGTAGAAGTATACGAAATCCACGCTCGTATAGCTCTAGAAGCGGTACGTCCATCTCCATATATTGAAGAAGGTAGGCTGACGAAACAGAAAGATTTAGGCGAGTATAATCAATGTCAAACGATGTTACGCCAGTTGTATGAGTTGGGGTTGAAGGGACATCCACAGGAATTCCTCTCTTATCGGATTATATACCTGCTTCATACGAGGAATAGGTCAGGTAAGTCCCAACTATTCTCCTTACCTACACCTATTACCATCCCCTCCCGTCCTCGGTCAAGCTCCCCCTCCCCCCTCGACGCCCAAGCTCTTTGAGCTCGATCTCACCTTAGCTCTTCCTTTCCCCAACTCGACCAAGCTCTTCGAGCTCGGTCTCGCTAACAATCAGACATGGCAGCCCTCCTAGCCCAACTCACCCCCACCGAAAAATCAGATCCAGGAGTCCACCACGCACTCCAAATACACGCATCACTAGCAACATCAAATTACGTCCGTTTCTTTCGTTTATTCAATACTGCACCCAATATGTCGGGGTATATTCTTGATCATTTTGTGGAAAGGGAACGGATGAGTGCTTTGACTATTATG
>Ga0308160_10004580_pt1 | contig 14733 bp, 9 predicted proteins | sample PhyFR1_FD_201036 | JGI IMG/M metagenome (GOLD analysis project Ga0308160, IMG submission 201036) | Phyllosphere microbial communities from UC Gill Tract Community Farm, Albany, California, United States - DLSLF.R1 | ecosystem: Host-associated > Plants > Phyllosphere > Unclassified | place: USA...
CGCCTCGGACCAGCTCAAGCTCCGCGGCGGCATCGTCCGCTGCGGCGCCTGCCAGCGCATCTTTGACGGCAGCGCGCACCTGATCGACCTGGATGCGCCGAAGCCGGCCGCCGGTCCCGAGATGCCGCCGCCGGCGCCTGCCGCCGAGGTGGCGGCGCCCTCCCCCGCAGCTTCCCCGCAAGCAGAACGAGACAGCAGCGCCGACTTCACGGCGCAGCCGGTCCATACCCTCGATTTCACCAATACCTTCGATCCGCCCGGCATCCTGCCCGAGGCGGCGCCGGATGCGCCGGATGCACCGTCTGCGCCCGCCGTGCAGGATCCCGAGCCGCCGCATGGCGACATGCTGGCGCATGCCGTCGAGGCGAGCGCCGGCGGACAGGTGGATGCCGATCCGCCCCCGGGCCAGGCGATGGCAGAAACGCCAGAGGCCGAAGCGCAGCCGCAGGACCCGGAACCGCCACACGGCGACGTGCTGGCCCATGCGGTCGAAGAAGCCGGCGCCGGCCCGGTGGTGGATGTCGACCTGCCCCCGCCGGATGACGAAATGCCCGGGCCGGAAGCCGTTGAACCGCAGCCGCAGCCCCAACCGCAGGACCCCGAGCCGCCCCATGGCGATGTGCTGGCGCATGCGGTGGAAGAAGCCGGCGTCGCCGTCAAGACGGATGCGGACGTACGACCAGCCGAAATACCGCCTGCTGTGCAGGATCCCGAACCACCGCACGGCGACCTGCTCGCGCATGCCGTCGATACGCTGACGTTCGCGCCGCAAGGCAGGATCGAGCCGCGCATCGAACCGTGGGCCGAACCACGGCGCGAACCGCGCCTGGCGCCCGAGAACAACGCGCCGGCGTCCGCCCCGCCCGAGCCCGTGGCGCCCGCAGCGATCGACATGCCGGCCGCGCCCGCCGCGCCCGTACCGCCACCGTCGTTCGCGCCGCCGGGCCGCATCGAACCCAGCTTCGACCTGCCGGTGGACGAGGAGCTGGTAGCCCAGCCGCTGCCCGGCGACGAGCCGGCGTTCCCGCCCGATGTTGCGCCGCATGGCGCACCGCAGCATGCTGCCGCCGCGGACGAGAGCGCGCCGCCGCCCCCGCTGCCGCTGCGCGCCTCGGTCGGCGCCGATCCGCAGGAACCATCGCCGGCCGCCGTGGCGGCACCGCGCTCGGCGCGCGCCAAGGCGCTCGATGCCCGCGCGCGGCGCACCAAGCTGACCCCGACCCGGATCGAAGCGCCGCGCCTGCGCGTGCCGGAAAGCGACGAGCCGGAATTCGTCAAGCGCAGCCGCAAGCAGGAACAGTCGGGGCGCACCCGCCGCATCGCGATGGCCATCGGCGCCGTCGTGCTGCTGCTGGTGCTGGCGGCCCAGCTCGTACTGAATTTCCGCAACGTGCTGGCGGCGCGCTATCCGGGCGCGCGGCCTGCATTGGGCGCCGCCTGTGCCCTGCTCGGCTGCCGCGTCGAATTGCCGACCCAGATCGACAATCTCGCCATCGAGAACGGCGAATTGACGACGCTCGGCCCGGACACGTATTCGCTCAACACACTGTTACGCAACCAGGGTAATCTCGTGCAGGCCTGGCCGAGCATCGAACTCGAGCTGACCGACGCCAACGACAAGGCCGTGCTGCGCCGCGTATTCGCCCCTGGCGAGTATCTGCCGCAAAACGGCGCTGCCGCGGCCGGCGGCTTCGGCCCGCGCTCGGAACAGCCAATCAAGCTGCATTTCGCGCTGGCCGACCTGAAGCCCTCCAGCTACCACATTTTCATCTTCTACCCTTAAGGTTTCACATGACTAAGACTTCGCTGATCTGCGGCTCGATCGCCTTCGACAAGATCATGCAATACCATGGCCGCTTCGGCGAAACCCTGCTGGCCGACCAGTTGCACCGCGTGAACGTCTCCTTCCTGGTACCGACCCTGCGCACCGAATACGGCGGCTGCGCAGTCAACATCGCCTACAACCTGAACATGCTGGGCGGCGAGCCGCTGATCATGGGCACCATCGGCCAGGATGGCGGCGACTACCTCGACCGCATGGAAAAGCAGGGCCTGGCGACCAACGCCATCCGCACCATCGGCGACGCCTACACCGCCCAGTGCTTCGTCACCGCCGACCTGGACAACAACCAGATCAACGCCTTCCACCCGGGCGCGATGCAGTTCTCGCACGAGAACAGCCTGGCCGACTACCTGCCGCTGCGCGTGGCGATCATCGCCCCGGACGGCCGCGACGGCATGATCAAGCACGCGCGCGACTGTGCCGAGCGCGGCGTGCCCTTCATCTTCGATCCGGGCCAGCAGCTGCCGATGTTCAACGGCGAAGAACTGCTGACCTTCATCGGGCAAGCCGCCTACCTGGCCTGCAACGACTACGAATTCGAGATGGTGATGGACCGTACCGGCCTGACCCTGCATGACATCGCGTCGCGCCTGGATGCGCTGATCGTCACCCGCGGCGAAAAGGGTTCGGACATCTACGCCGGCGGCGAGCACCACGTCATCCCGGCGGTCACGGCCAGCGCCGTGGTCGATCCGACCGGCTGCGGCGACGCCTATCGTGCCGGCCTGCTGTACGGCATCGCCAACGACCTCGACTGGCCGACCACCGGCCGCATCGCCAGCCTGCTCGGCTCGATCAAGATCGCGCACCAGGGCGGCCAGAACCACAGCTTCACGGCCGAGGAGATCGCCGACAAGTTCGAAGCGGCGTTCGGCTACCGCTACTGATCGCGGCGCACGCCATCCGTCAATAAACAAGGGCCCAGGTCCGGCTTGCATGCCGGGCCTGGGCCCTTGGTGTTTCTACTGCCGTTGCCGGCGTCGCCTTACATCATGACGAAGGCCTGGCCGAAGCCCTGGCGCAGCAGGTACTGGATGATCTGCAGCAGGACCACCGCCACCAGCACGGTGATGTCGAGGCCGCCGAGCGGCGGAATCACGCGGCGCAGGGGACGCAGCAGCGGATCGGTGAGCGCGCGCACGAAGGGTGCCAGCGGCGCGTGCGGATTGATCCAGCTGAAGATGACTTCGATGATCAGCAGGCCCATGAAACCGTAGATGATCCAGTTCAGGATCCGGTACAAGGCATACAGGAACACCTGCTGCCCGGTCCAGCCGGCCAGCAGCATGACGGCACTCGCGACCAGCACCACCAGGAAGGCGCCGATCAGGCTGGCCCAGTCGTAACCGCCCATGCCCGGCACGACGCGGCGCAGCGGGCGTACCAGCCAGTCGCTCAGGGTGAAGATGAACTGCCCGATCGAGGCAGGTGGGCGGACCCGGATGACCTGCATCCAGAAACGCAGCAGCAGGACGCCGCCGAGGACACCGGCCACGGTATCGACGATCAACTGAAGAATGGGCAGCACAAAGACTCCTTAAAAAAAAACCGCTGTGTGAACTTCACACAGCGGTATTTTGCCTGATCCAGACGTGGAACGGCAGCTGTTACGGACGGCTGCTGGTCGGGAACGGCCATGCGGCTGCCGGCGTGAGGACCGATTTGGCGGCCGGCTGGGCGCCGTCCTTGGTCTCCTGCTTTGCGTCCTGCTTGGTGTCCGACTTGGTTTCCGTTGCCGCTTCGGCTTTGGTTTCCGCTTTGCTGTCAGCCGAGGTGTCCGCTTTCGCTTCAGGCTTGGCTTCGGCCTTCGGCGCGGCGGCTTTTTTTGCTGCCGGCTTTTTCGCGGCCGGAGCCGATGCTTTCTTTGCTGCGGCCGGCGCTGCCGGAGCCGTCGATGCAGTCGATGCCGCAGCTTCCGGCTTGGCGGCAGCCTGCTTCACTGCCGGCTTGGTGTCGGCGGTTTTGGTGGCTGCGGTCTTGGCCGGGGTCTTGGCTGCGGCGGTCTTGGTTGCTGCGGTCTTGGTTGCGGCAGCTTTCACCGGTGCGTTGGTGGCAGCGGTCTTGGTTGCGGCAGTCTTGGTTGCAGCAGTCTTGGCCGGGGCAGCAGTGGCCTTGGTTGCGGCAGTTTTAGTTGCAGCAGTCTTGGCCGGTGCTTTGGACGCAGCAGTCTTGGTTGCAGCAGTCTTGGCCGGTGCAGCAGTGGTCTTGGTTGCGGCAGTCTTACTTGCAGCAGTCTTGGCCGGTGCTTTAGCAGCGGTGGACTTGGTTGCAGCAGCTTTAGCCGGTGCTTTGGCAGCGGTGGACTTGGTTGCAGCAGCTTTGGTCGCGGTCTTGGCGGCGGTCTTGGTTGCAGCAGTCTTGGCCGGTGCTTTCGAAGCAGTGGTCTTGGTTGCAGCAGCTTTGGTCGCGGTCTTGGCGGCGGTCTTGGTTGCAGCAGTCTTGGCCGGTGCTTTTGCAGCAGTGGTCTTGGTTGCAGCCGCTTTGGTCGCGGTCTTGGCAGCGGTCTTGGTTGCAGCAGTCTTGGCCGGTGCTTTTGCAGCAGTGGTCTTGGTTGCAGCTTTGGTCGCGGTCTTGGTTGCAGCAGCTTTAGCCGGGGCTTTGGAAGCAGTGGTCTTGGTTGCAGCAGCTTTGGTCGCGGTCTTGGCGGCGGTCTTGGTTGCAGCAGTCTTGGCCGGTGTTTTGGAAGCGGCGGTCTTCGTTGCAGCAGCTTTGGTCGCGGTCTTGGCGGCGGTCTTGGTTGCAGCAGCCTTGGCCGGTGCTTTGGAAGCAGCGGTTTTGGTTGCAGCAGCCTTGGCCGGTGCTTTGGAAGCAGCGGTCTTGGTTGCAGCAGCTTTGGCCGGTGCTTTAGCAGCAGCGGTCTTGGTTGCAGCAGCTTTAACCGGTGCTTTGGCAGCGGTGGTTTTGGTTGCAGCAGCTTTGGCCGGTGCTTTAGCAGCGGTTTTGGTTGCAGCAGCTTTAGCCGGTGCTTTAGCGGCGGTGGTCTTGGTTGCGGCAGTTTTGGTGGCCGGCGCCTTGGTTGCAGCGGCTTTCTTCGCTGCAGGTTTTGCTGCAGGTTTTGCTGCCGGTTTGGCTGCCGGTTTTGCGGCGGCTTTTACTGCCGGCTTGGCTTCCGGCTTGGTTGCCGATTTAGCCGCTGCTTTTTTAGCGGCCGGTTTTTCTGCAGCGGCAGCTTTTGCTGCCGGCTTTGCTGCGGCTTTCTTGGTGGCTGTTGCCATTTTAAGTTCTCCTTCTCTGCGATGAGAAAATACGCTACAAGGTTTGAACCCGTCCAACCCGGTCTGCTTGGTCGGGCGAATTATTCATCGGCGCACACACGGTGTCTGCGTCAATGAATCCGGCACCAGCTGAACTGCTGCAACTCCTCAAGTCTGCAGCGCTTCAGCTATCGTCGTCGCCGACGACCGAAACGACTGAAGTCCGACGGTTCACTACGCCATTCACATCGCTGCCATGAAGCGCGCGAAAAGAAAAAGCCGCCATGCCCGAAACTTATTCAGGCAATGCGGCTTGTTCTTTTCGCTAAGCTCACGCGCATACTGAATGAATCAGCGTCCCATTTTCGATCGGTCTGTTTCCCGCTTAACGCCCTTAAAACAGGCGTGTTCACGTTTTGACAAATTCAATCACGTAAGGTACATGAAAACCTTGTCAGTGCGCAACCCGCGCACAGTATTTTTCATGCCTTTGCATATGGGGGATCCCGTAATATCAATCCTTTTAGATCGATCAACGCGATAACGTTTGATTCCTTCTTCGTTCTGCTCCGTTCGAAAAAAACAAGCGCGCCAACTGCGTCGCTGTTACTGCCATCGTTTCTAGTACTGTGACTCCCCTATTACTGCAATTGCATAAGGCCTTTATATACAGGCTTCATTCATCGCCGCCGCCGACCTGCAGCAAGTCCATCTTGCTCAACCAGACGAGTCCGCGCAGCAGCGTCGGGCGGTCGCAAGGCCCCAATGTGTCGAGCAATTCATCGACCTGCATCGGCTGCGATTCGATCGATCCGAAGATCAGGCCGAACTCTTCCAGCGTCGGCAGCGACGCCGCCGCGAAGCGGTTGATCGCCAGTTCGCGGTACTGGCGCAGCAGCGCCAGCGATGCATCCGGCGCGAGCGTCACCAGCGAGGCCGGCGTGATCTGCGCGCTCGGATACGACGCGAACAGCGCGAACGGATCCTGCCGGTCCGGCACCACTTGCGGCAGCGGCGGCACCAGGGCCGCATCGGCACGGCGCCGCTCATCCAGCTCGCTCCACAAGGCGCGGTAGCGCGCGAACACCACCGCCCAATCGAATTCCTGCAGCGCGCGCAGGCGCCCGCTTTCGCCCAACTGGCGGCGCAGGTCCACATCGTCAATCAGCCGGGCATAGGCCTGCGCGAGCTGCACGCCGTCCACCGCCACCGCCTGGCTGGTATGACCGCAATACATGTCATAGCTGTCGACGCCATCGTCGTAACGCTGCGCGAGATCAAGCCCGGCGCCCGCTCCAGGCATCACGGTCGGGATGCGATAGCCATCGACGCCGTCCCGCACCGTGTCGCGATAGCCGTTCCAGTCGCTGACCACGCACGGCAAGCGGGCCGCCATCGCTTCCAGCGCGGCCAGGCCGAAGCTGTCCTGGACGCTGTCGGCGAGCGAGGTGAAGACATCGGCGGCGGCCCAGGCATCCTGCCGCTTGTCCGCCTCGCGCTCGTCCAACAGCACCAACCGGATCGAAGGACAGAGCGCGGCGGCCGCTTCGTGAAAGGCCTGCGGCACCGCATCGCCGGCAAACGCGCCGCACAGGATCAGGTGTACGCGCCGGTCCGGCTGCCCGCCCTGCCGCACCTGCTGCTGCGCGCGTTCGAGCGCGCTGAACATCTGCTGCGGATGCGCCCCGGTCTGGAACGACAGGCGGCCGGCGCACAGGAAGGCGACGTCGCCGTCGCCGATCTCGAGCATGCGGCGGGCGGCGCTGCGCCGACCGCCATCGATGTCCAGGTCGGCGCAATGCACGCCGAGCGGAATCAGCGGCAGCTGCGGCAACTCGAAACGCTGGGCGCCGAGGCGCGCACGCAGATAGTCGGCCTGGCGTTCCAGGATCTGGCGCACGCTGTCGCGCACCACGCGCGAGGGGCAGATCACCGCGTCCCAGCTGCGCACCGGCGCTGCCAGCAGGCCGGCGAGCGCACTCATCCCCGCATGGCTGGCGGTGCTGTGGGCCAGCCCGCACAGGCTGTAGCGGCGCTCGCCGATGCCGAGTCGGCGCCAGGCCAGGCGCTCAATGCCGGGCGCCGGGTGATACAGGGTACCGTAGTGGCCAATGTCCTGCGGCCGGCCATGCGCGATGCGCTCGACCTGGCCCTGGTAGCCATGTGCGCGCAGCAGGCTCTCGCATGCCTTGGCGTGCGCTTCGCCATCGCTGAAGCAGCCGACCCGTTCGAGCGCCGCGCTTTGCGCCACCGCACGCAGCAGGCCGGCGCCGGCAGCTTGCCGCGCCATCGGCTTGTGCCCGCCGGACGCGTAAGCGTCGGGGACGTAGTGCAGGGCAAAGCGGTCCGTCATGTGTTCTCCAGCGCCGTATCTGAACTTGAGCGCATCATAGCCGCACTATCGGGCTTATGGCGCGAGGCACGCATCCATCGTGCGCATGCGTCGCGGCGGTGCTTGCGACGACCCTCGCGGACCATGACCCCTCACCGTTTTCTGAAGCGCCTCCACGCAGCCGCCCTGGTCGGCATCGCACTCGCCCTGCCCGTCCAGGCGCAGACCGGCCACACCGGAAGAAGCCGCGCACGTCGCGCAGATTGCAAGCGCGTCCGACAAGGACCCGGTCGCCCTCGCCGGCCTCGAAGGCGTGCTGCGCGCCTACGAGAACATGCTGCCCACCCATCGCGGGATCCGATCCGCGGAGCTGGACGCGGCGCTCGCCGCGCGCGACAAGGGCACGCTGGCACAGTTCGTCGCCGCCCTGCCGCCGATGCCGCGCCGCTGATCGGACCCGGCCATGATGCGAACCTTACTGGCGCTTCTGTCGGCCTGCATGCCGTACGCCGCGGCCGCGCCGCAAAGGCCGCCCACACCCGCACCCATGTCGACGGCGACACCCGACATCGGCAGCCACGCCGAACTGATGCCCAACCTCGAGCGGCTGTACGACGACATCGGCGCCCGCCTCACCGGCTCGCCGCAGCTGCAGGCGGCGCAGCAATGGACGATGGCGCGGCTGCGCGCCTACGGCGCCATCGGCGTCCATCTGGAAGCCTACGACATGGGACGGTCCTGGCGGCGCGGACCGGCACGGGCGCGCCTGCTGAATGCCAGAGGGATGGCGCTCGAAGTCGTGCAGAAAGGCTGGACCGAAGGCACGGCGAGGCCGGTACGCGCCGAGGTCGCACTGCTCGGCGCTCGGGCTGCATCCCAAGCGCGCGCTGCGCATCGTGCTGTTCTCGGGCGAGGAACAGGGCCTGCTGGGCAGCCGCGCCTACGTGGCGGCGCACCGCGGCGAGCTGGATCGGATCCAGGCCGTGCTGGTGCAGGACACCGGCAGCGGGCGCGTGACCGGCTTTCCCGACATGCGCAACGACGCCTGGTAGGCGGCGCTGGCGAAGCCCGTGGCCCTGGCCGCCGCCGTGGTGGCGTGGGGACTGGCGAATGGGGAACGCCTGCCGCATGGGGAGGCAGTGACGGCGAAGTAAACGCCCGGACCGGCTTATCCAAATAAAAAAGGCCGGATCCTTGTTCAGGATCCAGCCTTTCTTTATCCGGCTAACGCTACGGCAACCGGACTCAATCCCAGTTCAGCGCACCGCCGGTCTGGTACTCGGTCACGCGCGTCTCGAAGAAGTTACGTTCCTTCTTCAGGTCGATCATCTCGCTCATCCACGGGAACGGGTTCTCTTCGTTCGGGAACAGCGGATCGAGGCCGATCTGGACGGCACGGCGGTTGGCGATGAAGCGCAGGTAGCCCTTGAACATCGCTGCGTTCAGGCCCAGCACGCCGCGCGGCATGGTGTCTTCGGCGTAGCGGTATTCCAGCTCGACGGCCTGCAGGAATAGCTGCTTCATGTCTTCGCGGAACTCGGCGGTCCACAGCTGCGGGTTTTCCATCTTGATCGTGTTGATCAGGTCGATGCCGAAGTTGCAGTGCATCGACTCGTCGCGCAGGATGTACTGGTACTGCTCGGCGGCGCCGGTCATCTTGTTCTGGCGGCCCAGCGCCAGGATCTGGGTGAAGCCGACGTAGAAGAACAGGCCTTCCATCAGGCAGGCGAACACGATGATCGACTTCAGCAGCTTCTGGTCGTTTTCCAGGGTGCCGGTCTTGAATTCCGGATCGTTGATCACTTCGATGAAGGGGATCAGGAACTGGTCCTTGTCGCGGATCGACGGGATCTCGTTGTAGGCGTTGAAGATTTCCTTCTCGTCCAGGCCCAGCGATTCGACGATGTACTGGTAGGCGTGGGTGTGGATCGCTTCCTCGAACGCCTGGCGCAGCAGGTACTGGCGGCATTCCGGCGCCGTGATGTGGCGGTAGGTGCCCAGCACGATGTTGTTGGCGGCCAGCGAGTCGGCGGTCACGAAGAAGCCGAGGTTGCGCTTGACGATGCGGCGCTCGTCTTCGGTCAGGCCGTTCGGGTTCTTCCACAGCTCGATGTCGCGCTGCATGTTGACTTCCTGCGGCATCCAGTGGTTGGCGCAGCCGGCCAGGTACTTGTCCCAGGCCCATTTGTACTTGAACGGGACCAGCTGGTTGACGTCGGTCTTGCCGTTGATGATGCGCTTGTCGTCGGCGTTCACGCGCTTGGCGACCAAGGCAGCGTCGACGCCCTGCGGAGTGGCGTCCGGTGTGTTGCTGATTGGTTCATCGTCCCATGACAGTGCCATGATTTGTTGTCCTCTAAACGTTTATAAGAGCACCCCCTGTTAGAAGAGTGATGCGACCAAATGATTAATTTTATTATGCAATCCCTGGCCTAGCCTAGTTAGTGCTCTCTCGCTTAGTCATAAAAGCGGCAGGCGGACCACAGTGGGTACCTGCCGCTAGCCTACTTACCGCGTTTTGTTAGACTGGGCCACAACGGAAGCAGCAAATGCCTTAGTTTGATCACTATACTTCGAACTACTCAGAACCTTGGATGCAGTGGTCTCCATCCCTTTGCCAGTCTGATTGCTACTTTGCACTTGTGACAGTACTGATCCTGCAAGACTCTTGGCGACTTTGGACGCGTTGTTGTCTTGCAGTGTAGCCGCTGCTTGGGATGCGAGAGTAGAGGAAGTTTTTTTTGAGTTGAAAGCCATGATTGCTCCTAGATAAAGTTAAGTGTTGTCGAGATGAAGAGGGCCAGCAGGCCCCCTCGATGGTCTTAGCGATGAGGCGCAGACCTGCAGTGTTCACACACCACTTCCAGCCTTCCAAGCCGGAAGCGCGTGTATGGGTTCACATGCACTGGTTTCGGATGAGGACAAGTTTTCACTTGTTGTTCTCCTTGATCAGTGCAGCTCGATCACAAACTTGATCCTTGCATTAACTAGGCGTCGGGGTTTAAACTCCTCCACCTAGCATCGGTAAGATGCAGTTTCAAGAGAATGCCAAGAGCTGCGTTTTGGCTTCTTTTTCTAGGGCGCCCATGAGCTGCAACTCATGGGCGTTTCTTTTTACTTCTGCACTTCTCTGAGTGCTGAGGTACCTCAACTTCAAGCTCTGTTCTAACGGACCTAGTGCTTTCAAACGCACTACACGTCAGTAGATGGGCGCTAACCCCCACTTCTCTTTACAGGCTCGGTAGCTCAGAGTTACTTATCCTATTTTCAGTTTGCTGACCCGATGCTTGCTCCTAGCTGCAACTAGAAGCAAGCAAAATTAGTCAGTTACTGGCAGGCTTCGCACTCGTCGAAACCGGCATCGCCCGGACGCAGGTAGCACGCTGCGCCTTCAACGACGTCCGACGTTGCCGCCGGTGCCGGAGCAGCCGGAGCAGCCGCTACCGGCGCTGCCGACAGGCCGCCATCCACCGGCACCGCATTCAGCGCGCCGGTACGGGTGGTCGACTTCTCCATGTGCGTCGCCGCAATGGTGCGCAGGTAGTAGGTCGTCTTCAGGCCGCGCAGCCAGGCCAGTTTATAGGTTTCGTCCAGCTTCTTGCCCGAGGCGCCGGCCATGTAGATGTTCAGCGACTGGGCCTGGTCGATCCACTTCTGGCGACGCGAGGCGGCTTCCACCAGCCACTTCGGCTCGACTTCGAAGGCGGTCGCGTAGATGTCGCGCAGGTCTTGCGGGACGCGGTCGATGCGCGACAGCGAGCCGTCGAAGTACTTCAGGTCGTTGATCATGACCTCGTCCCACAGGCCGCGCGCCTTCAGGTCGCGCACCAGGTAGGAATTGATCTCGGTGAATTCACCCGACAGGTTCGACTTCACGTAAAGGTTCTGGAAGGTCGGCTCGATGCAGGCCGACACGCCGATGATGTTCGAGATCGTCGCGGTCGGGGCGATCGCCACGCAGTTCGAATTACGCATGCCGAATTGCTTCACGCGGCTGCGGATCAGGCTCCAGTCCATGGTCTCGGACGTGTCCTGCTCGAGGTAGCCGCCGCGCTCTTCCGCCAGCAGCTTGATCGAATCTTGCGGCAGGATGCCGCGGCTCCACAGCGAACCTTCATACGACTCGTAACGGCCGCGTTCCTCGGCCAGCTCGGTCGACGCCAGGTAGGCGTAGTAGCAGACGGCTTCCATCGAGCGGTCGGCGAACTCCACGGCTTTATCCGAGGCGAACGGCACGCGCATCATGTGCAGGCAGTCCTGGAAGCCCATGATGCCCATGCCGACCGGACGGTGGCGCAGGTTCGAGTTGCGGGCCTTGTCGACGGCGTAGTAGTTGATGTCGATCACGTTGTCCAGCATGCGCATCGCGGTGCGGATGGTCTTCTGCAGCTTGACCGCATCCAGGCCGTCGCCCTTCATGTGTGCCGGCATATTCACCGAGCCCAGGTTGCAGACGGCGATCTCGTCGGCGTTGGTGTTCAGCGTGATCTCGGTGCACAGGTTGGACGAGTGCACCACGCCCACGTGCTGCTGCGGCGAACGGATGTTGCACGGATCCTTGAAGGTGATCCACGGGTGGCCGGTCTCGAACAGCATCGACAGCATCTTGCGCCACAGGTCGAGCGCTTCGACTTTCTTGTACACGGTCATTTCGCCGCGCGCCGCCTTGGCTTCATAGCCCAGGTAGGCTTCCTCGAAGGCCTTGCCGACCTTGTCGTGCAGGTCCGGCACTTCGGATGGCGAGAACAGGCTCCACGCACCCTTTTCCATCACGCGCTTCATGAACAGGTCCGGAATCCAGTTCGCGGTGTTCATGTCGTGGGTGCGGCGGCGGTCGTCGCCGGTGTTCTTGCGCAGGTCGAGGAATTCCTCGATGTCCAGGTGCCAGGTTTCCAGGTAGCCGCAGACCGCGCCCTTGCGCTTGCCGCCCTGGTTGACTGCCACGGCGGTGTCGTTCGCCACTTTCAGGAACGGGACCACGCCCTGCGACTTGCCGTTGGTGCCCTTGATGCGCGAACCCATCGCACGGACCGGGGTCCAGTCGTTGCCCAGGCCGCCGGCGAACTTCGACAGCAGCGCGTTTTCCTTGATGCCGTCGTAGATGCCTTCCAGGTCGTCGCTGATGGTGGTCAGGTAGCACGACGACAGCTGCGAGCGGCGGGTGCCCGAGTTGAACAGGGTCGGGGTCGAGCTCATGAAGTCGAAGCTCGACAGCAGGTTGTAGAACTCGATCGCGCGCGCTTCGCGGTTTTCCTCGCGCAGGGCCAGGCCCATGGCGACGCGCATGTAGAACGCCTGCGGCATCTCGATGCGGGTTTCGCGGATGTGCAGGAAGTAGCGGTCGTACAGGGTCTGCAGGCCGATGTAGCCGAACTGCAGGTCGCGGTCGGCGACGATCGCCTTGGCCAGCTTCTGCAGGTCGAACTTGCCCAGCTCTTCGTCGAGCAGCTCGGCGGCTATGCCCTTGGCGATGTATTGCGGGAAGTAGGTGACGTATTCCGCGGCGGCGCCGGCTTGCGGCACTTCATGGCCGAACACTTCCTTGCGGATGGTGTGCAGCAGGATGCGTGCGGTGACCTGGCTGTAGGCCGGGTCTTTTTCCATCAGTGCGCGGGCGGCCAGGATGGCCGACTTGTGCAGCTCTTCGACCGGCACGCCGTCGTACAGGTTCTTGACGGTTTCGGCCAGGATGGCGTCGGCGTCGACGTGCTTTTCGAGGCCGGCGCAGGCAGCGTTGATCAGGGCCGCGACTTCGTTCATGTCCAGCGCGCGGCGCACGCCGCCGTCGACCACGTTGAACTGCGGTGCGGCGACCTGGGTGGCGCCCGACGCTTCCTTGGCGGCGCGGCGCTCGTCCATGCGCTTGGCACGGTACAGCACGTATTCGCGCGCGACGTCATGCTCGCCCGAGCGCATCAGCGACAATTCCACCTGGTCCTGCACGTCTTCGATATGGAAGGTGCCGCCGTTCGGCTGGCGGCGCACCAGCGCGCCGACCGCGTTGGTGGTCAGCTCGCCGACCAGTGCGCGGATGCGTGCCGATTCACGGCCGCTCTCGCCGTTCACGGCGAGGAACGCCTTGGTCAGCGCAACCTCGATCTTGTTCGGCTCGAACGGCACCACGGCGCCGTTGCGGCGGATGATGCGGTAATCGCCCTTGGCGACCAGCTCGGCGGCACTGCTGCCGGCCGTCGTTGCGACGTTGGGATTGATGGAAATGGCCGAAGATGTTTGCATTGGGGCTCCCGATGCCAACCCATTAATGTTGGCAACCTAGTAACTTTTTGAGAATGGTGAACGGGGACGCATGATTGGAAAACGCTCGTTGCGCCCCTGCTCCTACTGTTCTGCTTGCTGGCGCCGACCACTAGATATAGTGATGGACCGGCGTTAGAACCTAATTGTAGTCGATATTAAGCGAGCTCATGAGATTTGCTCGGCGGATTTTTTTCTAGTGCCGAGCTTGACATTTGCTAAAGCCCGATCAATGAAGCCTCCGCCCGATAGCAAGCACTAACATCCCGTTTTAAGGGCGCAACCGTGGTGCGCTTCATGCACCAGCCATGCCCGGGACCGCTCGCATGCTGCGATGGCGAAAAGACAACAGCATCTGCCTAACGCATGAGCACGATCAAGGTTCCGGCGCGTTGATGTTCAGTTTCTGCATCTGGTAACGCAGCTGGCGCACGCTGATGCCGAGCAGGCTGGCGGCCTGGGTGCGGTTGAACTGGGTCTGGGTCAGCGCGCGCAGGATGATGTCGCGCTCGACCTGGTTCAGGTAATCCGGCAGATTGCTGGGCAGCTCGCCGGCGCCGAGCGTGGCTGCCGGTTCCGGTGCCGCGATGCCGGCCGTACTGCCCGCAGGCGCCGCCTGGACGGCATCGCCCGCCGGCACAGGGTTCACCGCAGCCGCTGCGGCCGGACTCCCCGCAAGCGGCGCACCGGGCGCGACCGGTGTGGCCGCCTCCCCCACGCGCGCACCCTTCAGCAACAGATCGCCGGCCTCGATCACGCCATCGTCGGCAAACGCCAGCGCCCGTTCCAGCACGTTTTCCAGCTCGCGCACATTGCCGGGAAAGGCATAGCCCTGCAGCGCCGCCAGCACGCCCTCCCCCAGGCGTGCGCCGCCGGGACCTGCCAGCCGCGCCAGCACGGCGTCGACCAGCAGGGGCAGGTCGTCGAGGCGCTCGCGCAGCGGCGGCAGCGTCAGTTCGATCACGTTCAGGCGGTAGAACAAGTCCTGGCGGAACTGGCCGTTCTCGACCAGCTTCGCCAGATCCTTGTGGGTGGCGCTGATGATGCGCACGTCGACCGCTTCCTCGGCGGTGGCGCCGATCTTGCGCACCCGCCGCTCCTGGATCGCG
>Ga0308160_10004581_pt1 | contig 14727 bp, 12 predicted proteins | sample PhyFR1_FD_201036 | JGI IMG/M metagenome (GOLD analysis project Ga0308160, IMG submission 201036) | Phyllosphere microbial communities from UC Gill Tract Community Farm, Albany, California, United States - DLSLF.R1 | ecosystem: Host-associated > Plants > Phyllosphere > Unclassified | place: USA...
GTGCCGCCCACGCCCTGCACCGCCTTGCTGCCCGGGATCGGGAAGGTCAGGCCGGAATGGGCGATGGCGCTGCTTTTCCCCGCCGCCGGATTCCCGATGATCATGTACCAGGGCAGTTCGTACAGGGCTTCTGCGCCGCGCGTCAGGCCCAGCTTCGAGGTCTTGATGGTGTTGATCGCTTCCAGCATGTTCTTGCGCAGCACCGCGACTTCGCTGCGGCCGCTGTCGGTGTCGGCATTGGCGCCCGTCTCGCCGGCGGCCAGACTGGCCGTCAGGCGCCTGGCGGCGCGGATGCGCCACAGCCGGCGCAAGCCCCAGAACATGCCCCACAGCGCCAGCAGGGCGAGGGCCGCGATGAGTGCCCAGATCAGGCCGATTTCGAAGGTGTCGGCTCCCAGCAGCAGGAAGCCAAGCAGTGCGGTGATGCCGATCACGACGAGCACGCGGCTGTCGGTCAGGAACTTCCAGAGACGGGCCATGGCGGGAGCTTGTGTGGGTTATGGAAAGGGTCGGACAGGCAATGCTCGCACCATTCCTACCGGCAAAATTTGACCGGGATCAAGCTCCCGCGGGCGCTGTTGCCCGGAGCGGCTAACAGCGCCTTCAGGGCAAGGCGCACCGTCGAAGACAGTACGCCAGTACGGCAAGACGGTGTAACGCCGCCATGGAGGCGCTGTCAGCCGCTCTAGCGGCGCATCACCCCTGGCAAACGCAGCTCGGTGTGCCCCAGGTCCATCATTTTCCAGCGCCCGCCCCAGGTCAGGCCCAGCTGTTCCGCCACCTCGCCATACAGGCGGTAGCCGCGCATGGCCCAGGGATCTTTTTCGGAAATGACGAGCTTGCCGTCGCGCCAGAACGCGCAGTCGGCGGCCAGGCCGTACTGGTGCCAGCTCTGGAAAGCGCGCGCGTTGGTGACGGTGCCGCCCATCTGGGCCAGCAGGTCCTGGCGCGCCGGGCTGCGGTAGCCTTCCAGCAGGGCCATCTCGTAGCCATGCTGTTCCTTCATGATCTTGAAGGCCAGCAGCAGGCGCGCGTTGAAGTCCGGGTGCAGCAAGCCCCAGTTGCGGCTGGCGCTCACCAGCATCGGCCGCACCAGCACCACTTCCTGGGTGGTAAAGGCCAGCGGCGGCGGCGCCACCGGCGGCACCAGCTGTTCCCCTTGCAGCAGCGCGGCGATCTGGGCGTCGGGCAGCGCGGCGGTCGGCACATAGTCCGGCAGCATGTCGGGCGAGCGCAGCACCAGCGCCAGCAGCGTGGGGATGGCAACCACCGGCACCCCGATCGCAAACACGATCCAGTGACGCCGCGCCAACTTGACGGCCGCTTCCAGCCAGCCCTTGAGGCCGCGCTCCAGCGTGGCTTGATCCGGCACGCGTGCACGCTTCCAGCCCAGCCCGCGCCGCTTGATGCGGCTGCGCAATCCAAAGACAAACTGGCCCAGCATCGCCCTTCCCGTCGGGAAACAAGCCAGCCAGATCAGGGTGCAGGCGACGCAAAAGTACATTAGTGCGAGAAAAATCAGCATGGCTTTTCCCAGATTGTTTCTAATCGGATTGGAAACGAATATCTTAGGAGTAATGCCGTGCGCCCTACAGACGAAAATCAAGGGCCCTCGACGCGACCGAACCTGATGTCGTCGCGCCGCGGGGCTGGTGAAGAGAACATCCTGGCGATGCTGGAGCGCGATTCCGCACGGCGCAGCGGTACGCGCATGAGCAGTTCGCGCCTGGCCTGGTACGGCGCGGCGGCGGCGTTTTCCGGCATCCTGGTGGGCGTGGTGGCGTGGCTGGTGTACGACAACCACGAAACGGCGAGCGCGCTGCAAGTCCAGGTGCAGGCCGAGCGCGTGCCCGAGATCGATGCGGTATCGCCGCCGGCCCTGCTTGACGCGCCGCACACGATGGCGTCGGCCCCGCCGCCCCAGACCCCGAATGCGGCCGTGATCGTCGACCAGCCACCAGGCCCGGCCGCTCCGCCGCCGCTGGTGATGCTGCCGCCGGAGCCGGCCGCCAAGGCCAGACCGCCGGCCCCACCGAAGGAGCCGGCGCCTGTCGCGGCACGGCCAGCCCCCGCGACCGTGGCCGCGGCCGTGGCTGCATCGGCAGCCGCCGGCGCCAAGGCCGCGCCCGCCGCAGCGAAACCGGTCAAGAGCAACAAAGCCGAAAAAGCCGGGAAAGCCGACAGGGCGGACACGCTGGCCAGGGCCGACAAGCCCGCCAGACCCGCAGCGCGCGTGGCCAGGGCCGGGCGTCCCGGCGTCGCCAAGGCCGGCGCGCCGGCGCGCACCCGCGGCAAGGCCGCACCCGCCCCGGCCGAAGCCGCCGTCGACACCGACGTCGCCCTGATCTCGGCCATCATCCAGCACTCCGAGCGCCACCGCGGCGAACGCGAGCAGCCGGCGCCCTGCACCGGACCGAAGTGCCCGCCGCCGCCTCGTCCCTGATGTGGCAAAAAACCACGGCCACCCATCCCGGCGCCTGAAAATGCTGGGATGAAGGCGGCGCCCGAGGCTATACTGTACATAAGCACAGTGGCGTCTCGAGATGAACAGGGTTCTGGAAAACGAGTTTTATTACCTGGATAACTTCCAGGCCGTCCTGGACTGGATCGCGCAGCGCTACCTCGATTTGCTGACCGACGAAGAACAGGCCTTCATTGCAGCCTTTCCGGCGCTGCCGCAGCCGGCGCGCGCCCTGTTCGTGCGCATGGTCATGCGCAAGGGCGAACTGTTCCGCGCCAGCAAACTGCGCTATGCCGAAATCGGCTGCCCGGTGGAAGCCGCACACCACCTGTTCCCGACCGGCTGGGTCTCGGGCGACCCAGCACTCACGCTCGACGAACTGTTCGACCTGCTCTCGAAACCCGAACTCGTGCTCGCCTTTGGCGACCGTCTCCCGCACAAGAACGCGCGCAAGGCCGATCAGCTCGAAGCCCTGCGCGCCAGCCTGGAGGCCGCCGCGGGCGACAGTGCGGACGGCGGCACCAGCCGCGCCTTTTCCAGCTGGTTCGGCAGCTGCGACGACGTCGCCCTGCGCATCCACGTCAAGCCCCTGTGCGACCGCCTGCGCCTGATCTTCTTCGGCAACCTGCGCCAGGACTGGACCGAGTTCGTGCTGTCCGACCTCGGCCTGTTCCGCTACGAGCAGGTCGAATTCTCGCCGGCCTCGCGGGCGTTCCGCGAGCGCAGCGACATCGAGCACTACCTGGTCCTGCACGACTGCCGCGCGCGCTTCGCCGAAGCCCTGGAGCCGCTCGAAGACATCGTGCGCGATGTGCCGCGGCACGTCTTCCACAACGACTGGCTGGAAAGCCGGCGCGAAAAGCTGCTGTTCCAGATGGGCCAGCAGTACGAGAAGCAGAAGGACTGGCCGAACGCCCACGCCGTCTACACGCGCTGCCGCTTTCCCGGTGCGCGCGGCCGCGCCATCCGCGTGCTGGAAAAGGCCGAACGCTACGACGAAGCCTGGGCGCTGCTGCTGGTGGCGCGCGAAGCGCCGGAAAACGACGCCGAGCGCCAGCACCTGCTGCGCATCGGCCCGCGCCTGGCGCGCCGCCTCGGCCATCCGAAGACCATCGCGCGTCGCCCGGATCCGACGCGCCTCGATCTCTGCCTGCCCATGCCCTCGGGCGACTGGTGGGTCGAGGGCGTGGTGCGCGAACACCTGGCGGGTGAGGAAGCGCCCGTGTTCTACGTCGAGAACATGCTGGCCAACGCCCTGTTCGGCCTGCTGTGCTGGCGTGCGATCTTCGCCGCAATTCCCGGCGCCTTCTTCCACCCCTTCCACCGTGGCCCGGCCGATTTGTACAGTCCCGACTTCCACCAGCGCCGCGCCACCGAGTTCGCCGACTGCCTGGCCCAGTGCGACGATGGCCGCTACCGCGCCACCATCCTGCAGCACTTCGCCGACAAGGCCGGCATCTCCTCGCCTTTCGTATCCTGGGAATACCTGGATGCCGGCCTGCTCGAACTGGCCCTGGACTGCATCCCCGCCGCCCACCTGAAAAAGTGGTGCGAGCGCATCCTGGCCGACCTCAAGGAAAACCGCACCGGCTTTCCCGACCTGATCCAGTTCTGGCCAGGCGAGAAGCGCTACAACATGATCGAGGTAAAGGGGCCGGGTGACCGCCTGCAGGACAACCAGTTGCGCTGGATCGAATACTGCGCCACCCACGGCATGCCGGTGTCGGTGTGCTACCTGCAGTGGGAGCAGGCCGCTTGAGCGAGGCAAGCAAGTACACGGTCGCCGTGCGCGCCCTGTGCGAATTCACGGCCAAGCAGGGCGACCTCGACCTGCGCTTCACGCCCTCGCCCACCGCCCAGGAAGGCATCGCCGGCCACGCGGTGGTGACGGCGCGGCGCGGCGACGGCTACCGGACAGAAGTGTCCCTTTCCGGCGACTGCGGCCTGCTGCACGTGCGCGGCCGCGCCGACGGCTACGACGCCAAAGAGAACCTGCTGGAAGAAATCAAGACCTACCGCGGCCAGCTATCCTCGATGCCCGAGAACCACCGCCACCTGCACTGGGCCCAGGTGCGCGTCTACGGCCACCTGCTGTGCGCCCAGCTGGGGCTGGACAGCGTGAACCTGGCCCTGGTCTATTACGAGATCGGCAGCGGCCACGAAACCGTATTGCGCGAAACCCGCGGCGCCGCCGAACTGCAGGCCATGTTCGAGGAGCAGTGCCGCCGCTTCACCGCCTGGGCCGAGCAGGAACTGCGCCACCGCGAAGCGCGCGATGCGGCCCTTGGCGCACTGCGCTTTCCGCACGCCGCCTTCCGCCCCGGCCAGCGCCAGCTTGCCGAAACCGTGTTCAAGGCCAACAGCACCGGGCGCTGCCTGCTGGCCCAGGCCCCGACCGGCATCGGCAAGACCGTCGGCAGCCTGTTCCCGGTGCTGAAAGCCGCGCCCGCCCAGCGCATCGACAAGGTGTACTTCCTGGCCGCGAAGACGCCGGGCCGCCAGCTCGCGCTCGACGCCGCCGCCACCATCCGCGCCGCCGACCCGCACCTGCCCTTGCGCGTGCTGGAACTGACGGCGCGCGACAAGGCCTGCGAGCATCCCGACAAGGCTTGCCAGGGTGCCTCCTGCCCGCTGGCGAAAGGCTTTTATGACCGCCTGCCTGCCGCGCGCGCGGCCGCCCTGGCCGTGCCGGTGCTGGACCGCGCCGCCCTGCGCGACCTCGGCCTGGCCCACGAGGTCTGCCCTTATTACCTGGGCAGCGAAATGGCGCGCTGGAGCGACGTCGTCGTCGGCGACTACAACTATTATTTCGACGGCGGCGCCATGCTCTACGCGCTGGCCCAGGAACAGGGCTGGCGCGCCAGCGTGCTGGTCGACGAAGCGCACAACATGGTGGCGCGCGCACGTTCGATGTATTCGGGCGAGCTCGATCGCGCCGCCCTGCGCATGGCGCGCGCGGCCGCGCCCGAGGCCGTGAAGAAGGCCCTCACCAAGGTGGCGCGCGCCTGGGGCGAGATGGATGCCGATGCGCCCGCGCCCTACCAGGTACTGGCGGCGCCGCCCGAGAAGCTGCTCTCGGCCCTGCAAAATGCCACCAGCACCATCAACGACTACCTGGCCGAGCAGGCGGTGCCGCTCGATCCGGCGCTGCAGGATTTCCACTTCAGCGCCCTGGCCCTGCAGCGCCTGGCCGAATCCTTCGGCGAGCATTCGCTGTGCGACGTGGCGCGCGACGGCAAGGACACCACGGTCTGCATCCGCAACGTGGTGCCGGCCCCTTTCCTGAAACCTCGCTTCGAGGGCGCGCATTCGGTGACGCTGTTCTCGGCCACGCTCAGCCCCTGGCATTATTTCGCCGACCTGCTCGGCCTTCCCGACAACACCGGCTGGGTCGACGTCGAATCGCCCTTCTCCGCCGGCCAGCTGAGCGTGCACATCGCCAGCCGCATCTCGACGCGCTACCAGCACCGCGCGGCCTCGCTGGCGCCGATCGCGCAACTCATGGCCGAGCAGTACGCGCACACGCCCGGCAACTACCTCGCCTTTTTCAGCAGCTTCGATTACCTGCAGCAGGCTGCGGATTTGTTCACGCAAGTGCATCCGGAGGTGCCGGTCTGGCGCCAGGAGCGGCGTATGAGCGAGGCGGAAAGGGCCGCCTTTCTCGATCGCTTCCAGCCCGAGGGGCGCGGCATCGGCTTCGCCGTGCTGGGCGGCTCGTTCGGCGAAGGCGTCGATTTGCCGGGCGCGCGCCTGATCGGGGCGTTCGTGGCCACGCTCGGCCTGCCCCAGCTGAACCCGGTCAACGAACAGCTGCGCGCGCGCATGCAGGCCATGTTCGGCGCCGGCTACGACTACACCTATTTGTACCCCGGTCTGCAGAAGGTGGTGCAGGCCGCCGGGCGCGTGATCCGCACCGAGCAGGACCAGGGCAGCGTCTACCTGATCGACGACCGCTTCGCCCAGCCTGCGGTGCGCGCGCTGCTGCCGCGCTGGTGGGACGTCGACACCGTCAGCGCATCAGCTCCTTGAGCCGAGCGTAGCCGCTGCGGCTGACCGGAATCCGCTTGCCGTCCTCCAGCACGGCGCACCAGCTGTCCCGGGTCGGCGCCTCGATGCGCGCAATCGCGCCCACGTTCACGATGTAGGAACGGTGCACACGCAGGAACAGCGCCGGGTCCAGGCCCTGTTCGAGTTCGGCCATGCGCCCGTTCTTCAGGTGGGTCTTGCCGGCGGCGCTGATGGCGACGTAGTCGTCCTGGGCTTCAATCCAGTCGATGCTGGCGCACGGCACCACGTGCACGCGCGCACCGTCGCGGATCAGGATGCGTTCCAGGAAGCCGTTTCGTCTGGCTGCGTCATGGGCCAGTGCTTCCATCGCCGCCGGCGGCGCGGCGCGGCTGCGCACGCTCTCCAGGGCCTGGGCCAGGCGCTCGCGGCTGAAGGGTTTGAGCAGGTAGTCGATGGCGCGCACCTCGAAGGCCTTCAGGGCAAACTGGTCGTAGGCGGTGACGAACACGTAGCGCGTGTGACCAAGGGTACCGGCGCCGGCCAGCTCCACCACCTCGAAGCCATCGAGCTTGGGCATCTGGATGTCGAGGAAGACCAGGTCCGGCTGCAGTTCGCCGATCGCCTTGACGGCCTCGAAGCCGTTCGCGCATTCGGCCACGATCTCGATGTCGGGCCAGGCCGCCAGGTATTCGCACAGCAGCGCGCGCGCCAGGAATTCGTCGTCCACGATGATGACACGCATTCTGCCTCCTCAGTTCGCATCCGGTTCATGTTCGGCCGCCGGCAGCACCAGGTCGACGCGGAAGCGCCCCTCCTCGCGTAGCCAGTTGATGCCGGCGTCGACCGCATAGGTCGCCGCCAGGCGCTGGCGCACGTTCGCCAGCCCGATACCGCAGCCGGCGGGCGCGGCCGCCGCTTCCTCGTCATCGGCATCGTTCTCGACGCGGATGCGCAGCAAGGAGCCGGCGCGCCGCGCCACGATTTTTACCAGACCGCCATCGATGCGGTTGCCGATGCCGTGCTTGACCGCGTTCTCCACCAGCGGCTGCAGGATCATCGGCGGCACCAGGCAGCCGGCGGCATCGGCGCCGACGTCGTCCTCGAAGGCCAGGCGCGGCCCGAAGCGCACCTGCTCCACCGCCAGGAAGGCCCGCACCAGCGCAATCTCCTGCGCCAGCGGCACCTTGCGCTGCGCATCCATGCCCAGGCTGCGCCGGAAGAAGTCCGACAGCTGCAGGGTCATGCCGCGCGCGGCCTGCGGGTCGATCGAGGTCAGGGCGCTGATCGAATTCAGGCTGTTGAACAGGAAGTGGGGATCGATCTGGGTGCGCAGCATGCGCAGTTCGGCCTCCTGGGCCGCCAGCTTCATTTCCAGTTCGCGCCGCTCGAGGCTGCGCGCGCGTTCGAACTCGAGCCCCAGGTACTGGCCCACCGCCGTCATCGCATACAGGATCACGCCGAGGCCGAACATCGATGCGGCGAACGGCCGCGTCACCACGGGGAAGCCTGCCGACACACCGTGCAGCAGTTCGCTCCAGCCGCTGCCCGCCGCCGTCCACAGCAGGCTGGCGCAGAACGCCGTGCCCGCGAACACCGGCAGCACCGCGTGCAGCGGCCGGCTTGCCAGCGGATAGGCGCGGCACAGGTAGTAGGACGAAAAGCCGCTGGCGCAGCCATACACCAGCGCCAGCGGCAGGGAAAACAGCAGGCTCGCGCCCACGCGCGCGCCGGTGGCGGCCACGATCAGGCCGGCCAGCAGCAGGCCAAGCAGCAGCCAGGCCGCCAGGTAGAGCGCGATGCCGCGCCGCGCGTGCATCAGCGGTTCACCGAAGTCGACGCCATCAGTTGCGCACCTCGACGCCCCCCATGATCGCGTAGCCGCGGATCACCAGGCGCTTGCCGGCGTCGGGCGGCGCCACCGTCTTTTCCTCGAAGCCGCCCATGATCGGCGTGCCCTGCAGGACCACCGTCCAGTCGGGCGGGCACTTGATGGTGACGCCGCCCCAGAAGGCGAACACGTTGATCACCGCTTCGCCGCCGGCGATCGAGGCGCCGCGCATGTCGAGCACGCAGCCGCCCATCACCGCGGTGATCTCGCCGCCGCGGAAGTCCTGGCTATGCACGCGCCGGTCGAAGCCGCCGAGGATGGCGGTGACGTCGATCTTCTGCGTGTCCCCGCCCGGCGCCATGCCCTCGCCCGGCTTGTCGTCGACGATACCGTGCCCGACCAGGCGCTGCCCGTTCATGGCGCGGTACACCAGCACCGCGCCGGCGCCGATCAGGAACAGCGGCCAGGCCATGCGCCAGGTGATGTAGATGATGCCGAGGCGGTTCAGGATCATCACCGTGCCGATGCCGATGCCGGCCAGGCCGATCAGGTAGCCGCTCGGGGTCGACGTGTCGAGCAGCTTGGCGACGCCGGCGAAGATGAAGACCAGCGGCCAGAAGGCCACCGCGTCGTGCAGGTCGAGGATGTCGAGGTTATCGAGCAGGAACAGCAGGCCGACCACGATCACCATCAGGCCCAGCACCACCTGTCCCGTCATGCCGCGTTCGGCGCGCCGCGCGGCCCGGCGCGCCTTCCGTTCCAGGCGCCGTGCGCCGCGCCCGTCCGGGCTGTCTTTCGCGCCTTCGATGCTGTCCTTATACATGGTCCTTCTCCCTGGTCGATGCGAAGCGGCGCGCGATCACGGGCTCGAGCACCAGTTGCAGCCCCCACATCAGGATGAACAGCGGCCAGCTGTTACGGAAGGTCAGTCCGAACAGGCCCTCGAAGACCGCGAACAGCCACAGGCCGATGAACACCGTCCACAGCCCGCTCGTGAATTCGCGCGCGCTCGGATAACCGATGGTCTGGTTGATGCCGGCCACCACCAGCAGCAGCGGCCAATAATGCCACAGTGTATGGATGTCGAGAATATCCATGCGGTCCAGCAGGAAAGCGGCGCCGACCGCAATCAGGACCAGTCCCCACATCATTTGCTTGCGCTGCCTGTAACTGTTTTCGGTGCCCATGCCGTCCTCCGTGTTGTGATGTATGCACGATAGCGCGGAGCGGCGATGGGGGAAAGCGCCATTCGGCGAATGGCGGCGCGGAACCGGTGAACGGCGGCGGGATCGGCGAACCGCGGATGCGCAGGCCGATGAACAACGCACGAAAAAAAACCCGCCTGGAAAGGCGGGCTGGGTGGCTGGATGCCTGTCTTGTGGCGTCAGGCGCCGGCGGACAGGTTCATCGCAGGCTGGTTCTTGACCTGGTTGCGGTACTTGGCGCTGGCCTCTGCCTTCTTGACGGCTTCGCGCGCGATGTTGGTGCGGCGGATTTCCAGACGTTCCTGTTTGCCGCGGTGTTGGGCTTCATGCTTGTTGCCGATTTTCTTGGTCATGACCTTCTCCTCTGTTGAAACGGTTGTTGCGGCCGGCGGCGGCGTTCACGAACGCTGGGCCATTTTCGCATCCGCCGGCATCAGCATTTCCCAACCGAGCTGGCGCCGGATTTCTTCCGGGGCCGGCGGCGGTTTCGGGTCGCGCGAACGCCGTTCGAGGTATTCGCGTACGACATGCTTCGGTGGATTCGTGGTCATTGCAGACATGGCGCCTCCGCTGGCACTGCATGCCGGCGCCCCATGGCGACGGCGTGGAATCTGGTGCCGATCCTCGAGGCGACCGGCTAACCTGTTGAGGGTATTGGACTGCCCGCCGAACCGAATCGCAGGCGCCTCACTCACACGGGTCCATCATAACGGCGACGGCCGCCGCGCACCGTTAGCTGCCGCACACTGCGTGCAAGAGATGAGCTGGAGGGTGAGCAGGACGAAAAAAAAGGGAAGCCGAAGCTTCCCTTCCATGCTGCAGGCGGATACGACGCTCAGAACCGGTACTTCAGGTTCAGGTAGAACTGGCGGCCGCTGACGTCCAGCTTCTGCTGCTCTTCCTCGCTGTAGCGGTAGTAGGCGCGCTTCACGTTGGTCAGGTTGGTGGCGTCGAAGGTCAGCACCAGGTTCGGCGTGATGTTGTAGCTGGCGTTGAACGCGAGCGTGGTGATCGGCGCGGCCATGGTCGGCGCGGTCGGCATCAGCACACCGTTGATCACGGAGTTGCCCTGGCTGTTGGCGGTCGGCGATGGCGCCGTGGTGCTGTTCACGTATTCGCTGCGGTAGTTCGTCACCAGGCGCGCCGACAGCGTGTCGTTCTCGAAGTAGAGGCCGAGGTTGCCGGCCCACTCGGACGCGCCCACCATCGGACGGCCATCGTCGACCTTGGTCTTGGCGCGGCTGACGTTCGAGGTGAAGCCGAACGGGGTGCTGCCGAACGGCTGCTCGTACGACACTTCCAGGCCGCTGATCCTGGCGCCCTGCTGCGACGAGGTGTTCACGAAGAAGGACTTCACCGTGTTGTCGCGCGGGTCGGTCAGCTCGATCGTCGAGGTGCCCACGGTGCCGGTCTTCACGTAGCCGTCGATCTTCGAGTGGAACACGCTGACCGAGACCGCCGAACGGCGGGCAAAATACCACGACCACGACAGGTCGATGTTGTCCGCGGTCAGGGGCTTCAGGTCCGGATTCGGGCCGGTGACCTTGCAGCCGCTGGCGTCGCAGCCCGGGGTGCCGAAACCGCTGCCGTAGGCATTGTAGTTCTGGCGGCCGATGGTGCGGCTGGCGCCGAAGCGGGCGATCATGTCCGGCGTGATCTCGTAGCGCAGGTTCAGGCTCGGCAGCACGTTGTTGAAGACGCGGTGGCTGGCCGTCTTGTAGTACATGGTGCCGCCCTTCGGATCGAAGGGAAGGCCCGAGCTCGGGTCGAAGTAGGCCGAGGCGTCGCCCGCGGTCGTGATCGCGCCCGGATAGGCTGCGCACGGGATCGGCGCGCCGCCCGGCGGCGTACGGTCGCAGGGACGCTTGCCGGTAGCCGGGTCGGCCGGGATCGGCGTCGGGATCTGGGCGTCGACCGTGGTGCGCACGTAGCGCACGCCGACGTTGCCCGACCAGCGGCCGCTTTCCAGGTTGGCCATCAGGTAGGCCGCGGCCTGGCGCTCGCGCAGGTCGATCTCGGAACTCACGCGGCGCTCCCATTCCGCGCTGGTTTCCTTGGTGTTTTCCGAAATGTAGGCCTTGGTCGCATCCGGGGTGAAGCTGAAGCCGCTGTTGTCCCAGTAGCCGCCGTCCAGGCCGGAACCGAAGTTGCCCGGGTAAGGCACCCAGCCGGTGGTCGGGGTCGGGGTCGGCGTCGTGACCTTGCCGGTGGTCGCGTCCAGCGTGATCGGCTGGCGGAAGGCCGGGCCCCAGCGGCCGCTGGTGCGCTTGTGGTTCGAGAAGCGGGCGCCGGCTTCGAGCGACTGCACCCAGCCCTTGTCCAGCTTGTACTCGGCGTCGAGCTGGGCGCTGCTTTCGCGGTCGATGGTCTTGACGCCCGAGGCGGCGCGGTCGACCACGACATAGCCGCTGCCGTCCGGGTTCAGGCCCGGCTGGTTCGGGCCGGTGCCCTGGTACTGCACGTACGGCGCGTCGCGCAGGCTGCCCAGGGCGTACGAGATGCCGGTGCCGTAGCGCGCCAGCGTCAGGCCCTGGTCGCGGTCGGTCTTGCCGACGCCGCGCGTGGTCGACAGCAGGGTCTTCAGGGTCAGGTCCGGAGTGACGCGGTACTTGGCGTCGAGGTCGAGGAAGGAGCCGCTGCCTTCGGCGCCGTCGCGGAAGAAGCCTTCCGAGTTGCCCACGTACTGGGGCGTGGTGCCGTCGGGGAAAACGATGTCGGCGGCCTTCAGCACCTTCAGTTCGTGGCCATATATCGTGCGTTCGGTCACGATCACCGGATTGCGGATCTGGGCATACACGCGCTGGCCGTTCGAATTCGTGTTGGCCGAGGTGGCGGCGGTGGCGCCCAGCGGCGAGTTCTTACCCAGCAGCATCGAGTAGATGGCGCTCGAAGTCAGGCGGCCGTGGTTGTTCGCGTTCATGGCCGAATGGAAGCCAGTCATGGTGACGTCCAGGTCGGCGTTCGGCTTGAACTGCATCGATACCAGGCCGCCTTTGCGGTCGCGCACGGATTCGACGAATTCCGAGCTCATCGAACCCGGCAGGCGCACGCCGTTCAGGTCGGCGGCGGTATAGCCGCTGCCGGCCAGTGAGGCATCGGTGATGCCGAGCATGGTCGAGGTATTGATCTCGCCCCAGCCGCTGCTGGTGCCGTAGGCAAAGCGCGAGACCGAATCGCGGCGCACGTAGCGTTTCTCGGCAAAGCCCTGCACCATGATGCCGAAGGTGTTCGCCTCGTTCTTCCAGTTGACGGTGGCATTGAAGTCCGGCGCGGTCTTGTCCGGCAGCTCGGTATAGCTCAAGCCGCCGCTGACGACGCCCGACAGGCGCTCTTTCGCCTGCAAGGGCTTGCGGGTGGTGACGTTGATGGTGCCGGCCAGGCCGCCGTCGACCAGGTTGGCTTGCGAGGTCTTGTAGACCAGGGCCTGGTTCAGCACGTGCGACGGCACCAGCGACAGACTGGTCGAACGCGAGCTCGATGCCTGGTCCGCAACGTACCAGTCGCCGACTGCGACCGCGTGGCCGTTGAACATGATCATCGTCATGTCCGGGTTGGTGCCGCGCATCGACACTTTTTCCGCTTCGTCGTAGTCGGTACGCACGGCCACGCCGGCCAGGCGCTGCAGCGAGTCGGCCAGGTTCTTGTCCGGCATCTTGCCGACGTCTTCGGCCGTGATCACCTCGACGTTCGCCGTGGCGTTCTTCTTGACCGCGAGCGACTTGGCCATCGAGGCGCGGATGCCGGTGACCTCGACGGTCTGCATCGGCGCTTCGGCATTCTGGGCCAGGGCCGGCAGCGCGGCCAGGCCGAACAGTGCCGTCGATACGGCCGCTGCGAGCGGCTTCTGTTTGAACATGCTCTCTCTCCTGATATAGATATTGGTATCCTGCGCGGCAGCGTTACTTTTCTGCCATATTGAAAGTATTAGCTATAAGCAAATAACTTGGACAATCACTTGTCATCCTCCTGTCATAACTTGAAGGAATGTACGGATGAGTTCAACCGCCGGTTATGGCCGCTGGACGAATAGTCATTGTCAAAACGACTTCTGCCGCGTTAGCGTTGGCTTTTCTCTTTCGACAAAACATTGCCCATGCGCTTAGTTCCCCTGCTCCTCGCCGGCGCCGTGCTTGCCGGCTGCGCCACGCCGCCCCCATCCCGGACCGCGCAGGCGCCGGCCGCCCCGGTGCCGCTCGAGACCATCCTGCACAAGTCCATCTACCAGATGAGTCCGGTCGAGGCCGGGCGCTACGTGGCATGGCAGCACGCGGCCGAACCCGACCTGCGCAAGCGCATCGCCGCCATCGGCCGCAAGAACATCGGCCAGCCCTATATCCTGAATCTGCTGGGCGAATTCCCGTTTGAGGTACACGACAACCTGCCGCTGTTCAGCCTGGACCACAGCGACTGCGTGGTATTTGCGGAACATACTTATGCGATGGCGCTCTCGCGTTCGTGGGAAGAGTTCTTCTGGATGCTGCAACGCATCCGCTACAAGGACGGCGTGATCGGCGTGGCCACGCGCAACCACTACACCGAGCTGGACTGGAACGTGTCGAACCGCTGGCTGCTCACCGACATCAGCGCCGGGCTGGCCGGCGCGAACGGTCCCGGCTACGACATGCGGGTCGACCGCGCGCGCTTCCTCAAGACCCGCCACAACACGGTGCGCGACATCCCGGTCGAGACCAGCCGCCAGGCCTACGTGCCGAAGGAAGGCGTGGCCGCGATCGCCGCCCAGCTGCAGGAAGGCGACTTCGTGAACGTGATCTCGACCCGCGATGGCGAGCACTGGGCCTCGCACGTCGGGCTGGTGGTGCTGGGGCCAAACGGCGAGCGCCACTTCCTGCACTCGTCGGAACCGAAGGTGCGCGAGGAAACCTTCGCGTCCTACATCGCGCGCGCCGCCGAGCGCGAGGCGAAGAATGCGCGCGAAGGCAAGAACGGCCAGCGCCTGGCCGGCTTCAAGTTCCTGCGCCTGAACGAGCACATCGTGGTGCCGCCGATGGCGCCGCAGCCACGCCCGGGAGCCTGACACTCCTGTTGCTGTTGTCGCAGGCCCCTCGCTAAATTGCTGGGCCTGCGCGACCGGCTGACGTCTTTGCTTCATGCCGCCGAACTGTCAGTTCGGCGCGCCGCTATTCCACCTCATCGTCTGCCTGTTCAGGCCAGCAAGCTTTATCCCTCCAGCAATTTCTTTAAGAAATCTATCGCCTAATTTCCAG
>Ga0308160_10004582_pt1 | contig 14724 bp, 7 predicted proteins | sample PhyFR1_FD_201036 | JGI IMG/M metagenome (GOLD analysis project Ga0308160, IMG submission 201036) | Phyllosphere microbial communities from UC Gill Tract Community Farm, Albany, California, United States - DLSLF.R1 | ecosystem: Host-associated > Plants > Phyllosphere > Unclassified | place: USA...
AGCTGTTCCAGGTACCCCAGGTTCCGCAGCGATCCCAGCAGTGCCACCAACTCTGGACGCCGACGGTAACCCAGTCCCAGGTACCGGCAGCCCAGAAGTGCCAGCAGTGCCTGCTACGGATCCGGTGCCAGCGAAGACCACTCCGCTGATCGAACTGAAAAACGACGTCCTGACCCTGGCTGTGACTGAAAAAGCCTACCCAGGCATCACCGCTCTGCTGAACGCAATCACCACTGAGCAGATCGCTGAAGTCGCCGAAACCAATGCTGGTATCGTTGTTGCTAGCGCTGAAGCCAATGTCGCTACCCTGGACGGCAACAGTGGCCTGGCTGCTCGCTACGAAGCTGCTACCGACCGCGTGACCGCTGCTGAAGCCACGATCAAGTCGTTCACCGAAGTTCTGGCTGCTCAGAACGAAGCACAAGCACACGCTGATGCACTGGCTGGCTTTGAAGCTACCATCACCGCTTCGACCGAACTGTTCGCAGACAACGACTACAACCTGGTTAGCGTTGACGATGCAGGCACCAGCCTGGTCGCTACCGTTGATTCGGACGTGTACGTTGTTGGTGCCAAAGGTTCGACCATCAACCTGTTCGGCCTGCAAGGCGAAGACTCGCTGTTCGTCGGCACCGGCTTCACCCTGAATCGTGGCGCCCTGACCACCGGTAACGATAACGTCAAGGAAATCTTCGTGAGCCAGACCGGCGCGAACACCACCCTGCAGATCGAAACCTCGGCTTTCGGTTCGCACGCTTCGACCCCAGAAGTCGTCAAGATCGTCCTGGTTGGCGTGACCGCAACCGACATCGCTCTGGACGCAAACGGCATCATCACTGCCTAAGTAACTGCCTCTTCGGAGGCTAGTGCTTGAAAAACCCTGCCTCTTAACGGAGGCAGGGTTTTTTTACATAAATCATTCTCACTGCTAAAACGCAGTTTTGCCACAGAGACTCAAAAAATGTGATGTGCATCACATATTTCAATTGTTTTCGTGGATAATGTGCGCGGTGGTAATTCGCCATTGACTCGTTCACTGTGGTACCGCTACCCCATCTGACGCAGAGAGCACATGAAAAAATTCTTAGATTCCAAAACCGAGATCGGGCGCATCCTGCTCGGCTTCAAAGGTACGTTTTATACGATCGGCGTCTTCAGCGCCATCATCAACCTGATGGCCCTGGTGCCGTCGCTGTACATGTTGCAGGTCTACGACCGCGTGCTTGCCAGCCGCAACGAGATTACGTTGCTGATGCTGACATTGCTGATGCTGGGGGCCTATCTGTTCTCGTCCGGACTCGAGCTGATCCGCTCGTTCGTCCTGGTGCGTGTCGGCGCCAAGTTCGACATGCAACTCAACAAACGCTTGTACACAGCAGCCTTCGAACAAAACCTGAAGCAAACCGGCACCAATGCCGGCCAGTCCCTGAACGACCTGACGACGTTACGTCAATTCCTGACAGGTAATGCGTTGTTCGCGTTCTTCGATGCGCCGTGGTTCCCGATCTACCTCGCCGTCATCTTCATGTTCCAGCCCTGGCTTGGATTGTTCGCGCTGTGCGGTGTGATCATCCTGATCGTGCTGGCGATCGTCAATGAGCGCATCACGCATGCACCACTCAAGGAAGCGAACAACATGGCGATCGCAGCCAGCACCGCCGCGACCAACAATCTGCGCAACGCCGAGGTCATCGAGTCGATGGGCATGCTCCCGAACCTGATGGGGCGCTGGTACAAGATGCATGGCAAATTCCTTGGCTTGCAGGCAGATGCCAGCCAGAAAGCGGGCTCCATTGGTGCTGCGACCAAGTTCTTCCAGACGGCGCTCCAGTCCCTGGTGCTCGGCATGGGGGCGCTGCTGGTGCTGGATAACCTGATCACCCCCGGCATGATGATTGCCGCATCGATTCTGGTTGGTCGTACGCTGGCGCCGGTTCAGCAACTGATCGGCGTGTGGAAAAACTGGAGTAGCACGCGTACCGCCTTCGAGCGTCTTACCCAGCTGTTAGAGAATAATCCAGCGCGGCCCGCAGGTATGCCACTGCCAGCACCGCAAGGTCGCCTTACCGTGGAGGGCGTAACGGCTGCACCACCAGGCGTACGCAATCCGATCGTCAAGAATGTTTCGTTCGGCATCATGCCCGGTGATGTGCTGGGGGTTATTGGCCCGAGTGGTTCTGGCAAATCGACATTGGCGCGTCTGTTAGTCGGTGTGTGGCCGACCATGATGGGCAAGGTGCGCCTGGATGGCGCGGATATCTACTCATGGAACAAGGCCGAACTGGGGCCGCATCTGGGCTACCTTCCGCAGGATATCGAACTCTTCAGCGGAACGATTGCGGAAAACATCGCGCGTTTTGGCGACATCGACTCCGAAAAGGTGGTGCTCGCTGCGAAGCGTGCGAACGTGCACGACATGATTCTGCATCTGCCTGAAGGTTACGATACCAGGCTAGGCGATGGCGGAGCAGGGCTATCGGGCGGCCAAAAGCAGCGGCTTGGCCTGGCACGGGCAATGTACGGCGATCCTTCGCTTATCGTGCTGGATGAGCCAAATTCCAATCTGGATGAATTCGGCGAGCAGGCACTGGTCAACGCAATCATCGAGTTGCGCAAGCGCGGCAAGACCATCGTGCTGGTGACCCACCGCCCGAGTGCGCTGGGCGCGACCACCAAATTGCTGGTAATGCGCGAAGGTGCGGTCCAGATGTTTGGACCAACCAAGGACGTCATGAAGGCCATTAACGAAGCCAACCAGAAAGCCCTGGCCCAGCAGCAAGCCCAGCGTGCCCAGGCGGGTATTCTGGGTGCTGCGCCGGCTCCCACAGCGCCTGTGGCAGAAAATCCATCGGTGACGACCGAAGAAGGCAAATAATGAAATTGTTGAAGAGTAACGCGGCGGAAGTCATTACCCATGACGCGACTCCGCTGGAGGTAAATACCGATTCGCGTTTGTATAGCCGCATCGGTTGGCTGATCGTCGTGGTGGGTTTCGGAGGATTTCTGCTCTGGGCGCTGCTTGCGCCACTCGACAAAGGCGTGCCATTGTCAGGCACCGTCGCGACCGAGTCCAACCGCCAATCGGTGCAACACCAAACCGGTGGCACCGTGCAGGAACTGCTCGTACGGGACGGCGATATCGTCAAGAAGGGGCAAGTATTGGTGCGCATGAACCCGATCGTAGCGCGGTCTGCGGTCGAAGTAACTGACGCGCAATTTTTGTCTGCACAGGCCAATGTAGCTCGCCTGATTGCCGAACGCGACAACCTGAAGACAATCCAGTTTCCCGAAGAGATGCTGAAGCGTCGCTCGGAGCCGCGCATTGTCGAACTGATGAGCTTGCAAAACCAGCTGCTGATGTCGCGCCAGGGTTCTTTGCAAAACGAACTCGCTGGGGCTGACGCCAGCATTGCTGGTCTGAAAATGCAAATTTCTGGTCTGCAGGAGTCGCGCGATAGTAAGAAAGAACAAGTCACGATCCTGAAAGAGCAACTCGGAAATATGCGCGACCTGGCGAAAGAAGGATATATCGCCCGCAATCGCCTGCTCGACATGGAGCGCACTTTTGCCCAGCTTGGCGGCGCCATTTCGGAAGATATCGGCAACATCGGACGCTCGCAGCGTCAGGTGATCGAGCTGACCATGCGCCGTGCCCAACGCATGCAGGATTATCAGAAAGAGGTCCGTAGTCAGCTTTCGGAATTCCAGAAAGAAGTCGATGCCCAGGGCGCACGCTTGCATGCGCAGCGTTTCGAGTTATCGAATGTTGAGGTCAAGTCGCCGGCTGACGGCACTGTGGTCGGTCTTGCGGTCTTCACGAATGGCGGCGTGGTGCCGGCAGGCTTCAAGATGATGGACATCGTCCCAAGCCACGCACCGCTCATCGTCGATGGCCAGTTACCGACCAATCTAGTCGATAAGGTGCATCCGGGCTTGCCTGTAGAACTCATCTTCACGGCATTTAATACCAATAAAACGCCCCATATCGAGGGCGAGCTGACCCATATTTCGGCTGACCGCACGGTGGATGAGCGCACCGGAATGCCGTACTACAAGGTGCACGTAAAGGTCAAGCCGGAAGGTGCGCAGAAGATCGCCCATCACAAGATGGACATCCGCTCCGGTATGCCGGTTGAACTTTTCGTCAAGACTGGCGAGCGCACGATGATGAGCTATCTGCTGAAGCCTATCGTCGACCGTGCTCACTCTGCACTGAGCGAGGAATAAGCCATGGTATCGACGAGCAAGTTCCGTTTGCGCGGCTTGGCGGTAGCCGCACTGCTGGCTGCAGGCCTGTGCAGTGCTGGCGGCGCCAGTGCGATCACGCTGGAGGAAGCGTATCAGGCTGCCGTCAAGCACGATCCGGTATTCCGGATGCGCTACTACGAGAACGAAGCGGGCAAGGAGAACGCGATCCTCGGCCGCTCGCAGTTGCTGCCGAACCTGGTCGCCAGCCATTCGGTCAACCGCAACAGGGTCGACCGCGAATATGTAGATCAGTTGGGCAGGAATCAATTCGATCAACCGCGGTATAACGGCAAGTCGTCGGTGGTGCAGTTGCGCCAATCCCTGTTCAACATGGATGCGGTCCAGCGCTATCGCCAGGGCAAGGTGCAGACCGCTCAAGCCGAACAGGCATATGAAGCAGGCATGGACGAGGTGTCGGTACGCGTGGTTACGACCTACATGGATGCCTTGTTCGCGGAAGATCAACTAGCGCTGGCACGCGCGCAACGCGACATGCACTTTGAGCAGCAGAAGGTCAATCAATTTCTGTTTGAAAAAGGCGAGGGCACACGCACCGACATGCTCGAAACCCAGGCTCGTCTCGATGTGGCCGAAGCCAGCTTGGTCGAGGCGCAGGACAACGTGGCCGCTGCACGCAATACCCTGGCCGGGGTGATTGGCGTGGATCCGGGTACGCTCGATCAGATCGGTGCGAATTTCCGTCCAGTGACGCTCAGCGTAACTACCTATGACGACTGGCAGCAGCTTGCTTTACGCCAAAACAATACGCTGGCGGCACTGCGGCTGGCAGTGGAAAACGCTCGCCTCGAGATTGGCCGTAACAAGGCGGGACACCTCCCGCGCGTTGACTTCGTTGCCTCCTACGCCAAGAACGACAGCGAAACGCTGAACGTGCTGGGGCAGCAAACGACCAACCGTTCGGTCGGTATTCAGGTCAACCTGCCGATCTATTCGGGAGGGGCGATCAGCGCAGAGACACGTCGCGCTGCCGCCAGCTATGGCCGCACGCAAGCTGAGCTCGACGCGCGCACTAATGAGATCATGGTCGAACTGCGCAAGGCCTACGATCTGGTCCAGAGCAGTGGTCGCAAGATCGACGCCCTGGTCAAGGCCGTCGACTCGGGCAAGGAACTGGTCAAGGCCACCGAGCAAAGCATCAAGGGTGGCGTACGCATCAACCTCGATCTGCTCAACGCCCAGTCGCAGCTGGTCACCAGCCAGCGCGACCTGGCGCAGGCGCGCTACTCTTACCTGGTTGGCCTGATGCGCCTGCGCTCTGCGTCCGGCACCATGGGGCCGGAAGCGGTTCGCGAGCTCGCCGCCGTCTTCCGCTGATCCTGGCTTGGCCCCATTCGGCTTCAAGCCCTCCCATCCGGCATGCAGCGACTGCATGCCGGATGCGCGTCAAGCATCTGCCCGCGCACGTTTCCTTGCATCACTCTGCGATCTTTGGATTAAAGTAATGTTCAATTACTCATTCGTGATGGAGGATTGCTGTGGCTGTAAATCCAATCGAAGTGCAGAAACTGTATGTCGCCTACTTCAGCCGCCCGGCCGATACCGGTGGGCTGGACTACTGGACCGATCTGCTCGACGCCCGCCCTGAGGCCTTGCAGGATGTATCGCGCTCGTTCGCGGCGTCGACCGAATACAACGCCATGTTCGCCGGCATGGACAACCGCGCCATCGTCAACACCGTCTACCAGAACCTGTTCGGCCGCGATGCCGAAGACGGCGGCCTGAATTACTGGGCCGACCTGCTCGAGCGCAAGGTGGTCACGATCGATAACGTGGTGCTCGACATCGCCGCCGGCGCCAAGGGCAACGACAGCGTGGCCTTCAATGGCAAGGTGGCGGCGGCGCTGCTGTTCACCGATCGTCTGGACGAGCCGCATGAAGTGGCTGCCTACGCAGGCAACGATGCCAACGAGATCGCATCGCAGTACCTGGCCACCATCAAGGATCCGGCCAGCGCGCTCGACGCGCTCGACACGCAAGTGGTGGATGCCTGGATCGAACGCATCGAACTTGCGCATCCGGCCAACGTCGCCGCAGTAACAGTGGTCGGTGTACAGACCGACGCGGCGCCGCTGCCGCTGGGCTGACCGCTAGGGGTGCGGCTGCGCCAGATGCTGCGCCACCGCGCTTGACGCGCACAGCAGCCGATCGGCGCCGGCCGCACTGGCCGCGGCCATGTCGCCCGGCGCGCGCACCATCAAATTGATTGTCACCCCGCGCGCGCGCCAGGCGGCCAGCAGGCCGGCCTCGCGCGCTGCAGTTAGCGCATTCGACGCTGCATCCGGCGCGTAATACATGTCGCCCGCATGCGCATCGACGACCGGCTCGTTCTGCGCCGGCCAACCCAATCCGAGCAGGCGTCCGACGGCGTTGCGCGCCTGGCGGTAGCAGGGCGCAGCATCGGCATCGGCCTGGTCGAGGTACACCGGCTGCACGCGCAGGCCGGGGCGTTCCTGCGCCAGCAGTTCGCGCAACTGATGCGCTGTGAGGGCATCGAACCTGGCGCCGGGCCGGGCCCAGTCGCTGACGTCGACCAGCAACTGGCGGCGCAGCGGTGCTTCAGCGTGCGCCAGTTCGGCAGCAAGACGCTGCAAGGCCAGGTCGTCCTGGGGCGCCGCCTGCGCCAACGCGGCGCGCCACGCCGCATTGCGCGCCGCAGTCTCGGCGCGCGCGCGTTCGAGTGTGTCGAGATAAAGCCGCGTGCACCTGGCCGGTCTGAACGACGCGTCCAGCAGCGCTACCGCGCGCGCGCCCAACGCAGCGCGCCGCGCCGGATCGCGGCGCAGTGTCTCCAGGGCCACGCTCAATTCCGCTTCGTCGAACACGTCCGGCAGGCGCCACACCGCGTCCGGCGCAAATTCGGCCATCGAGCCGTTGGCGTTGACGATCGTGGCCAGGCCATAGTTCATGCAATCGAGCACCGCGCCCGAGCTTTCGCCTTGCGCATTGGTGCGCAGCTGCACGCCGATATCGGCCGCCTGCAGGTACTGGCGATAGCGTTCATCGTCGGTCCAGCCGGCGATGCAGATATTTGCCGTCGGCCCGGCGCGGCGGATCAGCGCTTCGACTTCCACGCCATACGGGCTGTCGTGATTCGCGCCCACCAGCACCAGCGCGCAATCGCGCTCGGCGTGCAATGCTGACGCGGTCCAGGCGCGCAGCAGTTGGTGGGTCAGCTTGTGTGGTGCGACGAAACCGAAGCTGCACACCAAAAAGCAGTCGTCGGCGATGCCAAGCGCGGCGCGCGCGGCGGCGCGGTCGTTCGCGGCAGGCGCCGTGCGTGGATGCGGGATCACGTCGATCGTGCGCGTGGCCGCCTCGCCGTACCAGTTGGCCGCCAGTTGGCGTGCATGCTGGGAATGGACGATGGTGCGCGTTGCGCCCTGCAGCACCGGCAGGCTGCTCGGCCAGTCCTTGTGCACCTCGCCGTCTGCTGCTTCGCTGGCGCGCACGGCGGCGTAGCCGTGCGAATGAAACAGCGCCTCGAGCCAGGCGTGCGGCGCAGCGCCGCTTATTTGCGCATGCACCAGCGCGCCGCCCAGGAAGAAGTCGTGCAGCACCACCACGCCGGGATGGCGCGCCATCAACGCGAACATGTGGCTGTGCAGGGGGCTGTTGCCGAGCTGATAAAGCACCTGGTCGAAACTGGCGCCGTGCTCCAGGAACCAGGCCGCGCTGCGCTGCGGCAGGGCGCCGAGCGCCGGTGGCACGATCACTTCTTCTTGCGCCACCACCAGTTCGATCTCGAAGTGCGCCGTCAGTTCAAGCAGCAGTTCGGTCGAATAGGTGGCGATGCCGCTGCGCTGCGGAAGCAGGGGCGAGACGAAGGCCAGGCGCGGCCTGGCCTGGTCGCGCGCGCGATCCGCTGCGCCCTTGTTCATCGCGCGCAGTGCGCGCAGGATCGCGTTGGCGCGCGGCGACAGCGCGGCGACGCTGTCGGCGTCGGTGTCGGCCTGGTTTGCCGCTGCCGGCGCCGCGCTGTTGGACGACATCACCATGCGGTAGGCACGCTCGTACAGGGCTGGAGAGCGCTTCAGGATGCGCAGCGCCATTTGGCGTACGCGCGGGCGCCGCAGCACCACGCGCGCCGCGAACAGCAGGGGTTTGATCAAGGTAGCAAGGGGCAGGGCGGCGCGCCGCGAACCGGCTGCATTGGCCGCGTCGACAGCATCATGTGCCGACGCCGGCAGCACGACGATTGCGCACGCTTGCCCCGCAGTGCCCGGCGGCGCCTGCACCGGCGCCGTCAGCACATCGATGAGCGACGCAGCGGGCGCGGCGTGCGGCCCGGCCGCGTCGATGGGGCGGTTCGTCATGCCCTGGCGCCGGCGCGCGTCAAGCGGCCGCTTGCGCCGCGCTGCCGTCGGCTTGCTCCTGCGGCGCCTTGCCGAAGCAGTGCGGGCACGACACGCCGTACACATACTCGGGCGCCAGCTGCTGGCGCGGCGTGACCACGGCGCGGCAGGCGAAGCACTGCACGGTTTCGGTTGGTTCGAGTTTCGGGTTCAGCGCCGTGCGGTAGTCGAACACGAAGCAGTCGCCCGTGTAATGGTCGCCGCCGACTTCCTCGAAATACTTGAGGATGCCGCCGTCGAGCTGGTAGACGCGGTCGTAGCCAATCTCTTGCATGTGGATGGCCGCCTTTTCGCAGCGGATGCCGCCGGTGCAGAAGGTCACCACGGTCTTGCCGGCCAGTTCGTCCTTGTGCGCCGCCGCCACGGCCGGGAATTCGGTGAACTTGTCGATGCGGTAGTCGAGCGTGTTGGTAAAGGTGCCGACGTCGACTTCGAACGCGTTGCGGGTTTCCATCATCACCACCGGCACGCCGTCATCATCGTGACCCTGGTCGAGCCAGCGCTTGAGCGTCTTCGGTTCGACCGACGGCGCGCGGCCGAGTTCAGGCTTGATTAGCGGCATGCGCATGGTGATGATCTCTTTCTTGATCTTCACCAGCATGCGCTTGTGCGACTGTTCGGTGGACAGGCTTTCTTTCCATTCCAGGTCGGCCAGGCGCTTGTCGCCCCGCACCCACGCCAGGAAACCGTCGATGTGCTCGCGCGTGCCCGACAGGAACATATTGATGCCTTCGGGGGTCAGCAGCACGGTGCCTTTCAGGCCGTGCTCGTTGCACTGGTCCTGGTACTGCGGGCGCAGTTCCTCCAGATTCTCGAGCGTGATGAATTTGTAGGCGGCGATATTGACGAATTGTGTTTCGGCGGACATGGCGGTAAGCAGGGAAAAGACAGGGCGATATTATAAGTCAGCCGAAGCGGCCAGCCGCAATTTGAGAACATTTTCGCGACAAATGGACGGTGAATGTCTTTGGAAGTAGCGTGATCGGCAAGCATCATCAGCCAGTATGTACCGACACCTGGTTTCAATTCGGCAGTAACAATAAATACGAAACAATTGCCATGTCACACACTGCAGCGATAGCGAAATATTGGGTAAATGTTAGCGAACGAATGTTCTATTTAATATAAGAAATTTATCTTTCTGTAGTACAAATCCTACACAACCGGCAAAATCAAAAAATATTTCCCGTTCGCAATCTGGTTGCGATGATACTCATGCTGCATGGCAACTCGACTATAACTATCCATCAAAGCGAACATGAGTACTTTCACCACCTTCGATTCCACGGTCAATTCGTTCTACTTGGCATTCTATGGCCGCCCTGCCGACCCGGCCGGCCTCAAATTCTGGTCCCAGCAACTGGTCAATAACAATGGCGACTTAGGCGCCATCACCCAGGCTTTCGCTACTTCTGAAGAAGCACAGACGCGCTTCGGCAGCGATAACGCGACCGCCCGCATCACCGACATCTACGAGCAGCTGTTCAACCGCGCTCCGGATGCAGCCGGCCTGGCCTACTGGACCGGCGTGGTTCAGCGCGGCGACGCTTCGCTGGCCGAAGTCTCGATCGCGATCCTGAAGGGTGCGCAAGGCAGCGACGACACCCTTGCGAGTATGCGCCAGAAGGCAGCCGATGCGTTCACTGCCGCCGTCGAAGATGGTGCAACCCAGTACAGCGGCTACGCCTCGATCGAGGCGGCGCGCGTGCTGGTGCGCGCGCTGACGGCGGACGCCACCGACACCGACGTGGCCCTGCTGGTCAAAGCCGCCGTGTCGTTCGCCGACACTGCCACCAAGAATCCAAAAGTGGTCGAAGCGATCGCCACCGGCAGCACGCTGCTCAATCTCTATGACACCGCGCGCGGCACCAAAGATCCGGTGGCGCTGACCCAGGCGCTGGCCGATACCGCCAAGGCGGCGGCGGGCGACCCGGTAACGCTGCAGTCGCTGCTGCGCGGCGGCGGCATGGACCAGGTGCTGAAAGTGATGCCGGCCGCAGCGACGCTGAAGGACGTGGTCGATGCGCTGGCCAAAGGCGGCTTGCCAGCCGCAGTCGAAGTGGTGTACCCGAGCACGCCGGTTGTAACGCCGACGCCGGCAGCGCTGAAGCTGGAATTCGCAAGCGTTCAACAGGGTGAGCTCGACAGCAACAAGCTCGACAAAGTCACCAACGTCGAAGATGCTACCGTCACCTTCAAGTACAGCGGCAACATTACCGGTAAGACGTTTGACTACAGCACCGATGGCGGTCAGCACTGGCAAACCAAATACCTGACGGTCGATGCCGTCAACAAGCTGGTGCTCATCGATGACGTGTTCCTGGGACAGATCCAGCACCAGCAGCGCGTGTCGGTGCAGGTCGCGGCATCCGAGCCGCAGCATGTCATCACCAACTTCCAGCTGCGTGCGACCGATGCGAATGGCAAAACCACGATCGGGACCGCAGATTTGGAGTTCGATGGCTACGCGATGACGCCGGTACTGACGTTCGATACCAGCAAGTCGATCGGCGCGCTGTATCAAGGCGGCATCATCACCAACAACACGCAGTTCAGTGTCCAGGCCGAGGTCGGCGCCAAGGTCGAATACAAGCTTGTGCCGATCCAGTTCGGCCGTGGCGCGCCCGACGTGTCCGGCAACGATGGCTGGAGTACGAAGCTGGCCATGGTCGAAGGCAATCAAACCATCCTGGTACGCCAGACGGATGCAGCCGGCAACCGCAGCGAAGAGAAAGAATATGCGTTCGTGCTCGATACCAAGGCGTCGATCCTGGTACCGACGATCGCACTGGCGGTCGATTCGGGCACGCCCGGCGATGGCGTCACGAATGATGGCACTGTCAACATCGGCAACCTGGAACTGGGCGGGAATTCTGGCTGGCAGTATTCGATCGATGATGGCGAGTGGATCCTTGGCGGTGCGAACAACAACCAGGGCACCGCGATGTTCGATCTCGGCATGCTGGATGTGACTAGCGGTGTATTGCGTGTGCGCCAGGTCGATGCGGCCGGTAACGTCGGCGCTGTGTCGGCAGGAATGGCATTCATACTGAAGAACGACCCTACCGTGCCCGAGCCTATGCCAACGCCGACATCTACGACTGGCGCCACGAGTTTTTCGTTGTCCGGATCGCCAGGTTCTCTGGTGTTGACATCGTCGCCTTATGCGATCAAGGCGACCGCTACTGAAGGCCAGGCCGGCATGCTCGACCGTAGCCAGCTCTACCTGTTCAGCGTGGTCGAAGGCGGACGTAATATCGCGACCGACCAGAATTACCTGGATGGCCAAAACTTCGCCGTAATGAATGACGGCTTCGTGCGCTTCGACGCCCAGCTGACCACCGGCCTCTACCGGCTGAACTGGACCGACGGCGCATTTGCCACGACCAACGGAAATCTGCCCCAAGGCAATGTTCTGTTTGCTGGCGGCATCAAGGGCTATGTGTTGAACGAAGGCTTCGCCATCGACAGCCTGATCACGCTGACTGGCAGCAATGACTACAGCGGCACCAGCGGCAGCCATGCATACTCATACATGAACTTCGGGGTCAGCTGGTCGATCTTCACCGGCAACGGCCATGATGTCATCGTCGACGACGGCAGCGACCTGGATATCGGTTACCGTAGCTTCAACCGCGATGCGCAAGACCTGATCTTCAAGTTCGATGCGGGTAACGACAAGATCAGTCTGCATGAGAAGGCGGGCATGGCGATCGACGAGGACAACAATGGCATCATCACATGGGCGTCGTCGGCGCAGGTCAATGTCAAGGCGGTTGTGACGGCTGCTACCGAAGCGGTGCAGATTGTCGTTGGCGGTTATATTTCGACGGGCACGGACGACAGGGCAACTACGACCACTCTGAAAACCTTGAATGACGCGCTTGATCTGACGGGCATGAGGCACAATGGTGACCTGCTGATCCTGGCGAAAAATGCGGCAGGCAACGGTGGTGCGCTGTTCCACTTCGTCGATACCAACGGCGACCAGATCATCGAAGAAGACGAACTGAATGTGTTCGCCGTGTTCGATTCGGGTGCGCCAGTGCAGAACGACATCATCCTGGTCGGGACTCAGTTGCCTGATTAAGCGATATCGGCGCTGGCTGGCCCAAAGCCCGTTGCATCCGTGCAGCGGGCTTTTTATTATTGCGCGCAGCATGGATGCACGCTTGCGGGAGCAAGTCCCGCCGCGAGCTCACTACAGTGAGCCAGGATGAAGCGAAACTGCACAAGCGGACCCCGCATGGCGGGTGGTGTGGGAGAGGCCCGGGCAGATAACTGGCCGCCTCGATCCCGATGCGAAATCGCCACGCCGGCATTCTCAGAACCAGGCCCGGCATCCCGCGTCCGTCCCGCTCGCGGTAAAATGGGCGGATGACTTCCCCGACCTTCACCCACCTGCGCGTCCACTCCGAATACTCCATCGTCGACGGCCTGGTCCGCATCGACGACCTGGTCAAGGCGGCGGTCAAGGACAACCAGCCGGCGCTGGCCGTGACCGACCTGGCCAACACCTTCTGCCTGGTGCGTTTCTACAAGGCCGCGCGCGGCAAGGGCATCAAGCCGATCGTCGGGGTCGACGCCTGGATCTCCAACGACGACAACCGCGACAAGCCGCACCGCCTCCTGATCCTGGCGAAGAACCATACCGGCTACCTGCAGCTGTGCGACTTGCTGGCGCGCGCCTGGCTCACCAACCAGCACAAGGGCCGCGCCGAATTGCGCACCGAGTGGCTGGAAGCGCTGGCCACGTCCGTGTCCACCCTGCATCCCGACGAACCGCAGGCCAATGGCCTGATCGTGCTGTCGGGCGCCCATTTCGGCGACATCGGCCAGGCGATCGAGAACGGCGACCTGGCGAAGGCCGAGGCCAACGCCGAGCGCTGGGCGCGCATCTTCCCGGACCACTTCTATATCGAGATCCAGCGCGCCGGCCAGCCGAACCAGGAACAGCAGGTGCGCCACTCGGTGGCGCTGGCCGGCCGCCTGGGGCTGCCGGTGGTGGCCACGCATCCGGTGCAGTTCCTCGACAAGAGCGAATTCATCGCCCACGAGGCGCGCGTGTGTATCGCCGAGGGCGAGATGCTGGCCAACGCCAAGCGCGTGCGCCGCTTCAACGAGAACATGTGCTTCAAGTCGCAGGCCGAGATGCTTGAATTGTTCAAGGACTTGCCGGGCGCGCTCGCCAACTCGGTCGAAATCGCCAAGCGCTGCAACGTCACGCTCACGCTCGGCAAGCCGCAGCTGCCGAATTTCCCGACCCCGGGCATGACGATCGACGAATTCCTCGTGGCCGAGACCAAGAAGGGGCTCGAGGAACGCCTGATCCAGCTGTATCCGAACGAAGCGCAGCGCGAAAAAGAGCGTCCGCGCTACGAGGCGCGTCTCGAGTTCGAGAACAAGACGATCATCAACATGAAGTTCCCGGGTTACTTCCTGATCGTGGCGGAGTTTATCCAGTGGGGCAAGAACAACGGCGTGCCGATCGGCCCGGGCCGCGGTTCGGGTGCGGGCTCGCTGGTGGCGTATGCGCTCAAGATCACCGACCTCGATCCGCTCAAATACAACCTGCTGTTCGAGCGTTTCCTGAATCCCGAACGCGTCTCGATGCCCGACTTCGACATCGACTTTTGCCAGGAAAAGCGCGAACTGGTGATCCAGCACGTGAAGGACCTGTATGGCCGCGACGCGGTGTCGCAGATCGCCACCTTCGGCACCATGGCCGCCAAGGGCGCGATCCGCGACGTCGGGCGCGTGCTCGATTTCGGCTACAACTTCTGCGACGGCATCTCCAAGCTGATCCCGTTCAAGCCGGGCAAGCCGGTCTCGATCGCCGAGGCGATCGAAGAAGAGCCGATGCTCAAGGAGCGCCTCGAGAACGAAGAAGAGGTCAAGCAGCTGCTCGACCTGGCGCAGCAGGTCGAAGGCATCACGCGCGGCATCGGCATGCACGCTGGCGGCGTGCTGATCGCGCCGGGCAAGCTCACCGACTTCTGCCCGCTGTACACCCAGGGCGGCGACGCCGGCGTGGTGTCGCAGTACGACAAGGACGACGTGGAGGCCGTGGGCCTGGTCAAGTTCGACTTTTTGGGCCTGACCA
>Ga0308160_10004583_pt1 | contig 14723 bp, 21 predicted proteins | sample PhyFR1_FD_201036 | JGI IMG/M metagenome (GOLD analysis project Ga0308160, IMG submission 201036) | Phyllosphere microbial communities from UC Gill Tract Community Farm, Albany, California, United States - DLSLF.R1 | ecosystem: Host-associated > Plants > Phyllosphere > Unclassified | place: USA...
GCTCGAACTCGTCCTCGGACGCGCCGCGGCGCGCGCTAGACGGCCCCTGCGCCGCAGACGGGAGCGGCATCGACTCGCCGAGGGACCCTGCGTCGAGCGGCTGCCGCTGCGGCTGCGAGTCGTCCCAGGCGACGCGCTCGCCCGTCGAGGTCGTCGCTCGATGATCGAGCATGCGGCTGGCGAACGAGGGAGCCGGGGCGCGCTTGGCGGGTGAGGGAGAGGGCGAGGGCGAGGCGACGATCGGAGAGGGGGAGCGGCGGCGCTTGGTCGGCGAGGGGTGTGGGAGTGCTGCGGGTCGAGAGGCCGTGGAGGTGGTCGAGGGAGAGAAGGGCCGGGTCGAGGAGCGCGTCGGGAGCGAAAGCGTGACGGTTTCTGCAGAAGAGAGGGTCAGTGCGGCCCTCGGCGGCGCGACCGAGGGAGAGCAAGCTCGACGCACGCAGGTCCTTCTCCTTGGCGCCCAGCGACCGCTGCAACCACCTCCCCAGGAGCGCCGGCCCGCCGACGCCCATAAACCTCCTCGCTGCCCGGCCCTCCTGCATCCTCTCGGCCTGACCCGACCCGTCGATCGCCGTTTCGACGCGCCGCAGGAGGTCGGCATCGTCGGTCGATGCGTCGCGCAGGAGGGCGAGGAGGGACGAGCAGACGCCGAGAAGGGGTGTGACGAGGTGCGCGGCGAGGGCGGGCGACGACTGGTGCTCGAGCGAGGTGGTGAGAAAGCGCATGGTGAAGCTGGATGGGACCGTGACGCTGACGATGTGCTGCAGGGGAGGGAATGGGTCAGCTTGTGAGTCTGCTGCTGGTTCGGGGAGGGAGCGACGCACCTCGAACGCCTCGTGCGAGATGTCGACCCTCGCGCTCCCGTCTGCGACCGCCGTGATGAGTGCATCGACCGACTCGCGCAGAAGGCGCTCGCCCTCGTCGCCGATGCCGACCATGACACCCTCGCCCTGCGTCTGGCTCTGGCTCTGCGCATTGAGCGTCCCGAGCGCGTCCTCGAGGCGGCGGTTGAGCTGGCGCGGCGTGAGCGACTCGAAGTAGACCTGCTCGAGGTCGGTCGCCATGAGCGACAGTTGCCCACTCTACTTGTAGTCCTTCGTCAGTGCTGTTGCGCCATCGAGAGGACGCAAGAAGGAGCTGGACGCACCTTGGCGAGGACCTTGACGAGGAGGCCGTCGAACGAGGACCAGGGGACTGGCAGCAACAGCTGGCCGGCCTGTTGCGCGCGTTCAAGGGATCAGTCAGGATCCTGAATAGGTCTCGAACGGTCTCTCGCCCGCGCAGGAGGACTCACCTCGCTCCAATTCGCCATCGCTGATGAGAAACGGCGAGGGCGGAGGCGGCGAGCAGGCGAGTCGAGGGCGGGCGGGCGGGATGCACAGAGGGTCTTAGAGGGAGCTCAGGCGGATTGAGCTAGCTCTCACCGCAGCTGGGCGGCGGGACGAGGTCGACCCTCCTCGGCTCCTCCTCCTCCTCCTCCGTCTCCCTCTCGCACCCTCGCTCACGCACGGCAGCCGATCCAGACTCGCTGATTGAAGCTAGAATCCGCTTCTGGGCTTGTCCGCAAGGGGCAGGGGCGCGCGTCTCGCGGTCGACCCCTCTCTCGGCGTCCAGCTCGCCTCCTGTCCGTCTCGTCCGCCGGCGGGTCCGCGGACTGTCCGGTGGTCCGTCTGGCCGGCTGCCGCTCGAGCTTTGCGCTTCTTGCTCCCGCTCGACCGCTCGCCAAGTCTCTCCAGCCCTCGACCATGTCGCTCCCGATCGTCCTCAACTCGCAGATGCTGCCGCCCTCGGCCATGCGCCGCCGCAACAGCATCTTCAGCGGTCCCGACACCGACTCGGAGGACGAGGCACCTGCGCGCTCTCGCCCGCTCCGCCTCACGGCTCCCGGCGGCGCTGTCGGTCGCGAGCTCGCGACGCTCGAGTCGATGCTCGGCGGCATGGGCATTGGCGGCCTCCCCGTGAGTCTCGGCTTCTGCCGTCCTCCTCATCCTCGCGACCGAGTCACCAAGAAGGTGCCCCTCAGCGAGGTCATCCTGCCGGTCCGCAGCATTCCACTCCTCGCCGTGCACGACCTGACTGACTCCCGGCTGAACCCGCCCTTTTCTCCTTCGCAACAGGGCCTCTGCAACTGCGGCGCGTGCCACGACTGCCGCGCCGAGCGTCGCGCTCGCCGCAACGACCCGCGCAGGTCGTTGCGCGACCCGACCATGAAGCGGCTCACGGGCCCCGTCACGCCCTCGCCCGACTACCTTCGCCGCGCCGCCGTCCCTTCGCGCCCGACCCAGTCCGACCACCCGCTCCTCGTCATCTCGCTCGACGGCGTCGTCGACTGCCGCCTGCCGTACCACCTCTCGGGCGGCTACACGGACGTCCTCTCGAGGCCCTACCTCGAGCCCTTCCTCGCCTACCTCCTCTCGCAGCAGAGCCCCTGGTCGTTCTGCTTCTACTCGAGCCTGCCGCGCAAGCAGGCGCTCAAGACGCTGCGCGAGCTCAACATGCCGACCGGCGGGCCCGAGAAGGACGAGCGCGACGGCGTCGTCGGCCTTTTCGCTCGCGACGACATGCGCGAGGGCTGGGCGGGCGGCGAGCTCGACATCAAGGACCTCGAGGTCATCTGGAGCGAGCTCAGTGCGTGTCTCCTCTTCGCTCACGTCCGCTCGAGCTCAGGTCCTGACGGTTTCGCTTGCGCGCGCAGACAAGGAAGAAGGCGTGCAGTGGGGCGTCGAGGACACGGTCGTCCTCACCGAGTGCGTCTCTCTTCCCCCTGCTCCTTGATCTCGTCATCCTCGAACTCGTGCTGACGCCCTCGCTCGCTCCTGCAGCTTCCCCGGCCACATGAAGCTCCAGCCCAAGAATTACATCCTCGCGCCGCACATGTCGTACAAGTGCGTCTCGTCCCTCTCTTAGCTCACGCGCTCTCGTAATGCAGCAACTGACCCTTCGTTTTCACCGTGCAGGTCGAACACCCGCCCTCGTGACGACCAGTTCCTCCTCCTCATGATCGCCGTCCTCAAGGGTGCGTCCTCCTCTCACTCGATTTCGCTCTCGCCTTCCTCACTGACGCCTCCCTCTCCCTCCCTCCCTCCCCCTCCCTCCCTCTCCTCCTCGCCTTCCCTCCCTCCCCCTCCCTCTCTCTCCCTCCCGCACGCCCTCCCTCTACGCAGACCTCGAGACCGAGACCAACTTCGCGGCGCACATCGCCGAGCTCGAGTGGAACAAGCTCCAGATCTGGACCTCGCTCGACGAGCACTCGACGAACGAGCGCAACTCGTATCTCTTGAACGCCGTCAGGATCTGCGCCGAGTACCGCATCGACATCAAGGCGTTCACGGGCAACAAGCACGCCTAGGGCCTGGAGGAGGAGGAGGTGGCTCATTTCTACTGCTCTCGCTTCGACTCGACTCGAGCAGTGTCGAGTAGACTCAGTAGAGCGAGTCGAGCGAGCTGCGGCACTCGAGGAGCGGGCGAGGCGGATGGGCTCGAGCGTGCGGCCTGGTCGAACGGCGAGCGTGTGCAACTATCCTTCGGTTCTCTCCTGTCATCGGCTCTCTTCTCGGTTGCCTGCGAGCGCACTGCGCAAGCGAGAGCCGTCCGTCTGCCCGAGTAGTGTCGACTCGTGCGGCTTTGACCTCGTGTTCTCCTTTGCCCTCTTCGCTCGACGGCTCGCTCTCGGTCCGGCCAGGTCTGAGCGGGTCGTGAGCATCTCAAGTTGTACAGCGTCTAGCAGATCTAGCCCCTGTCTACCGAAGGCCGCCTCGCCGCCTCGCCCTTCTCAGCATCGTCCTCGGCGCCCTTCTTCTTCTTGTCCTTCTGACGCTGCACCCACTCCTGGCCCTTCTGCTTGAGCGCTTCTTCGTCCTTGCGCTGCGTGATGAGAGACGAGAGCGTCAGCGAGCGGATCGAGACGTTCGCAGAGCTCGAGAGGGAGAGGGAGAAGGGAGGTACGACGCACCGAGAGCGAGTGCCGTTTGATGAGGACGACGGCGATGACGAACGCGCCCGAGATCAGACCGGCGAGGACGTGGAAGAGCGTGTGGAAGCCGTCGACGTACGCCGAGATGATCTGGTCCTTCTCGGCCTGCGGCAAGTTGAGGAGCGTCGTCCCTTCCCTCGACGACGAGCGCCAGATGCCCGTCGGGTCGTCGATGACGGCCGAGATGAGGCTCTGCTCGAACCCGAGCGGCGAGAGCTTGGAGCGCAAGGTGTTGTTCCTGCGCGCAGGGAGGCAAAGTCAGCCTCGAGCGCGTTTGAGAAGGTCGACGAGGGACGACGCACAGGATCGTCGCAGCGATGACGAGGAAGACGGTGCCGCCGAGCGAGCGCATGAAGTTGCGCACCGAGGTAACGACCGACATCTCGGAGCGAGCGACGGCGGCTTGAGCGGCGACCATGCTCGTCTGGAGGGTCCCGCCTTGACCAGCTGCGAGACGACGAAAGCGAGTCAGCACAGGTCGCTCGCGCTATGCATACGCCTCGAAGAATCAAATGGGAGAGAGACGCACCGCCGTTCAGGATCTGGTAGCCGACGATGCGGGCGACCGAGGTCTTCTCGTCGAGCGTCGAGAGGAGGCCGAGCCCGATCGCCCATAAGGCGTACCCGACGCAGATCATGGGCTGCACAACGCAGAGTCAGCTAGTGCGCAGCTCGGGGACAGGCAGGCAGGCAAGAAGAGACGCACCTTGTACTCGCCGGTGCGCGCGACGAGCTGACCCGAGACGAAGACGGCGAAGGTCGTCATCGTGAGCTGCGGGAGGATCAGGACGCCGCTGCGGATCGGGCTGTCGCCGCGCACAACCTGGAAAAATTGCGGAAGGTAGTAGACCTGCGCGGGCGAGAGGGACATGAGCGAGATGCGCGCGAGGAGGAGGAGAGGTCGAGCGAGCGCACCTGCGTAAGGATCGTCGCGCCGTTCAGGAACGTCGACGCAAAGACGGCCGAGACGGTCTGGTTCTTGAAGATGAACGCTGCGAGTAGGCGAGGGGTTAAGAGCTGTCGAGGCGAGGCAAGGGCGAGACCGAGACCGAGGGGGAGGAGGACGCACGAGGCACGATCGGGATTTTTGCGACGCGCCACTCGTACATTACGAAGACGACGTAGCCGACGATGCCCGAGATGAGGCATCCGAGGACCGGGCCCGAGACCCAGGGGAACGAGACGCCGCCCCAGTTGAGCGGCAAGATGACGAGGACCGTGGCGAAGCTCGAGAGGAGAGCGCCGCCGTAGTCGATTTGGAGCAGCTTCCTGCGACGCAGACGACGTAGAATGTCAACAGGAGCCTGTGCGAGAGGCGAGGGGACGAGGACGTACTGCTTCATCGACCCTCGAACGGCCTTGAGCGGGAGGAAGAAGAGGATGACGGCCATCGCGACGCCGCCGATAGGTAGGTCTGCGCGCTCGAGTAGGGTCAGCGCTCTCGTTTCTGATATGAGGTAGTGCTGGTGCAGTTGAGGAACTGGATGTGTTGGCTGCTCGACGAGGAAGAGCCGAGGGGTGCGAGCGGGCATCTCGACGAGCTCGAGAACGATGAGAGGGGCGTGAACGGAGTGAGCGAGGAAGAGAGACGACGCACTGATCCAGAAGCACCACTGCCATGTGAGCTTTTGAGCCATGACGCCGCCGAGAATTGGGCCGGCGCCGTTTCCGACAAGGATGGTCGCCTCGGTGAGTCCTGGACGAGCGCGAGAAGTCAGTGCACGCTCGAGCGAGGCGAGGGGAGTCAGAAGGGACGCACCTTGGTACTTGCCGCGGTCTTTGAGCGACACGATGTCCGAGACGATGATGAGGACGAGCGTGAGGAGGCCGCCGCCGCCGACGCCTTGGAGTCCTCGAAAGATGATGAGCTGCAGCATCGACTTGGCGAGCGCGCACGCCAGCGAGCCGACGAGGAAGATGGCGACGCAGGAGAGGAGGGTGATCTTGCGGCCAAAGACATCGCTGAGGCGGCCCCAGACGGGCTGAACGGCGCTCGAGGTAAGGAGGTACGCCGCGGCGACGAACGACGACGAGCGTCCGGCGTTGAAGGCGGCCGAGATGTTGGGCAGTGCGGTACTCTGCGTCGCATCGAGGAAGTGCGTCAGCTGTGAAAGCGAGGGAGCGAGAGCGAGCGGCGACGCACGACGATGGTCTGGTCCAGGAACGAGAGGAGGACGGCGAGCTGCATCGACGCGAAGACGATCAGGATACTCTGCGCGCGGAGGGGGACGAGACGTCAGCTGAGAGTGTTCACGGGGCTAGCAGGGCGCAGAGAATTGCTGCCGACGAGCGAGAAGGGGGCGCACCTTGACGGGCCTGCGAGGGCCGAGGGTCAGCTCTTGCTCCGTCCGGCGGCGTCGACAGGGAGATGGGACGCACATGTAGCTCGTCTGATCCACTAGGCCGTTCTCGAAGCGCTCGGCTGGCGCCGCTGGCTCTTGCTCGTCCTCGTCGCCGGGGTTGGTCTTGCCGTCGACCGGCGAGACGGCCGTCGCGCTCGAGGGTCGCCGATCTGGAAATGCACCGCCGTGTACAGCCGACTTGGCGCTCTCTGCGTCGCCCGTCGACCTATCGGCGGCTTGGCTCGTCTCGCCGCGAGCATCGCCGTCAGCCGGCGGAACCGCGGGAGGGGCGGTGGACGGCGGCAAGCTCGGTAGCGTGTCGAGCGGCGGTGCGAGTGGGCTGCTGTGCGTCGTCGGCATGGCGCAGAGTCACCGCAGAAGCATCTGGGCGAAGAGCGAGGGCGAGAGACGAGCTGTGAGTCGCGTGCTGCCACCGGCCGCAGACGAGCTAAACCTGGGTGGGCGAGTCGGCCGGGTTCGGCACGTTTCCGGCGTTCAAAGCCTGGCGTTTTGGCCGCAGCCCCGCACCTGCAGCCAATCGTTACGTGCCATCGCTCGAGGGTTGCGCTCTGCTCGGCTGTCCTCGTCTCCCACCGCGCGCCTGCTTTGGCTACAGCTTCTACTGCAGCATGTAGGGGTACAGCTCGAGCCGCGCAAGCGATGCGCCGGTCTTCGCAGCCCCTCGGCCGCTGTCGAGCTCGCCCTCGCCCACCTCCCTTTGTCCTGGCGAGCGACGCCAACGCAGGCGGCTCGAGGCAAACGCTCTCTCGCACGAGCTGTGCAGTGCTCATTCGTCCCATTCGAGGCGGCCCGCACCGCTCGCGCCCTCTCGCCATTGAGCACGAGCTGCCCCCCTCCTGCGGCGCTCGTCCCCAGGCCGGCCTCTTCCCCTCTCGCCGCTCCTGCACGCCGTTCCAGCTCGAACACACCGCAAGTGCAGCAGCACTCGCCTGCGCCGGCGAGTCACCATGACTACCGCAGTCCGCCCTCACCTCCGCCCACCCCTCGACCGCGACAGCTCCTCCGCCTCTCCGGCACGCACCCGCTCTCGCACCGGCAACCTCCTCAGCACCGGCTCTAAGCTCGTCAAACACGCCGTGCGCGAGAGCCGCTTCGTGCCCGCCGAGGAGTTTGACCTCGGGAGGTCGACCGCCGCAGAGCTCCTCGGAAGGGACGGCGTCAGCGGCAGCGGCGGCAGCGGCGGCATGAGCCTCGTCACTCCTCCTCGGCGGTCCGGCGAGACTGCTCATTCTGAGCAGGAGCTCGAGGCGGAGCCTCGTGAGCTTGTCGAGCTCGACTGGTACGAGAAGTACGTCCCGACAGGCGGCCTCGAGCCCCAGCTCTACGCCCGCGAGCCGCAGTACTTGCTCTCCTACTCGCATTCGTCGCTCAACTGGTACGTTCCTAGTTCACAGTTTCACCTGCGCGTTCCGTGCGGGCAGCTGACGTCTCCGTACCGCGCAGGGAAGCTCTCGTCGGCTCGCTGTTGAGCGTCACCGCGCAGGGCTCGCTCGCCCACTCGTCGTCGACTGCTTCTCGCCCGGCCCCTCGACGTGTACTCGACCTCGGCTGCGGGCCGACGCCGTTCTGGATCATGGCGCAAGCGGCCGAGCCGGGCTGGGAGAAGACGCAGTTCGTCGGTGCGTCTCCTCTCCCTTCGAGTGGGCGACCGGCTCGGCACTCAGATCATCTATCGCTGACTCGAGTTTCTCACGCAGGCCTCGACGTCGCTCCCTCCTCCTGCACGATCCCGCTGCCCGCTTCGTGCGACGAGCGGGTCTCGTTCATCCAGCACGCCCTGCCCGAGCGCCTTCCCTTCCAGGACGCCTCGTTCGACTATGTACAGCTGTCTTTCGTCAATCTCGCTCTTCGGGAGCAGGACTGGCAGACTGTGTGCGAGGAGGCGCTGCGAGTCCTCATGCCGGGCAGTGCGTGCTTTCCCTCTCCCTCGTCGACGTCGTCCCTCACCAGCACGTCAACCTGACTCCGCCGCTTCCCTCGCGCTCGCAGAGATGCTCGAAGTCGTCGAGAGCGACCATCACGTTCTACGACGACGTCCAGACCCCTCTCTCGACGCGTCCCATCCCGTCGACCTCCTCTTCTCCGACATCCTCGCCGACCGCTTCGTCAACCCTCGTCCCCTCACGCTCCTCCCCTCGACCTTGATCATGGCAGGCGCATCAGGCCTGCGCTCGACCGGGCGTATCTCGCTCAGCATGCCTGCGCCCCTCGAACACGCCTCGCCGGATCCCGCCGCCCGACCCGACAGCGCGCTCGAGCCCCTCGCCCGATATGTCTCTGGGCGCACGAGCTCGTCGAGCATCCTCCGCACGCACGAGGAGCGCGTCCTCCTGCACGCGTACGCCGACCGCTGGGCGTCGTCGTCGCTCGGGCTCGCCAAAGCCGCGGTCGGCGCCCGGCGGCGAGCGGGTTCCGCCTCGGGCCGGCAAGGCAGCTCACTCGTGTCGGGCTCCGCGGCTGCCGAGCGCAGCGAGCAGCACGAGATTGAGGCGACCGAGGACGTCGTGCATGCCTGGACCGACGACCTCCGCGCGCGCACGGACCTCTCGAACCTCATCACCTCGCGGCTCGGGTGGGAGCCGGCGTTCGACGTCGCGCTCGCGTCGTCACTCGAGGCGACGCTCGAGACGAGCAGGGCCGGCCTGCGCGAGGTCGAGACGCACAGGGCGCTGCACGAGGACGTGTTCGGCGAGCCGGACGTCGAGCTCGAGCGGCGGTGGCAGCAGATGGACTTTGCGAGGCGGGACGCAGAGGCCGACCTCGCCGTCGTCGCGACGAGGCTAGAGGGAGGTCGGGAGGAGCAGATGGAGGGTCTGGGTAGCCTTGACTTCGAGGTCTTCGTCGTCGTCGCGCCGACCGAATGAATTTCCTCGGCATCGCTCGTGTCGTCCGGTTCCTCGAGAGGCTTGCACTCTTTCCTCTCAGCGAACGCAATGTACTCGCGCAGTGCCTCGAAAGATACAGAGCTCGCCGCCGACAGTGCTGGCAGTCAAGCTTGCGCTCGCGCTCGGGGAGGCAGCGCACGGACCTGTTCAAGCGGCACTGACTGAGATTGCAAAGCGAGGACGGGTCTAAGGTGTATCTACTGAAGGGGAGGAGAAGGCGATGTCCTTCTGCGCGGCAACAAGCCAGAGGCTCGAGAGATGGAGCAAGGGAGAGAGAGGGAGAGGCAGGAGAGGTTTGGCGCGAGCTGATTGCTCGAGTCGAAGGGCGAGGCGTAACGCTTAGGCCGAATTGAGCTCGGCACTCTGCAGGCGAGTCTGAGCGTCAGCTGCTGGCGCGCGCAGGCAGAGAGAGGGATGTAGGAGAGGAGGAAAGGAAGGGAGAGGCGGACGCACGAGCTTGCCCTGCTTGACGAGGCTCTCGGGCGCGTCGAGCGGCGCCATGCGCACCTCGAGAACCTGGATCTTGTCGGCCTTCTGGAACTCGTCGTTGGCGAGGATGTCCTCGAGCTGGCCGCGCGTTTCGGCAAGCCACGACTTGGTCGGGAGCGGCTTGAAGTTGGGCGCCGGCGCGTTGAAGAACGAGAGCATCGACTGCCAGTCGAACGACGGGATGTCGTTGTACGGGGCCGTCTCGCCGTGAATGAGCTTCTCGATCGTGTCTGCGCAGCAGGAGAGGCGCAGGAGGAGGTCGGGTCAGTTTGAGAAGGTCCCGACGACGAACGACCAGGACGAGGACGGCGGCAGCGAGAGGAGTGACGTACAGCCGTTGTTGTTGAGGATGACGAGGATGGGCTTGAGGCCGAGGCGGACCATGGTAGCGACCTCCTGGATCGTGAGCTGGATCGAGCCGTCGCCGGTGAAGAGGATCGTGCGGCGCGGCGTCGACGATTCCTCGGCTGCCAGGAGCGCGCCCAGGGTACAGGGTGTGGAGAACCCGATCGAGCCCCAGAGCACCTGGCTCACGGCGGTGCTACCCTTGGGCAGGGCGCTGCCGAGGATGCCGAAGTTGGACGTGCCCGTCTCGGTGACGACGACGTCGCCCTCCTTGAACAGCTTGGCGCCCATCATCGGCCAGAACGCCTTCTGCGTCACCATTTCGTCCTTGTTGCCGTCAGGGACCTTGGTCGACAGGCCGACGTGCTCGGGCGGCTGCGAGACGTTGGGCTTGGGCTTGAGCGCCTTGGCGAGCGCCGGCAGGAGCATGTGGAACGACACGTCCGGGTAGTGCGCGTACTGGACGAGCGTCGAATCCGAGTGGAGCTCGATGACCTGCTCTTGCGAGAACGGGTACGAGAATTCGCCCGTGTTGAAGTCGGACTTGAGCGACCCGATCTGTCGAGAGGAGGAGGAGCGACCGTACATTGTAATCAGCGCCTCTCGCTCGGTCGAGACGATAAGATGCTGCGGTGCGTGCAGCTGAGGGGAAGAGAGACGCACCATGATGACGAGGTCCGATTTCTCGACGACCTCCTTGACCTCGGGGTCCGAGATCTCGCCGACGTAGACGCCGCCGAAGCCGTTGGCCGGGTCCTCGTCGATCGCCGTGCGGCCCATAGGAGCTGTTGCGAAGGGCGAGAGTCAGTCGAGAGCGCCTGGGAGGGGCAGACGGGCGAGGTCGAGTTTAGGAAGGTCGAGGACGAGGACATGTGCGAGGTCGTGGCAGGAGAGGAGGAGGGTGTAGGGAAGACCATGACGTACTCGTATAGAACTGTGGAGTTCGAGGAATCAGTTCCAGAGTCCAAGGCTGGGGAGGAAGAGGAGAAAGTGCCGCACCTTGACCTTGGTAGCCTTGACGAGGTCGCGCGCGAGGTGGCCGACGCCGTAGCGGATGGCGCACGCGTCGAGCTGTCGCAGCACGAAGGAAAAGAGTCAGCAAAACTGACAAGAAGCGGCAAAGGCTGGTCGTGGAGCGTCGACGCACGAGCACGATCGGGTCCTCGGCACCCTCCCACAGGCGCTCGATCTCCTTGACGACAAACTCGAGGCGCTTCTTGGTCTCGTCCTGCACCTTCTTGCCCGTCGGGAGCACGTCCTTGTTCTCGAACGCGACCGAGTCCGGGATGATGGGCGTCTCGAGGCGCTTCTTGTCGACAGGGACGAAGACGAGGTCGGTCGGGAGCGTGAGGTAGGCCGGGCGAGCCGTCGTGAGGGCGGCGAGGAGGATGCGGTCGATCTCGGACGCGGCGTCCTCGGCCTTCTGGAGGAAGGCGCGCGCGCAAGTGATGCCCGAGTGCGCCTGCTCGAACACGTTGGTGAAGCCGTCGCCGAGTGTGTGGTGCAGGACGGCGCGCGACTTCTGCAGCTTGGTCGACGCGACGCCGGCGACGTGGATGACGGGCACGCGCTCGGCGTAGGCGCCAGCTGTAGACGGGGCAGCGGTGGACGTCAGCCTCGAGCTCGTGCTCCCTGACTTGAGCATCGGGTTGGGCGAGAGGGACGCACCGATGCCATTGATCGCACTCAGCTCGCCGACGCCCTGCGTCGTCAGGAGCGCGCCGAGGCCCCTCACGCCGCCCTGCGTCTTGTCCTTGCCGCCGTCGCTCGTGGGCCGGCCCGGCTTCGAGTCGGCCTGGTCGCCCTCGTGGTCCTGGTTGAGCTGCGCCTGCTTGACGCGGGCGTATCCGTCGGCAGCGTACGAGGCGTTGCTGTGAGCGGGTCAGGAATCAGCACGGTGGACGAGTTGAGGAGCTCGAGCGAGGTGAAGCCCGACGAGGGAGCGGACGAGTCGACGCACAGCTCGTTCGTGTTGCCGATCCACTTGATGTCTGGGTGCTCCTCGACGAGGTCGAGGAAGGTCAGGTTGAACTGCGAGCGACAAGGCGCAGGGATGGAGTCAGCCGAGGGTCGCTTCGTCGAGCTGGAGAGCGAGGAGGGACGACGAGCTCACGTCTCCCGGGACGCCAAAGAGGCACCTGACGCCGAGCTGGGCGAGACGGTCGAGGAAGTAGGTGCCGAGGTAGACCTCGTTGTCGGCGAGCTGGCCGGGCTTGGACATGCTGAGAGAGCGCGCGGGTGATGAGGCGAGGTGGGGAGGCGGTGTCGAGGAGGAGCGGCGAGGTCGAGTTGGTGCGCGGGCGTGTGAGCGATGCCTGTGCAGTCGAGCAGCAGAGTGAAGCGGCAGAGAGGCTCGCTGAGGCGGTGTGGGAGGAGCGAGAGGCCGTGGCCGAGGCGCCGGCATCATCGACGCTCGCGCGCCTCTCCGCACTCCGCACTCGGCGCGCTCGCCCAGAATTGGGCTCGTCTCGCTCTCTCTCTCTCCCTTCACTCTAGCTCGCGTCGCTCACCCGCCGCTCACAGAGCGGCCGAAACAGCGCGACGCACCCAGGTGCAGCTCGCACATTCGGCTGCTGGCCGCGCTCAGACCTCCCCGCTGGCTCTCGCTCGCCGTCCAGCTCGAGCGTCCTGTCTCTTGTCGCCCGAACGCAGTCTCCGCACGGACGCAAGCTTTTGAGGATGCACGCCGAGCGGTCTGCGTCGGACTCTCCGGTCCGGCTCTCCTGTCCGCGCTCGCTCCTCCTCGGTCTCGCTCTCTCTCCGCCCTCGCCGCTCTCCCTTGGCTCCACCTCTCGAGCCGGCTCATCAAGCGCAGCAATGAGCGCAGCTGCTGGGCAACCGCCAGGCCCACCACCGCCGCTGACCAAGGACCAGATTGCGCGGATCCGGCGAGCCCCGATCCACCGCCTCATCAAGCACGCCGTCTACAGCGCTTTCGCTCTCGCCGTCGTCGGCGCACTTGCCAACGTGACCTGCCTCGTCCTCGGAGCAGTATGGGCCCGCAACATCATCGCCGTCGAGAAGTGGTGCGTCGCCTCTCGCCCTCGTGCCGTTTGCTCTCCGCGCTTGCTGACCTCGCCCTTTCTGCCTCGCTCTCGCAGGTTCATCTTCCACTACGTCTGTGCCGCCGTACTCTCGACGATGTGGCTCGGCTATTCCTTCGTCTTCGAGCGCCACATCAAGTTCATGGCGTGCGCTTCGACCTCCTTCTCCTCGTGTTCCGGCCGCCTCTCGTCTTGCGCTGACTCTCTCTACGCTCCGCGCAGCTTTCCAGATCAACTGCAGATCGACCTCGGCTGGATCATGGTGCGTGGCCCTCGGCGAGTCCCTCTTGGAGATTCGCGCACTGACCCCGTCGCCGCTCGAGCAGTTCGCCGTCGTCTTCGCCTCGGCCTGGCACTTTTACCTCTTCCGCAAGATGCTGCAGTACGGCGTCCTCGACATGTTCGTCGTCACCTGGTGCGTCCCCCTCCTCGCGCAGACTCTCGTTCTCGTGTGCGCACTGACCCTCCCTTTCGAGCAGCTCGTCCGGCTGCTCGACGAAGCTCAACTTCGTCAAGCTCAGCCCACTCATCGTGCGTCTCGTCCTCTTCACGCTATGAGACGGCTCACTGCGAGGAGCGCCCTTCACTGGGCCGCTCGGCCGCGCTGACCCCTTCCTTCTTGCAGCTCGGCATCACGACCCTCGTCTTCGGCGCCCTCCAGCTCGTCCTCGCCCTCTACTTGTACCGCAACCCGATCATCAACCCTCCGCTCGACGCGCACGGCATGCCCATCCCGCAGGACCCCGAGACGGGCCGCCCGATGCCGCTCGACGCAAAGGGCCAGCCCATCCTCCCCGAGTGGCTCCTCCCTCGCGACCTCAAGACGGGCGAGCTGCTCCCGTGCGACGCGAGCGGCAACCTGCTCTCGCCCTCGGGCGCGAGAAAGGCGTCGTCCTCGTCGACTGCGCGGCGCACGGTCGAGAAGGGCGGCTCGAGCGAGACCGACTCGGAGCGCAAGGGCGACAGCAGCGCGGGCGAGGACAGCGACGAGGACAGGTCGCTGCTCGAGCGCAAGGGCACGATGGAGGAGCTCGGGAGGGGCGCGAGCCGTGGCGGTCGGCGCGAGAGGCGGAGCAGGAGGCTCGAGCGAGGGTGAGAAGGTCGTCTCGGCGGGAGGTCGTGAGCGCGACGCTCTGGAGTGTGCGAGCAGTGCGAGTAGACGAGCTCGAGTAGTATAGCTATGCTGGACGCTGCAGTGCGAGCTCTTCATCTCGTCCTCGCTCACATGGTGCTCGAGAAGGTCGCCTCGTCTGACGCTTTCTCTCTCTCGCCGATCGCGCTCGAGAAGTCAGAAGGAATACAAGTACTGCTTGTTGCGACATCATGAGGGGAAGGAGCGCTCGAGTGCCGGCACCGTGTATCAACAGACAACCCAAGGAACGACCGACGAGAGGAGGAGAGGGAGGCACAACATGTGTAGGGGAGCTAGACTCTGTACAGCGTGAGGGATGAAGAGGGAGGACGTCGCCGATGCTGGCTGGATGTACAAATGAAGAAGGCGAGCGGGACGAAGTGCAAGGACAGGAGAAGGTGCGCGTCTCGAGGCGAGGGTGGCGGCTTGATGTTGAGCGCGCCGGCGTAGGAGCGAAAGTCGTGTATGGTCGACCTGGTGCCGGCGGCATGCGAT
>Ga0308160_10004585_pt1 | contig 14713 bp, 7 predicted proteins | sample PhyFR1_FD_201036 | JGI IMG/M metagenome (GOLD analysis project Ga0308160, IMG submission 201036) | Phyllosphere microbial communities from UC Gill Tract Community Farm, Albany, California, United States - DLSLF.R1 | ecosystem: Host-associated > Plants > Phyllosphere > Unclassified | place: USA...
GGTACCAACGGGACCCCTTTTGGCTCTTATACCGAAAGTGCTTTTGCGGTGAATGAAACCAATACGGATGCAACCTTGAACTTCAATAAACAGCTTAGCGATGATTTTAGCTTAGAGGCATTGGTTGGTAGCAATATCCGTTCGCGTTATATCGAACAAAATGATCAGAGTGCACCAAGGCTGGCCGTAGCTGGTCTGTATACCTTAAACAATTCCAGAGATCCATTAACTTCTTCCAACAGGTATACCAAGCTGAAATCTTACAGTGGTTATGCTTCTGCTCAGCTTGGCTTCAGAAATTACCTGTTTGCCAATGTAACGGCCAGGAACGACTGGTCATCCACCTTACCGGCACAAAACCGTTCCTATTTCTACCCTTCTTTCAATGGAAGTTTAGTGCTAACGGAAGCGTTCAAGATTAAAAGTGATTTCCTGGATTATGCCAAAATCCGTGGTGGCTGGTCAAAAGTGGGTAAAGATGCAGATCCATACCAACTTCAAAACACCTATTTGTTTTCGGCACCTTTTGGCTCAAACCCTCAACTTACCTCATCGCCAACAGACCTTAATCCAGATCTTAAGCCGGAAACCACGACTTCATCGGAAATTGGGGCAGAAGCTGTATTCCTTAACAGACGGGTTAGACTGGATTTAAGTTTATATAATACCAACAGCTACAACCAGATTCTAAGTGTAGATGTAAGTCAGAGTACCGGCTTCGCTTCTAAACTGCTTAATGCTGGAAAAATCAACAATAAAGGTATTGAAGTTCAGCTGGGCGTAACACCAATAAAAAAACAATTTACCTGGGATATTGACCTGAACTATGCAGCCAACAGGAGTAAAGTAGTTGAGCTTGATAAAGAGGGATTGCTGCAAAAATATGTGGTGGCAACCAATTCAACGCAGGTGATTGCGGCCGTTGGCGAGCCATATGGTGCTTTATTCGGTAATGCTTTTTTAAGGGATACAAATGGAAATATCGTTGTAAATGCAACAGGATCACCACAAACGGATCCTAATAAAAAGGTGCTTGGAAAATACACACCAGATTGGATCGGCGGCATTTCCAATACGTTCAGCTATAAGGGCGTAAGTTTGGGTGTTTTAGTTGATGCAAGTTTTGGTGGCTCAATTTACAATGGTACCTACTCAACCGGAACTTATACCGGTGTTTTAGCTTCCACCCTTCCAGGGCGTGCAGCAGAATATGGCGGGATCTCATATTACTACCCGGGAAATGAGAAAACCAATGGCTCGGTAAGAGTCGCTACTGGTGGTGCTGCTCCGGCTGGTGAAACCGTATATGATGACGGTATGATCTTTAACGGGGTAACAGTAGATGGTAAACCCAATGAAAAAATCATACCTGCACAGCAATATTATAAATCTTTTAGAACCATTGATGAAGCAAGCATATTCGATGCATCCTATGTAAAACTGCGCGAGGTTAAATTAAGTTATAACCTGCCTGAAAAATGGATCCGTCCTTTAAGCCTTCAAAACGTCTCTGTTTCCCTTGTTGGCCGGAACCTTTGGATCATCCACCGTAATGTGCCTGATATCGATCCTGAAGTTGCTTTCAACACCGGTAACGGTCAGGGATTGGAGAGTTTATCAAACCCAACCACGCGTTCTTATGGTTTTAACCTTAACATCAGATTTTAACATTCCTCAAATGAAAACGAGCAAAATATATATCGTTGCAGTGCTGTTGCTTTCATTAGCATCCTGCAGCAAGGAGCTGGACGACGTAAACGTCAATCCGAATGCTACAGAAAATGCCCAGCCGGATTATCTATTAACCGGGGCGATTAAAAATACCGTTGATGCCTATTGGGGCACAACAAATAATATGAATTCAAGCTTGCTCTTTGCACAGCAATGGGCCAAGGTGCAATACACGGAAGAAGACCGTTTCATCTATTCCAACAGTAGCTTTACGACCTTGTGGTCCACTGGCTATTCACAGGGTATCAACAGTTTCAATAAAATTATTGAACAAGGTAATGCCACCGGAAACAGCAATTACAGTGGGGTAGCTTTAACATTAAGATCCTGGGTGTTTCTGTTGCTTACGGATGCCTATGGCGATATTCCTTATAGCCAGGCTGGCAATTTAAAGGACTTCATTACACCGGCATACGACAAGCAAAAAGATGTTTATTTCGGCTTGCTGGATGATCTGAAAGCGGCCAAGGCGCAGCTGGATCCTGCAGGAAATAGCATTAGTGGCGATGTCATCTATAATGGAAATATTGACCGTTGGAAAAAACTCGCCAACTCCTTGAGGTTGCGGATCGCCCTGCGCATTGCAGATCGCGAACCTGCAAAAGCAAAACAAGTGCTGGATGAAATTGCTGCTGAAGGTGATGCTTACCTGGCAGACAATACGGATATTGCTCAGCTGATCTATCAGAATTCACCACAACAGAATCCCGTAAGTGCAGTGTTTGAAACCCGTGATGATTATAGGATCAGTAAAACCATCGTTGATAAGCTGTTTAGCCTTACTGACCCAAGACTGAGTATTTATGCCAGTAAAACCCAAACCGCTACACCAACAGAATATGTGGGATTGCCTAATGGCTTAACCAATTCTGAAGCCAGCAACCTGGGCTTTGCAAAAACTTCCAGACCGGGTGCTTACTTTCTGGCGCCCTTGTCGCCTGCCGTTATATTCAGCTATTCAGAGCTTTTGTTTGATCGCGCTGAAGCCGCTGCCAGGGGATTAACCTCAGATAATCCAGCAACACTTTATCGACAGGCAATTCTGGCCTCTTTAAAACAGTATGGTATCGCTGATGCTGCCGCCAATGCCTACGCAGATCAGCCTGCACTGCAGTATGATGCTGCCAATTACAAGAAGTCGATCGGGGAGCAAAAGTGGCTTGCGCTTTTTGGCCAGGGCCTGGAAGCCTGGACAGAAGTTCGAAGATTAGATTATCCGCAGCTTACGGCTTCCGTAAACACGGTATTAAACGGACAGATTCCGGTGCGGTTCATCTATCCTGGAACGGAGCAATCGTTAAATGGGCAAAGTTATGCAAATGCCGTTGCCAACCAGGGGCCGGATGTGCTGACCACCAGATTATGGTTTGATGTGAAGTAACTCCTTTTAAATAAAAAGCACACCTGAGGCTGACCGCAAACACAACTGATACACCGGTTACGTGGGTGAGGTGTGTGTAAGGTGTGCTTCAGGTCTGGCCCAGGTGTGCTTCAGATTTCAAGCTCAACCGAAAATTTTCGGAATGAAAGATTGGCCTGATACATCTTCTTTTAGAAAAGAAAAATATGTCAGCACTTTTGCTAAATTCACTGTATGGATATTGAAAATCAGTCCCTTCAGGAAGGTCAGCAGCTGCAACAGCGCAATATGTTACTCAATGCAGCGGTGTTAGTCGCCTCGCTGGGTTATTTTGTCGATATCTATGATTTATTGTTGTTCAGTATTGTCCGCGTTACCAGCTTGCAGTCTCTTGGTCTAAGCGGTCAGGAACTTACCAGTTCGGGTATATTTCTGTTAAATACCCAGATGATCGGCCTCCTGGTAGGTGGGATAATCTGGGGCGTACTCGCCGATAAAAAGGGCCGCTTGTATGTGCTTTTTGGTTCGATATTTTTATACTCCATCGCAAATATTGCGAATGGCTTTGTGCATTCCATCGAGAGTTATGCCGTATGGCGGTTTATTGCGGGACTTGGACTTGCCGGGGAACTCGGCGCCGGAATAACTTTAGTAGCGGAGCTTATGCCGAAGGAGAAACGCGGTTATGCCACCACCATTATTGCTTCAGTAGGGATCAGTGGGGCCGTAGTGGGTTATTTCATTGCCAACCATTTTGATTGGCGCACCTGTTACTTTATCGGAGGTGGATTGGGACTTTCACTCTTGCTGTTGCGGATCGGGGTAGCAGAATCGGGTATGTTTGGTAAAACCAAAGCGGAAAATGTAAAGCGTGGTGATTTCTTTGCGCTTTTCACTAAACAACGTTTTTTAAAGTATATGCGCTGCATCATCATCGGCCTGCCGCTCTGGTTCGTGGTGGGTATTCTGATTACACTTTCCCCTGAATTTGGCAAGTCACTGGGTGTTAAAGGCGAGGTAAATGCCGGTGCGGCGGTGGCCTGCTGTTATGCGGGGCTGGTGGTTGGCGATATTGCCAGTGGTCTTTTAAGTCAGTATTTAAAAAGCAGGATTAAAGTTGTTTATGTTTATCTGATCTTCTCCATGGTGATGATTGCTGTTTATTTCCTTGCACATGATACCAGCCTTGCTCATTTTTATCTGATCTGTACCATCCTTGGTTTTTCAGTAGGTTATTGGGTAATTTTCATGACCATTGCGACCGAGCAGTTTGGAACAAACCTTCGTGCTACGGTTACCACCACGGTGCCAAATTTTGTGCGCGGATCTGTAGTTCCCTTATCCTTACTGCTGCAATACCTTACCCGTGTATTGGATGGGGCGCTCCTTACGGCGGGGATCATTGTGGCTTTAATCAGCCTTGGATTGGCTTTCTGGGCTTTAAGCCATATGCAGGAAACTTTTTCAAAGGACCTGGACTATGTAGAAATATAAACATCCTTGCTTTTAAAAGCCAACTTCGCAGCTTTAAATCCAACATAGTGGTAAAGTTCTGCAGCATGACAGTTCAGGATGGGTAAATGCCTTTCGTTTGTTATATTAACCCTTTGGTACTAAATATATTGCGATGAAAAAATATCTACTGTTATTTTGCTGCTGTTTTTCTTTGATCTTTGCCTTTGGGCAGGAAAAGCAAATAAATCCGGAACTGCTGAATGAGCAGTGGCCTTCACGTTGGATCAGTCATCCCGATGGGCCACAGCGAGATTACGGTGTATTCCACTTCAGGAAGGTGTTCAAGTTAAGCACTGTCCCTAAAGATTTCGTTATCCATGTATCCGCTGATAACCGCTACCGGCTTTTCGTAAACGGAAAGGCCGTCTCTGCAGGCCCGGCCAGGGGAGATCTATATAACTGGTATTATGAAACCATCAATATTGCCCCATATTTAATAGCTGGCGATAATATTATTGCAGCAAAGGTCTGGAATATGGGCATCCATGCACCAGTAGCACAGGTTTCCAATCAGACTGCATTGGTTGTACAGGGCGATACGAAGGAGGCTTCCGTTGTAAATACCAATAGCAGCTGGAAGGTACTGCGTGATGCCGCTTATACACCATGCTCAACGGATAACGGGCCACGCTTAAGGGCCTATATGGTTGTTGGTCCTGGCGATCAGGTTCAGGGAGATCTATATCCCTGGGGTTGGGAATCGCTCCAATTAATGATGGGAACTGGGTAACGGCCGGTACAGTTTCTTCGCCGGCACCTTTTGGTAAGGGCACGGATAACTTCTGGACTTTGGTACCCAGAAATATACCGCAGATGGAAGAGACCCAGCAACGCATTTTAAGGGTTCGCCGTACCGACGGAATAGCGGTACAGGAAGGCTTTTTATCGGGCAAAAAGAGCCTGACGATCCCGGCCAATAAAACGGTTAGTGTTTTACTGGATCAGACCTTCAACACCATCGCTTATCCAGAGCTGTTGCTGAGTAAGGGTAAAGCAGCGTCGGTAAAAATGACCTATGCAGAAGCGCTGGTTGATGATAAAGGAAATAAACAGAACCGCGATCAGATACAGAACATGCATATCCTTGGGAATTATGATGTTTTTATAGCAGATGGCGGGGAAAAACGCCTGTTTCGTCCTTTATGGATGCGTACCTACCGCTACCTGCAACTGGATATCGTTACCAAAGATGAACCATTGGTGATAGAAGATATTTATGGCATGTATACCGGATATCCCTTTAAGGAAACCGCACAATTCAGCAGCAGTGATGCCTCCTTAAAAAATCTTTGGGATGTGGGTTGGAGAACCGCCCGCCTTTGTGCCGGAGAAACCTATTATGATTGCCCGTATTATGAGCAGCTGCAATATGAAGCGGATACCAGGATACAGGCATTAATTTCGCTGTATGTTTCCGGAGATGATCGATTGGCAAGAAAAGCAATTCTCGATTTCTATCATTCTATGGTGCCGGAAGGACTAACCCAAGGCCGGTATCCGAGTAACCGCTTACAGGTTATTCCACCTTTCTCCTTATGGTGGGTATCCATGATCTATGATTATTCCATGCACCGGGATGATAAGGAATTTACCGCTGAATTCCTGACCGGTATTTCCAGTGTGCTTACCTGGTATGAGAAACATCTGGACCCGGAGAAAGGCATGCTTGGCCCGATGCCCTGGTGGAACTTCGTGGATTATACCCATGTGTTTAAAAACGGGGTGCCTGATGGTGCGGATGATGGAAACTCGTCGATCATCACCTTACAATATGTTTATACGCTCCAGCAAGCTGCTAAGATTTTTGAAGCTCATGGAGAAAGCCGGCAGGCACAGGAATATAAAGATCTGGCCACAAAAATTGCAACTCGCAGCTATGCGCTCTGCTACGATAAATCAAAAGGGTTGATGGCGAATACACCAGAATTTAAAGCATATAGTCAGCATGCCAATATCATGGCCGTGTTGACCGATGCGGTTCCTAAAGCAGATCAGCAGGCATTGATGAAGCGCGTGATTGCTGACACCACCCTTGGGCCTGCGACGTTTTATTACCGGTTTTATCTAAACCAGGCACTTAAAGCTGCGGATATGGCTGATTTATATTACAGCCAGCTTACCCCATGGCGCGACATGCTGAAAAACGGCTTGACTACTTTTGCCGAAAAGCCGGAACCGGCACGTTCAGATTGTCATGCCTGGAGCGCCAGTCCGAATTATGATTTTTTAGCCACCATATGTGGGATCATGCCTGCTGATATGGGTTTTTCCTCGGTGTTGATTAAGCCAGCTTTAGGGGAGTTAAGCTATGCAAAAGGCAGCATGCCGCATCCCCTGGGTACCATTACTGTGGATCTGAAAAGGAATGGTAAGCATGGCTTGAAAGCAAAGGCTAAACTTCCGGATCACTTGCAGGGCAATCTGGTTTGGAACGGGAAAACAATTCCATTGAAACCGGGTGAGCAGGAGATAAATCTTTAAGGGCGCCAGGTGATAGCAGAACAAATAAGCTTAATGCAAACGGGCCTGATCAACATGATCAGGCCCGTTCTTTTTGTTATTGTTTTGGCATAATATTCAACTACATGGTGAATGCGAATTCATAAATGCCAGAACCTATATTGAAGGTTAAATCATTTCCATTTGCGTCCACATCTTTAATGTCTTTAACATCTTTAAGTGATTTACCGCTTTCAGTTACTGCAGCTTTGGCTGCACCGGGTAGACAAACCGTTGCTGTCACATTGGTCGGTATGGTTACTTTAAGTTTAAATACACCATTTTCGATGTTCCATTCACTTGCGGTTTCCCCATAAGGCGTTTCAAGTTTAGTCGAAGCGTGAGTTATGCCGCCGCCTGGTTGTGGTGCAATGTTTACTTTCTTGTATCCAGGAGCAGATTCATCCGTGTCCAGACCACCCATGGTGCGGTACATCCAGTCGCCGATGGCGCCGTAGGCATAATGGTTGAAAGAATTCATACCAGTTGTTTGGAAGGAACCATCGGGTTTGATGCCATCCCATCTTTCCCAGATAGTAGTTGCACCCATTTTAACAGGATATAACCAGGAAGGGTAAGATTCCTGAAGCAAAAGCTTATAGGCAACGTCAATGCGTCCAAATCTGGTTAAGACATGGCATAAATAAGGGGTTCCTAAAAACCCGGTTGTTAAGTGTGTGCCGTAACTTTCAATGTTTTTAACCAAGTAATCCACCGCCTGTGGACGAAGATCTTCCGGAAGCATATCAAAGTTCAATGCCAGTACATATGCCGTCTGGGAGCTGGAAACCAGTCTGCCGTTAGGTGTCATGTATTCTTTCATGAATGCTGCTTTCACATTTTTCAGCAAGTCGGTATAAGTGTCCACATCCGCATCATTGCCAAGTACCCTGGCAGCATTAATCAGGAGTTGCGTTGAATGTGCATAGAATGCCTGTGCAATCAGATATTTGTCGGTGATGGCCGAGCGGCCGTCATTATCGTCTTCCGGACGGTAGAATAGCCAATCTCCAAAGTGAAAGCCTGTATTCCAAAGGTGGTTTTTGCTTTTGCTGGTCATAAAGTCAACCCAGCCTTTCATGCTTGGATATTGTGTTTCCAGAATATTTTTGTCTCCATAAGTCAGGTACATATCCCATGGGATGATGGTTGCTGCGTCTGCCCAGCCGGTGGATCCGGTTGAATTTTCTCCAAGCACATTCGGAACAACAAATGGCACGCTGCCGTTAGGTAACTGATCGGCTGCGACGTCTTTCATCCATTTGGTAAAAAATCCGGCTACATCCATGTTAAAGGCGGCGGTACGATAAAATACCTGTGCATCACCCGTCCAGCCCAGGCGTTCGTCGCGCTGCGGACAATCGGTAGGTACATCGAGGAAGTTACCTTTTTGTCCCCATTCGATGTTATGCTGCAATTGATTCAGCAAGGCATTGGAGGTGGAGAACGAACCTGTCGTTTCCATATCGGCATAAATCGCAATGGCTTTAAACGCTTCAGGTGTTATGTTTACCGTGTTTCCGGTTACTTTCACATACCGGAATCCCATGTAGGTGAAATTCGGTTCATAGCTCTCTGTACCCTCGCCTTTAAAGACGTATTTGATCTGCTGTTTTGCACGCCTCAGGTTGTCTGAGTAAAAGTTGCCAGCTTTATCCATGACTTCACCATGCTCAAGCGTGATGGAAGCACCTGCAGCGCCCTTAAGATTAAATTTAACCCAGCCCACCAGATTCTGTCCGAAATCCAAAACAGTCTCGCCTTTGGGTGTTTTAATCAATTTGATCACTTTGAATTCTTCCTTTTTCCGGGCTGGGGGACTGATGCTGGAAACCAGTTTTTCATCGCCTGTTGCCAGTACATTTGCTGCTTTCCATTTGCCATCGTTGAAATTGGTGGCAGACCAACCTTTGACTTCTTTTCTTGCATCATAAATTTCGCCGTTATAGAGGTCAGAACTTAGAATTGGGCCATAGCTGTATTTCCAGCTGCCATCACTGGATACCAGTTTCTTGGTGCCGTCTTCATATTCCAGTTCCAGCTGTAGCAGTCCGGACAATTGATTGCCATAAAAACCTTGTTTACCGGAAAAACCAATAAAGCCACGATACCAGCCATCACCAAGCGAAAAGCCAATGGCATTCTGACCGGCATTTATCATGCTGGTAACATCATAACCGTGGTATTGCAGGCGTTTATGATAACTGGTCCAGCCTGGTGAAAACAGGTCGCTACCTACTTTTTTGCCATTTATGCGCGCTTCATATACGCCATGTGCGGTGACAAATAGCGTAGCCGCCTTCACTTTTCCAGCGCTCGCAAATACTTTCCTGAATATGGGGTTAGGTCCGGATACGGTATCCGTTAAGGCACTGGTGATCCATTGGGCTTTCCAGTCGGCTGGTGTAAGGAGTCCGGTGCGCCAGGAGTTTACGGGGCTCCATGAAGATTCTTTTCCATCATTATCCTTTACTTTAACCTGCCAGTAATAACGGGTATTGGATTTTAGTGCCGGTCCCCCATAGGGAACCAGCACTGATGCATCGCTCTTCTTTTGTTGATCGTTCCAGATCAAATTTTTGCCTGCAGCTAAGGCTATAGAATCCAGGCCAACACGAACCGTATAACCGGACTGCATCACATTTCTGGCGGTTGATTTGGATTTCCAGCTCAATCGTGGTGCTGCAGCATCAATGCCAATCGGGTTTTTCAGGTACTCAGTTTTTAATTCATAAACCTGCATACGCTGGGCGGAAGCTGAAAATCCCGTGATCGAAAATCCCAAGGCCAGGGTCCACAGCAAATAGGATCTTTTGTTTTTATTTTTGTGCTCCATCATAACGCTTAAGGATTTTGAGTTAAGTTATCAAGATTAACTTCCCTTTGTGGAATCGGCAGCAGCAGTTTGTTCTCGTTCATTTGATAAGAGCCCGCAGGAATATAGATTTTTTGAGCGATCTCATGTTTTCCATGCTCGGTTAAAACCGATACGGCTTTTCCTGAACGTACCAGGTCATACCACCGATGGTTTTCAAATGCAAGTTCAACCCTTCGTTCCTGGAGAATGGCATCACGGAAAGCTTCCTGATTTGCAACCCGCAGTGCAGCATTGGCATTGGCAGCTGTTTTTGCTGGAAGCTTTGCCCTGGTTCTAATTTGGTTAAGTAAAGTAAATGCTTCCCCATCAGGTGTGAATCCCTGTTCGTTCAAACATTCTGCAATCATCAGCAAAACGTCCGCATAACGAATAACCGGAAAGTTGTCGTCAGTACGACCGCGTTCCACAAATCCATGATTATATTTTTTAACGTAAGGGATGTTAACTACTTTTCCAGCAGCGTCCGTAAAATTTTCAGCCAGTGAAATACCTTTACGCACATCACCTGGTTCGTAGGCATCGATCATATCCTGGGTAGGAATGTTCCAGCCACTGCTGCCACCTAATGGTGAGCCAGGGTCACCAGTTACTGCAGTTCCTGAAGTATAAGGGGCGAAGATGTACATAAAGTTGCTTGATAAACTTGGCTGTGCACCCAGGTATTGTATTTCGAACAGCGATTCCACACTGTTTTTGTTGGTGGGTTTAAAAACATCTTCATAATTCGCCAAAAGGCTGTAACCAAGCGTCTGTACAGATCTTAATGTCGTTAGCGCTTCGTTAAAATTCTTTTGGGTCATATAAACTTTGGCAAGCATAGCTAAGGCAGCGCCTTTAGTGGCTCTGCCGACTTCTGCAGCGGTGTATCTTTCAGGTAATTTCTCCGATGCAGCTTTCAGGTCAAGTATGATTTGCGCATATACTTCAGCTTCGGCGGCGCGACCTGTAGAAATAGCGTCTGCAGGAGACTTAGTTGAACTGAGGCGTAATGGTACCGGACCGAACTGCCTAACGAGGTTGAAGTAGTGAAATCCTCTCAGGAATAAAGCTTCTGCCTGATACTGGTTTCTCATATCTTCCGCCATAGGAACATCTGCAATGCGGTCAATGATCTCATTGCAACGGGCGATACCGGTGTAATTCTGTTGCCAGTAGGTTTGCGTTGGTTCAGCGGTGGCACCTACCAGAAACTGGTCGATGAATTCCCGCTGTTCATATCCACGGTCGGATGTGTTATTTTGATAGGTCGTGTTATCTGACCGAACTTCACCAAACAACCAGTAACTGATACGTCCCATATCCATAATGGAGGAATAGGCACCGGTAACAGCTTGTTTAATGTCGGTTTCTGAATTATAAAAATTGTTCCCCGCAATGGAGGCTTCGGGTGTTTGATCTAAAAAGCTTTTCTTGCAGCTTACTGCCGTTAAGCTAATCAAAACTGCCCCAACAGCTAAATATTTTGAATAGGTTTTCATGATTACCATCTTAAATTAAAAAGTTAGGTTTACACCAAGTGTAATGGTTCTTGGAAGTGGGTAATTGGTGAAATCTTCACCTGGAACAAGGGCATTACTTACTGCATTTCCTGAAATGGTATTTCTGCTCACTTCTGGGTTTGATCCGCTGTACTTCGTAAAGGTGGCCAGATTCTGTACGCTGGTGTATATTCTGGCGCTCTTGATGACTTTGGAACCTGCTATCCAGTCGGGATTAAATCGATAACCTAAGGTGATGTTCTGAATGCGCATAAAGCTTGCATCTTCTACCCAGGTTGAATTTACATCACGGTAAATTACCCTTGCGCCATTGGTGGTTGGTGTGATGCCATCGCCTGGATTTTCAGGTGAACGCCAGCGGTTAAGTACTTTTCTGTCTACGTTGAAGATCCCATCAATATTCAGCAAGTATTGATTTGCCGTTTTAAGAATCTGTCCACCTTGTGCACCTACCAGCAATACATTTAAATCAATACCCTTATAGCTGAAATTATTGGTTAATCCCCAGGTGAAATCAGGTTGTGCGTTACCAATAACTGCGAAATCTTTTACCGGCTCAATGATGCCGTTGCCATCTACATCCTTGTATTTGATGGAACCAGGTACCGAAGTAACATGCTTAGGCGAACGATCCAGATCGGCCTGATCCATATAAACACCTTCTACTACGTAACCGAAAAATTCGCCTACTGGTCTTCCAACCTGTGTAATGTGTACAAAGGATCCTTCTCCGCTACGGCCACTATAAATCGGGTCGTTATTTTCATTAAGTGCAAGCACTTTATTTTTATTGAAGGAAATATTGGCATTGGTGGTCCAGCGGAATGCACCGTCAAGGTTTGTTGAGGTGATACCGAATTCGAAACCTTTATTTTCAATTTCACCGGAATTGATGATGGCATTAGTATAACCGGAAGAAAGTGGGATTTCGCTGTTGTATAACATGCCTTTTGTGATGCGGCGATAATAATCAAGGTTTAAACTTAGCTTATCACCGAAAAGACCGAGGTCGATACCTGCATCCAGCTGTGAGGATTCTTCCCAGGTCAGGTCAGGATTACTCAAGGAAGTCGGGATACGACCACTTGCGAGCTGACCGCCGAATACATAATTAGCAGGCCCGATGTTGGTGATATAGGTATAGTTACCAATATTATAATTTCCGGAAAGACCATATGTTGCACGTAATTTCAAATCACTTACCCATTTGATGTCTTTCATGAAGTCCTCCTGAGAAACTCTCCAGGCGACAGCTGCAGAAGGGAATGTACCGTAACGTTTGTTACTTCCGAATCTGGATGATCCATCAGAACGTACAGTAGCGGTAAAAAGGTATTTGTCTTTAAAGGCGTAGTTTAATCTGGCCAGGTAAGAAATGATGGACCATTTTTGAATGTCAGCACCATAAGAACTGATAATGGATGCCGCATTGATCGTTTGCACTTTATCATCCGGATAGTTGTCGGCAAACAAACTAATTGACTCTGCTCTTTCTTTTTGGGCACTATAGCCTAAAACAACATTAAAACGGTGGTCATCAGCAAAGGTTTTATCGTAAGTTAACAATGCTTCTGATAGCCAGTTAAAGCTATCGGACTTGCCGGTGGAAGAATTTGGAACGACAGGTGGCGGTGCGTTAACCCCACCTACGTAGGAAGGATTGAAAGTAAATGAAGACCCCTGGATGTAATCTACATTGAAGCTGTACCGCGCTTTAAGCCCTTTGATGATTTCATATTCTGCAAAAGCAGTACCCAATCCACGGAAGTTTTTACTTTTTGTTCCTGCAAATTCTAAACTGTTAAGTGGGTTAGGACCTGCATACATGTCGGTAGAATAGACATAAGGTGTGCGATTTCCGGCGGCATCTGTAACCGGAACCAATGGACTAAGCCAAAGACTGCGACTAAGAACATCAACGAAATCACTTTCAAAACTGTTTAACTTTTGTACACTATGTGTTGGTGCAATGTTAAATCCGAACTTCAGATTTTTACCAATGGTAGTTTCGTTATTTACCCTTAAGGAATAACGTTCATATCCGGTATATCGTAGCGTACCTTCCTGATTTAAATACCCTAAGGAAATGGAATAACGGGAGCTTTCACCACCGCCACTAACACTCAAATCAACACTATTCTGTGGGGCTGTCTGGAGAATTTCATCATACCAATTGGTCCCCGCTCCGTATTGAGCAGGATTTCTGAAGGCTTCAGGTATGTCATTTTGAGTTGCCTGTTCACCTCGGGCTGCAAAAGCATCGGTAATGATATCTTGTCTGAATTGTGCAAACTCGGTTGCATTAAGCATATCTGGCCGTCCTTTTTGTGGGACCTGCTGAATACCGGTATAAGCATTTACATTGATCACAGGAGTACCCCGAACACCTTGTTTAGTGGTGATAACGATGACGCCATTGGATCCACGGGAACCATAAATTGCAGTTGATGAGGCGTCTTTAAGGATGGTGATGGATTCAATATCGTTCGGATTGATCACATTCAATGGATTGGAGACCTGTCCGGCTGTATTGGAGATGGGATAACCGTCTACCACAAACAGCGGGTTATCACCAGCACCAATGGAACCAGAACCCCTGATTTTTATGGATGTTCCACCGCCTGGCGTTCCGGTCGTGGTACTGATCTGCACCCCTGGAATCTGACCTTTTAATTTCTGATCTACGGAGCTTACCGGCAGGTCACGAATCTGGGCTGCCGATACGGAAGCCACTGCGCCCGTGGCGTCTTTCTTTGTGGTGGTACCGTAACCAATTACCATGACTTCTTCCAGGCGCTGGTTGTTTGCTTTAAGCTGGACATTTACGTTTCGTTGGCCATTTAAGGGAATTTCTGCCTGATCATAGCCTACATAAGAAAAGATCAGCACAGCATTTGGATCGGCATTGAGGGTAAAAGTTCCCTCGGGGTTGGTTGAAGTCCCTGCCGAACTGCCTTTAACTTTGACGGATACGCCGGGAAGCGCTGCACCATCATCTTTGTCCGTTACCTTTCCGGTAACATTAATCTGCTGAGCATAGGACAATGAACTGTAGCATAATAAAAAGAACAGCATTGCAGCAGAAAACATCTTTTGGAAGTTTTTCTTGATCATCATTATAAGTTTAATATTTGGTTAGCTTTTGCAAACTTTGGATTTGCATGTTGAAATTACCTTTAGCAAAAAAGACCGGCAACCTGCGCCATCCTGTAAGTGTCTGCCTGTCAGTTC
>Ga0308160_10004586_pt1 | contig 14708 bp, 14 predicted proteins | sample PhyFR1_FD_201036 | JGI IMG/M metagenome (GOLD analysis project Ga0308160, IMG submission 201036) | Phyllosphere microbial communities from UC Gill Tract Community Farm, Albany, California, United States - DLSLF.R1 | ecosystem: Host-associated > Plants > Phyllosphere > Unclassified | place: USA...
GACCCCGTCGACGACCGCGACCGGGGTGGTGTCGCCCGCCGTGGCCTTGCCGACGATGCCGCCGACGACGATCGACGCGACGACCATGAGGATGAGGATGCAGGCGGACACGACGAACGCCTTGCTCCGGACGCGGGCCTGGATCTCGCGCGCGGCGACGAGCCGGACGGACTGGACGAACGAGCCGTTCATCGGACGACCTCCCGGAAGACCTCGCTGAGCCGCGGGACACGCGGCGAGAACGACCCGACGGTGCCGTGCTGGACGGCCCGCTGCAGGACGCGCTGCGCGGTGGCGTCGTCGGCCTCGAACACGGCGTACCCGCCGTCGAACTCGCGGACGGTGACGCCCGGTTCGTCGCGGAGCCAGGCGACGTCCCCGTCGACGAGGAGCTCCCACGCGGCCGGGCCGGCCTGCTTCCGCAGTTCGTCCTGCGGGCCGGCGGCGCGGATCGTGCCCCCGGCGATCACCACGACGTCGTCGCAGAGCCGCTCGACGACGTCCAGCTGGTGGCTCGAGAACAGCACGGGCACGCCGCCCGCCGCTGCCTCGCGCAGGACGGCGAGCACGACGTCGACCGCCATCGGGTCGAGGCCGGAGAACGGCTCGTCGAGCACGAGGACCTCGGGGTCGTGGGCGAGCGCGGCGGCGACCTGCACGCGCTGCTGGTTGCCGAGGGACAGCTTCTCGACGGCGTCGGTGGCGTGCGGCGCCAGGCCGAGCCGGTCGAGCAGGTCGGTGGTGCGGCTCGCCGCGGTGCGCTTGTCGACGCCGTGCAGCCGGGCGAAGTACGTGATCTGCTCGGCGACCGGCATCTTCGGGTAGAGCCCGCGCTCCTCCGGCATGTAGCCGAAGCGGCGACGGTCGGCCGGGCCGATCGTGGTGCCGTCGATGGACACGGTGCCGGCGTCGGCCTGGAGCACACCGAGCAGGATCCGCATCGTGGTGGTCTTGCCGGCGCCGTTGCCGCCGACGAACCCGGTCAGGCGTCCGTCGCCGACCGTGAACGTCACGTCGTCGAGCACGCGGCGGTCGCCGTACTGCTTGGTCACCCCGTCGATGGTGAGCATGTCGTTCCCCTCTCGCGGCGGTTCGCTCCGCCTGCGTCGACGCTATTGCGCGGGGTGCGACGGGCGCCTCCGGCTGGCGACGGGGATCGGGGCGCCGCGGGCTCCGCCGCGTGGGGGAGCGCAGGTCGGACGGGGGTCTAGGCGGGGGTTCCGGCCACGCCGTGCTCGAAGGCCCAGACGACCGCCTGGATGCGGTCGCGCAGTCCGAGCTTCTGGAGGACGTTCGACACGTGGGTCTTCACGGTCGCCTCACCGACCCACAGCTCCGTCGCGATCTCGGCATTGCTCAGCCCGCGGGCGAGCAGCCGGAGGACCTCGGTCTCACGCTCGGTCAGCCCTGCCGTGACGACCGCCTCGTCGCCGTCCGGTGCCGCGGGCGCCCCGGACCCGGCGGTCGCGCGGCTGATCACCCGGCGGGTCACGTCCGGGGCGAGCAGCGCGTCGCCGGCCGCCACGGTGCGGACGGCATCGATCAGCCGCTCGGGGGAGGCGTTCTTCAGCAGGAACCCGCTCGCCCCGGCCTCGAGCGCCTGGAAGAGGGCGTCGTCGTGGTCGAAGGTCGTCAGGACGAGCACGGCCGGTGGCTCCGGGAGCGCGGCGATCCGACGCGCCGCCTCGAGCCCGTCGACGTTCGGCATCTGGACGTCGAGGCACACCACGTCCGGTCGGAGCGTCCGCACGGCCTCGACCGCCTCGGCGCCGTCAGCGGCCTCGCCGACGACCCGGAACCCCGGCTCGGACTCGAGGATGACGCGGAAGCCGGCCCGGACGAGGTCCTGGTCGTCCGCGAGCACGATGGTCAGGTCGTCGGCAGCCATGCCCGCACCAGCCAGCCTCCCCGGGCGCGCGGCCCGATCTCGATCCGTCCGCCCACCGCGGCGACGCGTTCGCGCATCCCCACGTGGCCGAGTCCGCTGCCCGCATTGTTCCGCGGTGCTCGGTCGCCGTGTCCGTCGTCGGTGACCTCGACCTCGACGCCGTCGTCGAGGTACCGCACCCGGACGTCCGCCCGGGCCGTCGGGCCGGCGTGCTTGAGGACGTTCGTCACGGCCTCTTGCGCGATCCGGTAGGCGACCGCCGAGACCGTGGGCGGGACGTCGCGGACGCTGCCGACCACGACGTACTCGGTCGGGTGCCCCGCCGTCCGGGCCGAGTCGGCGAGCTCGCCGATCCGGCCGAGCCCCTCGGTGCTCGGAGCCGCGCGGACGTCGTCGCCGCCGTCCTCGTCTGCACGCAGGGTGCCGAGCATCCGGCGGAGCTCCTCGACGGCGGTCCGGGCGCTCTGCTCGACCACGCCGAGCGATGCCGTCGCCTGCTCGGGGTCGTGGCCGATCACGCGTCGAGCCGCGCCGGCCTGCACCCCCATGAGCGACACGTGGTGCGCCACGATGTCGTGGAGTTCGCGGGCGATGCGCACGCGCTCGATCGTCACCGCCTGGGCAGCGCTCCGCTCGCGTTCGGCGGCGAGCTCGGCGGTGCGGAGGTCGAGTTCGTGCTTCGCCACCGCCGACGCCCAGGCCCGGTTGCCGGCGTACCAGGCAGCGCCGAAGTAGATGACGTTGATCACGATGTTGAGCAGCGAGAGCGCGATGTACGGCGGGATGAGGCCGCCGTCGTCGTTCGGCAGCGCGTTCGGCACCGCCCAGCCGAAGGCGATCGCGACGAACAACCAGGCGAACATGCCGCCGATGACCACCCAGCGCACGAGCTCGGCGCGCACACGGTCCGAGCACCACGCACCGACCGTGTACAGGGCGATGAACAGCGTGAAGTTCACGAGGAAGACCTCGGGCACGTGCAGGATCTGCGTCGCCGCGAAGGCCAGCGCCGAGACGACCGCCATCGTCATCGGCCAGCGGCGGCGGAACGCGACCGGTGCGGCGTTCGCCACGACGAGCAGTGCCGAGACCCACCACGCTGCCTGGTCGTCGCCGTAGGTCCCGGCCGACCCGTAGAGCATCGTCGTGATCGCCAGTCCGGCGCCGAGGACGAGTGCGAGGAGGGCGTCCTGGCGGAACTCGCGGCGCCCCACCGGCAGCCGTGACCACTCCGCGGTCGTCCCCATGGTCACCACGGTAGCGGGTGCGGTGGTCGGAGTAGCCTGCCGCCAACCGAACAGGGGAGGCACCATGCAGTTCCTCGTCAACGTCATCGACGACGGGCAGGCCGAGGCCGCCGGTCGGACCGAGTCCGCGACACGGGCCGAGGCGGACGCGGTCGACGCGCTCAACGAGCGGCTCGGCGACGCCGTCGTCTTCGCGGCCGGGGTGTCCGCGCCGTCGGACGCCGTGGTGGTCGACGCCCGTCGTGCCGAGCCGACCACGACCCCGGGGCTCGTCGGGGACCCGGCCGAGTTCGTCGCCGGGTTCTGGGTCATGGACCTGCCGGACGCCGAGACCGCGCGGCGGGTCGCGCAGGAGGCGTCGGTGGCGTGCAACCGGAAGATCGAGCTGCGCCCGCTGCTCTGACCCGCGCACCGAGCACGGCACAGGCGGCCGTCACGAGCGCCCCGGCCCCGAACGTGCCGAGCGACCCGAGCGGTTCGACGACCGCTCCGGCCGCCGCGGCACCGCCGGCCTGGCCGAGGACGAGCGCCACGAAGAGCACCGAGGTGCCGGCCGACGACCGCTCCGGATCGATCTCGGTGGTCCAGGCGATCAGGGCCCCGGTCGCCGCCGTGTACCCCCAGCCGAACACGGCGCACGCGACGAGCGCCAGGGTCGTCCACTGCGGCACCGTGCCGAGCGCCAGCACACCGAGGGCGACGGCGGCGGTGGTGAGCGTCCACTGCGTCCGGGCACGGAGCCGACTCGTCCACCGGGCGGTCGCCACGACGGCGGCACCACCCGCGCCGAGCGCGGTCCACGCGGACACCGAGACGGCGACCGGTGCGCCGGCGTCGACGAGCACCGAGCGGCCGTAGGTCCACACGACCGCCGACCCTGCGCCGAAGAGCAGGGCGAGCACGAGGACCGCACGGTGCGCCGTCCACCACGCCCGGTCCGGGGCCGGTGCTCGCTTCGTGGGGGTCTGCCCGGCCGTCGCCGTCCGGCGGGGCGACCACGAGGACGCGAGCAGGACCACCCCGATGACCAGCGCCGCGATCCCGGACCACGTCCACGCGGTCCGCCAGTCGGGCAGGAGCACGAGCGCGAGCACACCCGCGGCGACGAGGCCGGGGCCCGTCCCGGCGTTCACCACGGCCTGCGCCCGGCCCTGTGCCGGCTGCGGCACGAGGGTCGTCACGAGACTGACGAGTGCGGGCGAGGCCAGTCCCGCGCCCGCCGAACCGACGACCGACGCGATCGCGAACGCCGTGGGATCGCCGGCCGCGGCCATGCCGAGTGCACCACCGCCTGCGACGACGGCGGCGACCGACACGAGGACCCGGGGCACGCGGCCGGCACAGCGGTACCCGACCACGGCGCCGACGCAGTACATCGCCGAGGCTCCGGACGAGACCCACCCCGCAGCGTCGGCGCGCAGCCCGAGGTCCCGCTGGACGTCGGGCAGGAACAGCCCGTACGCCAGCCGGACCAGGCCGTACGTCGCGGCGATCAGGCCGAGGCCGCTCCCCAGGAACACCGACTGTCGTAACGAAAACGATCGTTTCACTTTTGAGAGCCTAGGGTGCTCTCATGGCGATGCGTCCAGGAACCGAGCAGAAGCTGCTCGACGCCGCCGAGGAGCTCTTCTTCACCCAGGGCATCGCCGCGACGCCGATCGACGCCGTCCTCGAGCGCGCGGGGATCTCGAGCGCCACGCTCTACCGCGGGTACGCCAGCAAGGAGTCGCTCGTCGCCGCGGCACTGGCCCGTCGACACGACGACTGGCTCGCCGCGTGGGACCGGGCCGTCGACGCCGCCGAGGACGACCGCGGCCGACTGCTCGCGGTGTTCGACGCCCTCGACGCGTACCGCTCCACGCCGTCGGGGTCGCGGTGGTGCGCGTTCCTCGGCACGGCGGCCGAGTACGTCGACGCCCCGTCCGACGTCCGCGCGGTCCTCGACCGTGAGACGGACACCCTGCGGCGACGCCTGACCGAGTCGGCCGAGCCCCTGGTCGGCGCACACGCCGGGGCACTCGCCGAGCAGCTGCTGCTCCTCGTCTCGGGGTACCTCGCGATGCGCCTCCGCGAACCGGGCCTCGGGACCGCTACCGCGCGTGCCGTCGCCGACGCGCTCCTCGTGTCGGCGGAGCGACCGGTTCCTGCGCGACTTCACACCTGACGTCCGCGTGTACCCGAGGTCCTCCGGTACCCGACTCGGTAGCTTGCCCGGTGTGCAGCGGATCCCCTCGACCCTCGTGATGACGCGTGTGACCGCGGACGGCATCGTCCCCCTCGCATGAGCAGCTCGCGCGCGGCCCGGATCACCCGCCGCTCCCTCCTCGCCGGCGGCGCCGCGGTCGTCGTGGCCGGTGCCGCTGCCGAGGCCGTGAACCTCCGGCTGCTCCCCGGCCGCTCGACGATGTACCGCGTGCTCGGCCTCGACGGCCCGGCGGGCACCGTCCCCGACGTCACGCCGGTGCCGACCGTGTCCGGGTCGTTCACGTCCCGCGCTCGGAAGGACCTCGAGGTCGGCTGGACGATCGCCGCGCCGCACTCCGACGGGCCCCTGCCGATCGCGGTCGCCCTGCACGGCTACGGCGACGACCACGCGGACTTCTTCGGCTCCCACCTCGGCTACGACCGGTTCCTCGCCGCGCACGTCGCCGCGGGCGGAGCGCCGTTCGCGATCGCCGCGGTCGACGGTGGCAACCGCTACTGGCACCGGCGCGCGGACGGCGACGACCCCGCCGCGATGGTCGTCGACGAGTTCCTGCCGCTGCTCGCCCGCCGCGGGTTCGACACCGCGCGGCTCGCGTTCACCGGCTACTCGATGGGCGGCTACGGCGCGCTCCACATCGCCGGCGTGCTCGGCTCGGCGCGGGTGCGTGCGGTCTCCGCGATCAGCCCCGCGCTGTGGCGGTCGGCGGGGGAGACGGCACGTGGCGCCTTCGACGGCCCCGCGGACTTCGCTGCGAACACGGTGCTCGGCCGACAGTCCTCCCTCGACGGCGTCGCGGTCCGCGTCGACTGCGGCACCGGCGACGGGTTCGAGACCGCCGTCCGCGCGTACGTCGACGGCTTCGCGACCGCACCGGCCGGCGGGTTCGAGCCGGGCGGGCACACCACCGCCTACTGGCGGCGGCTCGCGCCGCAGCAGCTGCGCTTCCTGGGTCGGCACCTGCAGGCCTGACGCGCGCCGACGGCGGCCTGGAGGCGCGGGTCGGCCCCGCACCGTCCCTCCCGTCCGTCGGCTGGTCGAGCCGACTCACGTTCCCGGTCTCGTCGGTGACCGTTCCGGTTCACGATCCCCGGGATCCGCGAACCGGAACGGTCACGGCGCGGACGACTTCAGCGGATCCCGCGCGGGCCGCGCACCGCGTCGGCGGCGAGCTCGGCGAGCCGTCAGGCGCGACCGCGGTTGCGGCGGCGGATCTCCTTCGGCGCCCGGCCGGCCATGAACGAGCGAGCCGGGTCGACGAGGAACCCCTGGCGCAGTGCCTCGCGGCCGACGAGCATCCGGAAGCCCATCTGGTCGCGGTTGCTCAGCGTGACCTCGGCCTCGAAGACACGCCCGGCGAGGGACATCTCGGTGAGGACCACGATGCGCTCCTGGGTGTGCCCGGTGGAGCTCCGGACGATGCGCCGGTCGTGCACGTCGCACTCGATCGTGACGGCGTCGGCGTCGGTGTCCTGCCAGGGGTGCACCGAGAAGCGGACCCGGTCGCCGGGGAGTTCCTCGAGGTCGAAGGCGTGCAGCGCCGAGCTGCGCGCACCGGTGTCGAGCTTCACCTTGATCCACGGGATGCCGAGGCTCGGCAGGGCCGCCCACTCCCGCCAGCCGGCGACCACGAGACCGCCGTTCGGTGACTTCGGTTCTCGGGCCATGTGCCCATCCTGTCGCATGCTTGGATGGAGCGTCGCCGTCGATTCCAACCCCGGAGCCTCCCCGATGAAACTCGCCATCCTGTCGCGTGCGCCGCACGCGTACTCGACGGAGCGCCTCCGGGCCGCCGCGATCGACCGCGGGCACGAGGTGAAGGTGCTCAACACGCTCCGGTTCGCGATCGACCTGACCGGCGACGACCCCGACCTGCAGTACCGCGGCAAGCTCCTGTCCGACTACGACGCCGTGCTGCCGCGCATCGGGAACTCGATCACCTACTACGGCACCGCAGTGGTCCGGCAGTTCGAGCAGATGGACGTCTACACGCCGAACACGGCCAACGGGATCACGAACTCGCGCGACAAGCTGCGGGCGAACCAGATCCTCTCGCGGCACGACATCGGCATGCCCGCGACGACGTTCGTGAACGGCCGCGCCGACGTCCGCGGGGCGATCGAGCGCGTCGGCGGAGCGCCCGTCGTGATCAAGCTGCTCGAGGGCACGCAGGGCATCGGCGTGATCCTCGCTCCCGAGGCGAAGGTCGCCGAGTCGATCGTCGAGACCCTGCACTCCACGAAGCAGAACGTGCTCATCCAGAGCTTCATCTCCGAGAGCCGCGGCAAGGACATCCGCGCGCTCGTCGTCGGTGACCGGGTGGTCGCGGCGATGCGGCGGAGCGCCTCCGGCGACGAGTTCCGGTCGAACGTGCACCGCGGCGGGACGGTCGAGAAGGTCACGCTGACGCCCGAGTACGAAGAGGCCGCCGTCCGCTCGGCGCAGATCATGGGCCTGCGGGTCGCCGGCGTCGACATGCTCGAGGGCAACGACGGGCCGCTCGTGATGGAGGTCAACTCCTCCCCGGGGCTCGAGGGCATCGAGCGTGCCACCGGCCTCGACATCGCCGGCGCGATCATCGACTTCATCGCGAACCAGGTGGCGTTCCCCGAGATCGACGTCCGGCAGCGGCTCTCCGTCTCGACCGGCTACGGCGTCGCCGAGCTGCTCGTGCACACGAACGCCGACCTCGTCGGGAAGACCATCAAGGAGTCCGGTCTCTGGGACCGCGACATCACCGTCCTGACGCTGCACCGCGGCTCGGGCGTCATCCCGAACCCGCGCAGCGGCGTGGCCCTCGAGCCCGGTGACCGCCTGCTCTGCTTCGGCAAGCTCGAGGAGATGCGCTCGATGATCCCCGAGCGCCGGAAGCGCCGCGCGAAGGTCCGCAAGCTGCCCAAGGAGCCGCGTCAGCCCGAGGCGTGACGCTCGTCAGTCGGAGCCGCAGAGCGCGATCGGCTGGCTCGGGTCGGTGCTCGCCCACACGCTGCGGATGTGCTGTCCGTCGTCGCCCACGTCGAACAGCAGCACCCCTGCATCGTCCCGCACAGACCAGATCGTGTACGCGTCCGCGTCGGTCGGCTTGTAGTACGTGCCGAGGGTCGGGTACGCCGCGCGCAACTCCGACAGGGTGGACCCGACGCCGATCCCGGCAGCCGTCGTCGGGCCGGGGACCGGACCGGACGGCGTGATCCCGCCGGGAGCGGCGACCATGACCCCGAACACGCTGGCGACGTCGTCCCCTTGGTCCTGACCCCACGAGAGCTCGATGGTCGTCCCGCCGTCGCGTCCCCAGAGCGTGGACGGCTCGCAGTCCGGGTACGGAGACGCGAGGTGCTCGTAGGCCGCAGCGAGGTCGTCGCTCTCGGCATCGAGGGTGCCGCCGATCGCGACGGGCCCGACCTCCGCGGCCGTGATCGTCCACGTCGTCGGGTCGTCCAGGGCGAACGCGGCCCGGGTCGCGGTCGGCGTGGGTGTCGGCATCCCGACGATCGGCGCTGACGACGGGGTCGGCGTCGTGGTGGCAGGGGCCGTGGGGGACGCGCTCGGCGCCGCGGAGAACGGCTGCGGGATCATGCCGAGCGCGATGCTCCCGCTGGCGACGCCGATCCCGAGCAGGGCGACGACGCCGGCGACCACGCCGATGCGTCCGCGCGACCGAGATCGGCGGGGGCGGTCGGCCGCTCGCGAGAGGACCGTCTCCTTCATCGAGACGAGCATGCGCTGGAGGTCGTCGCCGACCGGGGGCTCCGTGTTCATCGCGCACCACCTCCTGTCCCGGTGCGGGTGCGTCCGGTCCTCCGCGCGGGTCGGTTGCCCGGGACGACGGGGACGGGGGTGAGGTCGAGGGCGTCCGCGGCCTCGGTGTACGACGCGCCGTCGACCAGGCACCGCTCGACGATGCCGCGGTCGGCCGCGGACAGGGCGGCGAGGTCGTCCTCTAGCCAGCGGAGGTGCTCGGCAGCGCCTCGGGCGGGGGCGAGCGGCTCCGACGCGTGCCGAGCGTGGTCGCGGCAGGTGACGAGCAACCAGGGGAGCAACGAGTCGGTCGCGAGACGGAGTGCGGTCGCCCGGTCCCACAGGGCGACGAAGGTGTCCTGGACGGCCTCCGTGGCAGCCGCTGGCGACGCGGCGACGGCCCACGCGTACCGGGTGACGGCGGCCGCGTGACGATCGAACGCTTCGCCCAGCGCGGTCCGGTCTCCGCGGGCGAGTCGACCGGCCAGGTCGACGTCGTCGTCGTCGTTCGCGTCCACGGTTCCCCCTCTCACCCGGAAGTGTCGCGTGCGTCCCGACCCTGACAAACGAGTTCCACCCGGGCGTGTCGGGCACAATCGAAGTGCACTGTCCCCCGCCTGTCAGCGCATCCGGATCGCGTACCCAGGCCAGATGCGGAAGTATGTGTCGGTGACGATCATGACGGAACGGCCGGTCGACCAGGCGACGAGCACCGAAACGGAGCGGCCCGGCAACGCCACGGCCAAGCACGACAACGTCGCGCTGCTCTCCGTCGCGACGACCGTGGCGGAACGCGTGACCACCTCGGCCGACATCGAGGAGAAGCTCCGCGGGGTGCTGCGACGCCTGCGCCTGCCGATGGGGCTCCTCGAGCGCGTGGCCGGCGTCAAGGAGCGCCGGAACTGGGGCGAGGGCCAGTCCTTCCAGGACGCCGCCATCGACGCCGGACGCCGCGCCATGGCCGAGGCGGGCATCCGCCCCGAGGACGTCGGCCTGCTCATCAACACGTCGGTGACGCGCCCGCACCTCGAGCCGTCGGTCGCCGTGCGCCTGCACCACGGGCTCGGCCTGCCGTCGTCCGCGATCAACTTCGACATCGCGAACGCCTGCCTCGGGTTCGTCAACGCGATGAGCGTCGCCGCGGGCATGATCGACTCCGGTCAGATCAAGTACGCGCTCGTGGTGGACGGCGAGGACGCCGACCAGGTGCAGCTCAACACCATCGAGCGCCTGAACCAGGGCGGCCGCAACCGCAAGGACTTCATGAGCGAGTTCGCCAGCCTGACGCTCGGGTCCGGCGCCGCCGCGGCCGTGCTCGGCCCGGCGGACATGCACCCGGGCGGCCACCGGATCGTCGGCGGCGTCACCCGCGCGGCGACCCAGTGGTACGACCTCTGCGTCGGCAGCGTCGACGGCATGTTCACCGACGCGAAGATGCTCCTCAAGGGCGGCATGGAACTCGTCGTCGCCGCCTGGAACGAGGCACGCTCCCACTTCGACTGGGCCGACATGGACCGCTACGTGCTCCACCAGGTCTCCGACGTGCACACGAACGCCTTCGTCGAGGCCATCGGCGTCCCGCGCGACAAGGTCCCGACGACGTACGAGCGCTTCGGGAACGTCGGTCCGGCGTCGATCCCGATCACCCTCGCGGACGAGGTCGCCCGCGGTGCGATCCGCCCCGGCGACCGGGTGTTCCTCGGCGGTGTCGGCTCCGGCATCAACACGGCGATGATGGAACTGCGCTGGTGAGGTCCGGCCTCCCGCGCGTCGCCGCTGCCACGGCTCCGGCGACGCCCCCGCCGCCCCTGCCCGGACTCGACCCCGCCTGGTCGCGCATCGTCACGGTCCCCGCCGCTGTGGGTCCAGGAGGCACGGCTCGCCCCGAGCGGTCGTGGCACCTCCTCGACACGGCCGGCTCCCTGGCCGCGCTCGGTGCGGAACCCGTCGGCACGCTGCTGTGCGTGCACGGCAACCCGACCTGGTCGTACCTGTGGCGGTCGGTGCTCCGCACCTCGCTCGACGTCGCCGCCGCCGGTGGTCCGGCGTGGCGGGTCGTCGCGGTCGACCAGCTCGACATGGGCTTCTCGGAGCGCACCGGCGTGCAGCACGGGCTCGCGGACCGCGTGCGGGACCTCGGCGCGCTGACCGACGAACTCGGGCTGTCCGGCCCGGTGGTCACCCTCGGGCACGACTGGGGCGGTGTCGTCTCCCTCGGCTGGGCGGTCGACCACCCGGACCTCGTGGTGGCCGTCACGACGTGCAACACCGCGGTGCACCAGCCCGACGACGCCCCGATCCCCGCACCGCTGCGGCTCGCGCTCCGTCCGGAGCTCCTCGGCCGTGCCACGGTGCTGACGCCGGCGTTCCTCGAGACGACGCTCGCGATCGCCCACCCGCGGCTCGACCGTGCCACCGCCGATGCGTACCGCGCGCCCTACCGCGGGGCGGCCCGTCGCGGGGGCGTCGGCGGGTTCGTGGCCGACATCCCCGTCGACGCGACGCACCCGAGCGCACCCGAGCTCGACCGGATCGCCGCCGGCGTCGCCGCGCTCGAGGTCCCCGCCCTCGTGATGTGGGGGCCGCGCGACCCGGTGTTCCTGGAGCGCTACCTCGACGACCTCGCGGAGCGGCTGCCGCACGCGGACGTCCACCGCTTCGAGGGCGCCGGGCACCTGCTGCCGGACGACGCCGACGTCGCCGGGACGGTCGTCGAGTGGCTCGGTGACCACCTGCCGGACGGTCGCGTGCCCGCGGGGGCCGAGCCGTCCCTCCAGGCCCCCACCGACGACGACGCCGACGTGCGCCGCCCGCTCTGGGCCGCACTCGACGAGCTACGCGACAGCGACGAGGCCGCGCTCGTCGAGATGGCCGCCGCCGGCGGTCCCCGGACCGTCTCGTGGCGGTTGCTCGCCCGCCGGGTCGACGAGATCGCGGCCGGACTGGCCGACCTCGGCGTCCGCGCCGGTGACCGCGTCTCGCTCCTCGTCACCCCCGGCGCCGACCTGACCGCCGTCCTGTACGCCAGCGTGCGCATCGGGGCGGTCGTCGTGGTGGCCGATGCCGGGCTCGGCCTGCGCGGCCTGACCCGTGCGGTGCGCGGTGCCCGTCCCGACTGGATCATCGGCGCGCTGCCCGGCCTCGGGGCCGCACGGGCGCTCGGCTGGCCCGGTCGGCGCATCGCGACGGTGTCGTTGCCGGGCCCTGCGCGTCGGGCGCTCCGGGTCGAGCACACGCTCGTCGAGGTCGCACGACGCGGAGCGCAGCGCCTCGCACGGGGCACCGCGCTGCCCGGTGCGCCGTCGTCCGAGGCGCCGGCCGCGGTCCTCTTCACGTCCGGGTCGACCGGGCCGGCCAAGGGCGTCGTGTACACGCACGGGCAGCTCGGCGCGGTCCGTGACACCCTCGCGGCGCAGTACGACATCGGTGTCGGCACCGGCCTCGTCGCCGGGTTCGCCCCGTTCGCGCTCCTCGGTCCCGCGCTCGGCGCCCGGTCGGTCGCACCCGACATGGACGTCACCGCGCCCCGGACCCTGACCGCTCGGGCGGTCGCCGACTCGGTCACCGCGGCGGACGCCACCGTCGTGTTCCTGTCACCCGCGGCCGTCGCGAACGTCGTGGCGACCGCCGGTGCACTCACGGCAGCGGACCGTGCGGCGCTCGGTCGCGTGCGGCTGTTCCTGTCGGCCGGTGCACCGGTGTCGGCCGAGCTGCTGACCGCGGCCACCGAGCTCATGCCGAACGCGAGCGCCCACACGCCCTACGGGATGACCGAGGGGCTGCTGATGACCGACGTCGACCTCGACGGCGTGCGCGCCGCAGCCGCCGACGCCCCGGACGAGGACGGCATCTGCGTGGGCCGACCCGCCACCGGCGTCCGCGTGCGGATCGCCCCGCTCGACGACTCCGGCGAGCCGTCCGGAGCGCTCACCGAGGACCCGGGCGTCACAGGCGAGATCGTCGTCGCGGCGCCGCACGTCCGCGAGCGGTACGACCGGCTCTGGCGCCAGAACCGGGTGTCGCGGCTCGGTGTGGCGGACCCGCGCGGGCACCGCACGGGCGACGTCGGCCACCTCGACGATGCCGGTCGGCTCTGGGTCGAGGGACGCCTGCAGCACGTGCTCACCACGGCGGACGGGGTCGTCACGCCCGTCGGTCCCGAGCAGCGGATCGAGCGCGTCCCCGGTGTCGGTCGTGCCGGGCTCGCCGGCATCGGGCCCCGCGGCACGCAGCAGGCCGTCGCCGTCGTGGAGACGACCGGTGGGCGCCGCGCCCTTCGGCCGACGCTCGCCGAACCCGACCTCGCCCGGGCCGTCCGGGCTGGGGCGGGGATCCCCGTCGCCGCGGTGCTGACGGTGCCCGAGCTCCCGACCGACATCCGGCACAACTCGAAGGTCGACCGTGCACGGCTGTCCCGGTGGGCGGCCTCGGTGCTGTCCGGTGGACGGATGGTCCGGCCGTGAGGGTCCTCGTCACCGGTGCGAGCGGGTTCCTCGGGCAGGCGACCGCCGCGGCCGTGCGTGGTGCGGGGCACGAGGTCCGGACGTTCCAGCGACGGCCCTCCGGGGTCGAGGGAGTGTCGGACGTGCTCGGCAGCATGACCGACCCCGCAGCCGTGGCCCGGGCCGTCGACGGCATCGAGGCGGTCGTCCACCTCGCCGCCAAGGTCTCGCTCGCCGGCGACCCGGACGACTTCGTCCGCGTGAACGTCGACGGCACCCGGACGCTCCTCGACGCTGCACGTGGCGCCGGGGTCGAGCGGTTCGTCTTCGTCTCCTCGCCCTCGGTCGCGCACACCGGGTCGTCCCTCGTCGGCGCGGACGCCGGACCCGCCGAGCCCGCGCGGGCCCGCGGCGACTACGCCCGCACGAAGGCCGCGGCCGAGCTGCTCGCACTCGCCGCGGACGCCCCCGGGTTCGCCGTCGTCGCCGTCCGCCCGCACCTCGTGTGGGGCCCCGGTGACACGCAGCTCGTCGGCCGGATCGTGGACCGTGCTCGGTCGGGGCGCCTGCCGCTGCTCGACTCCGGCGCCGCGCTCATCGACACGCTCTACGTCGACAACGCCGCGTCCGCGATGGTCGCCGCGCTCGACCACGCCGCCGACGACGGGGTGCACGGCACCGCGTACGTGGTGACGAACGGGGAGCCTCGGCCGGTCGGGGACCTGCTCGCCGGGATCTGCACCGCGTCCGGGGTCCCGGCGCCGCGGGTGCACGTGCCGGCCGGGGTGGCCCGGTTCGCAGGGTCGCTCGTCGAGGCCGTCTGGCGGGTACGTGCGGGCGAGGACGAGCCGCCGATGACCCGGTTCCTCGCCGAGCAGCTGTCGACGGCGCACTGGTTCGACCAGCGGCGCACCCGTCGTGACCTGCAGTGGACGCCCGCGGTGTCGATCGACGAGGGGCTCGGCCGGCTCGCTGCCGCTCAGGCCTCGTCGGCGACCTCGTAGTCGTCGACGGCCCGCATCTGCCACTCGTGGCCGAGCGTGAGGGTCGCACCCTCGACACGGTCCTCCGGGGTGCCCCGGCGCAGGATCTGGTGCCGGTCCGAGCCGCCAGCCGGGAAGCGACCGTAGCGGACTGGAGGCGGGGGGGGGGGGGGGGCCCGCGCGGGGGCGGGGGCCCCCCCCCCCCGC
>Ga0308160_10004587_pt1 | contig 14707 bp, 12 predicted proteins | sample PhyFR1_FD_201036 | JGI IMG/M metagenome (GOLD analysis project Ga0308160, IMG submission 201036) | Phyllosphere microbial communities from UC Gill Tract Community Farm, Albany, California, United States - DLSLF.R1 | ecosystem: Host-associated > Plants > Phyllosphere > Unclassified | place: USA...
GCAATTGATACGCGATCTCTTCGCCGAACACGTCTTCGTAGCAAATGTTCGGCAGCACCAGCTGGTCCTTCACCGCGAACGGCGCCTGCAGCGCCTTGCCGCGGGTGGCGTCGTTCAGCGGCAGGTTCAGCATGTCGGTGAACCAGCGGAAGCCCGGCGGAATGAATTCGCCGAAGGGAACCAGGTGGGCCTTGTCGTAGCGGTAAGCCTGGGCTTGCTGCTGCGGCGTGATGGTGACCACGCTGTTGGCATACTGTTGCGGGCCGTCCAGCAGCGGCATGCCGACCGCGAGCGTGCTGCCGCTTGTGCTGGCAAAGCCTTGCAGGCTGTTCAGGTAGCTCGGGTCGAGCTGGTGGCGGAACACGGGCACTGCGGTCTCCGGCGTCGCGATCAGGTCGGCCGGCGCGGCCGTGATCATGCCGTGGTAGCGCGTAAGAATACTGGTGAGGAAGGCGTAGTCGAACTTCTGGTCTTGCGGGATATTCCCCTGCAACAGACGCACCGTGATCGGCTTGCCGGTTTCCTGGGTCCACGCCACGCTGCGCAGGCCGAAGCCGGCCGCCAGCACCACGGCCAGCAGGCCGATGGCCGGCACGCGCGCACGCTGGGTCAGCATCACCAGGCAGCCGGCGCACACCGCCACCAGCACGCCGATGCCGTACACGCCGACCAGCGGCGCATAACCCGCCAGCGGCGAGGTATCGTGGGCATAGCCCGACACCGACCAGGGAAAACCGGTGAACACCCAGCCGCGCATCCATTCCGACACGCCCCAGGCCACCGGCAGAACCAGCAGCACGAAGGCGGCGATCGGCAGCGACCAGCGCTGGCGCAGCCAGGCCGATACCCCGGTGGCAAACGCCCCGAACAGACCCATGTACAGGCCGAGCAGGACGACGCCGATCACGCCGAGGATGCCCGGCAGGTGGGCAAAGCGCGTCATGAAGGTGTACAGCCAGAACATGGCGCCGACCGACCAGCCGAAGCCGAAGGCCCAGCCGAGCAGGGTGGCGCGCTTGACCGAGCTGCCCAGGCCGACCTGGTAGAACAGCCAGCCTAGCAGGACGAACTGGATCGGCCACCAGCCGAAGGGCTCGAAGGAGAACAGGGAGGCGCCGCCGGCGAGGGCGGCAACGACCAGGGATGCGGCGGATGGCCGCGACCCACGCGCGGCGGGATCAGCGGCCAAGGCTGGCGTGGAACGGCGACGCAACAGCATCAGTCGTCGTCGTCTTTGTGCAGGGACGGCGGCAGTTTTTCGACCAGCAGCACGTGGATCTGGCGAGCGTCGGCGCGCAGCACCTCGAATTGCAGGTTGCCCAAGGTGAATTCTTCACCTTTGTGCGGCATGCGGCCGAGGTGGCTGGCGACGAAACCGCCGATGGTATCGGCGTCGTCGGCCGGCAGGTCGGCGCCGATTTCGTCGTTGAACTGTTCGATCTCGGTCAGCGCCTTTACGCGCCAGCGCGGGCCTTGCTGGCCTTCCTTGATCGACAGGACATTGTCTTCTTCCTCGTCGAAGTCGTATTCGTCCTCGATGTCGCCGACGATCTGCTCCAGCACATCCTCGATGGTGATCAGGCCGGCCACGCCGCTGTACTCGTCGACGACGATGGCCATGTGGTTGTGATTCGCGCGGAAGTCGCGCAGCAGCACGTTCAGGCGTTTCGACTCGGGAATGAAGATCGCCGGGCGCAGCATGGCGCGCACGTCGAAGGTTTTTTCGGTGTAATAACGCAGCAAATCCTTGGCCAGCAGGATGCCGGCGACCTTGTCGCGCTCGCCTTCGATGGCGGGGAAGCGCGAGTGCTGGGTTTCCAGCACGATCGGCAGCCATTCCTCGATCGGATCGGTGATGTCGATCACGTCCATTTGGGAACGGGGCACCATGATGTCGCGCGCCGACAGGTCCGAGACCTGGAACACGCCTTCGATCATCGACAGGGCGTCGGCGTCGATCAGCTTGCGCTCGTGTGCTTCGTGCAGCACTTCGAGCAGCTCGGTGCGATTTTCTGGCTCAGGGGAGATGAGTGCGGTCAGTCGTTCGAAGAGCGACCGGTGGGGTTTGGCGTCCGATCGGACGTCACTGGGATACTCGGGCATAGTTGGCGTGAAGCCGTTGTTGCGATGGGCATAAGCATACACCAAAAGCGGGCTTGCCTGAATTTTGCGCAGCCGTGCGCTTCCCTTGCGCTTCCTGTCGGGGTCCTGCAGCGGGTTGCCACTTACATTATAGTGATTGCTCAATTATTAAGGAGCGCCCATGCCCGCCCTCACCATCAACGGCAACACCACCACCCTCGACGTGCCCGACGACATGCCCCTGCTGTGGGCCCTGCGCGATGTCGCCGGCCTGACCGGCACCAAGTTCGGCTGCGGCGTGGCCATGTGCGGGGCCTGCACCGTCCACCTCGACGGCCAGGCGATCCGTTCCTGCGTGACGCCGGTTTCCAGCGCGGTGGGCAAGCAGATCGTCACCATCGAAGCGGTCGGCAACGACCCGGTCGGCGCCAAGGTACAGGACGCCTGGCGCCAGATCGACGTGGTGCAGTGTGGCTATTGCCAGTCGGGCCAGATCATGTCGGCCACAGCGCTCCTGAAAGCCACGCCGAAGCCGAGCGACGGCGACATCGACAACGCCATGAGCGGAAACATCTGTCGCTGCGGCACCTATGGACGCATCCGTCACGCGATCAAGATCGCGGCCGCCAAATAAGGAGCGCACATGAGCCAAGTCAAAAAAGAGCAACGCGCCGTTGCAAACTCGCGCCGCCGCTTCATGCAGCTCGGCGCCACCGCCGGCGGCGGGCTGCTGTTCGGCTTTTCCCTGTTCGGCTGCAGCAAGGAAGACGACCGCAAGGAAGCGCCACCGGAAAAAGCAGTCGGCCAGGCCTCGACCGAGCATTCCGACACCCCGGCCGGGCTGGCGCGCGATGCCTTTATCCGCATCGACCGCGACGGCATCGTGACACTCGTCATCCACAAGGTGGAAATGGGGCAGGGCACCTTTACCTCGATGCCGATGCTGCTGGCCGAGGAACTCGGCGCCGATTTGTCGAAGGTGAAGCTGGAACAGGCGCCGGCCAACAACGAACTGTATGCCGACCCGCTGCTGGGCGGCCAGGTGACCGGCGGTTCGACCTCGGTACGCGGCGCCTGGCGCCCGCTGCGCGAAGCCGGCGCCATGGTGCGCGCGGTGCTGGTGCAGGCGGCAGCAAAACAGTGGGATGTCGATACCGCCGACTTGCAGGTGGTGGCGGGCACCGTGCGCCACCAGGCCTCGGGCCGCTCGGCCCACTTCGGCGAACTGGTCGATGCGGCCTCGACGCTGACGCTGCCGAAAAACGTCAAACTCAAGGACCCGGAACAGTTCGTCCTGATCGGCAAGGCCATGCGCCGCCTCGATTCGCCGGCCAAGGTGAATGGCACGGCCCAGTTCGGCATCGACGCGCGCCTGCCGAACATGGGCATTGCCGCCGTCGCCGCCTCGCCGGTCACGGGCGGCAAGCTGGTGGCGGTGGACGAGCAAAAGGCGCTGGCCGTGAAAGGCGTGCGCCAGGTGCTGCGCCTGGAGGGTGCGGTGGCCGTGGTGGCGGATCATTTCTGGGCCGCGAAACAGGGCCTGGCGGCGGCCGCGCCGCGCTTCGAGGATGGCGGCAACGCTAACGTGAGCTCAAGCGGCATCGTCGCCGACATGCTGAAGCTGTCGCAGGGTGCCGGCGCCGTGGCGCGCGACGATGGCAATGCGCTGAAGGTGCTGGGCGAGGAGGGCGGGCGCAAGATCGAGGCCGTGTACGAGCTGCCTTTCCTGGCGCACGCGACCATGGAGCCGATCAATTGCACCGTGGATTTGCGCGCCGATGGTTGCGATCTCTGGGTCGGGACCCAGGTGCCGGCCCTGGCGCAAGGGGCGGCGGCCAAGGTGTCCGGGCTGCCGGTCGAGAAGGTCAAGGTGCACAACTATTACATCGGCGGCGGCTTCGGACGGCGGCTGGAAGTCGATTACGTAATCCAGGCGGTGTCGTTCGCCAAGCTGGCCAAGGGACCGATCAAGTTCATCTGGACCCGCGAGGAAGATATCCAGCACGACATGTACCGTCCTTATTATGTGGACCGCCTGGCGGCGCGCCTGGACGACAAGGGTAAACCTGCGGCCTGGTTCCACCGCGTCACCGGTTCCTCGATCATGGCGCGTTTTGCGCCGCCGGCGGTGAAGAACGGCGTCGACCCGGATGCGGTGGAAGGGGCGGCCGATTTGCAGTATGCGATTCCGGCCATGCGCGTGGAATATGTGCGCCACGAACCGCCGGGCGTGCCGACTGCCTTCTGGCGCGGCGTGGGGCCGACCCATAACGTGTTCGTGGTCGAAAGTTTCATCGACGAATTGGCTGCGGCGGCCAAGCAGGACCCGGTGGCATTCCGCCGTGCCTTGCTGGAGAAGTCGCCGCGCACGCTGGGCGTGCTGAACCTGGCGGCGGAGAAGGCGGGCTGGGGCAAGCCTTTGAAACCCGTTGCCGGGCGCAAGGTGGGGCGCGGGGTGTCGACGCAGTTTGCGTTCGGCAGCTACATGGCGCAGGTGGCCGAGGTGTCGGTCGGGCCGGACGGTGACGTACGCGTGCACCGGGTGGTGTGCGCGGTCGATTGCGGGCAGGCGATCAACCCGGACGGGATCATTGCGCAGATGGAAGGCGGCATCGTGTTCGGCGCCTCGGCGGCGCTGTGGAACGAGATCACGCTCGACAAGGGGCGGGTGCAGCAGTCGAACTTTGGCGACTACCGGATGATGCGCATCCACGAGGCGCCGGTGGTGGAGGTGCACATTGTGAACAGCCGCGACGAGCCGGGCGGGATTGGCGAACCGGGGACGGCGGGGATTGCGCCCGCGTTGACGAATGCGGTGTTTGCGGCGACCGGGAAGCGGGTGCGCAAGTTGCCGATCGCAGAGCAGCTAAAAGCGTAAATGCGGGCGTCAATGCGGGCGTAAACGGGGATGGCGGTTCATGCATATCGTGAATCGCCGTAGGGTGGGCACTCGTGGTGCTGGCATTTAGCCAGCCCCACTGCCCACGCGGTTTCATCGCCTGCCGGGTGAAGGTATGTGACAACGGCCAGCCTGCGATTGCGTCCGCGTGGGCACAAGTGCCCACCCTACGATACGCCAACGATTTTATTGGCGCTTACTGCTCGGCATACGGATCTGGATACCCCAGCGCTTCCATCACGTCGCGCTCGAACTGTTCCATTTCCTCGGCTTCCTCGTCATGCTCGTGGTCGTAGCCCTGGGCATGCAGCACGCCGTGCACCACCAGGTGGGCGGCGTGTTCTTCCAGCGACTTTTTCTGCTCGTCGGCCTCGCGCTGCAGCACGTCGGTGCACAGCACGATGTCGGCCTGCACCGGGTCGTCCTCGCCCAGTTCCTCGCCTTCGTTGTAGGCAAAGGTCAGCACGTTGGTGGCGTAGTCCTTGCCGCGGTAGTCGCGGTTCAGGGTAAGGCCCTCGGCGGCGTCGACGAAGCGGATCGCCAGTTCGGCCGGGCCCAGCAGGGCCGAGCGTACCCAGCGTTCCACCAGCTCCGGGGTGATGGTGGCTTCCAGGCGCGTGTCCGGATACTGGACGTCGAGTTCGAGATTATGGTTTTTTTCTTGCATTGCGGGCAGTCGTGGTTGCAGTTGATCGTGGAAGGGCACCCAGTTCCTGGACTTCGCTGGCTTTTTCGTAAGCATCGACGATGCGGCCCACCAGCGGGTGGCGCACCACGTCGGCACTCGAGAATTGCGTGAACGCGATGCCGCGCACGTCGCGCAGGACATGCATGGCGTCGACCAGGCCCGAGCGCTGGGTCTTGTGCAAATCGACCTGGGTCACGTCGCCGGTGACTACGGCCTTGCTGCCGAAGCCGATACGCGTGAGGAACATCTTCATCTGCTCCACCGTCGTGTTCTGGGCTTCGTCCAGGATCACGAAGGCATGGTTCAGCGTGCGGCCGCGCATGTAGGCCAGCGGCGCGATCTCGATCACCTGCTTTTCGAACAGCTTTTGCGTGCGGTCGAAACCGAGCAGGTCATACAGGGCGTCGTACAGCGGACGCAGGTAAGGGTCGACCTTCTGGCTCATGTCGCCGGGCAGGAAGCCGAGGCGTTCGCCGGCTTCCACCGCCGGACGCGTCAGGATGATGCGTTTCACCGCGTCGCGTTCCAGCGCATCGACCGCGCAGGCCACGGCCAGATAGGTCTTGCCGGTACCGGCTGGGCCGATGCCGAAGCTGATGTCGTGCTCGAGCACGGCGCGCAGGTACTGGATCTGGTGCGGCGTGCGTCCGCGCAAATCGCTGCGGCGCGTCTTCAGGGTCGGGCTGACCAGTTCCGCGTTGTCGTCGCCGTCTTCTTCGGGCCTGGCCTCGGTGCTGGCAGCGGCGGCTTCGGCTGGCTTCGCGCTTTCGGCTGTCGGGCGCAGGCCGGCGCGCTGTTCCACCAGGGCCAGCTGCACTTCCTCGATCGGCACGACCTTGTTGGCCACCGCATAGAAGCGTTCGAGCAGTTCGACCGCGCGCTCGGCATTCGTGCCGGTGACGATGAATTTCTCGCCGCGGCGAAAGATGGTCACGTCGAGGGCCGCGCCGATCTGGCGCAGGTTTTCGTCGAGCGGACCACACAGGTGGGCAAGCCGCGTGTTATCGAGCGGCTCGGGAATGAAGTACGAAGGCTGGGTAGGAGTGGTTTTCAACTGGCTTTGGCAATCGTATCGAGATTGGCGACGAGTTCGCCGCGCAGGGAATAATCCAGGGTTTCCGTGACGCGTACGTCGACCAGCTGGCCGACCAGTGCGTTGCCGGAAGCGCCCGGGGAGAAATAAATGACGCGGTTGTTTTCGGCGCGGCCCTGGAGCTCATTCGGATCGCGCTTGGATGGGCCTTCGACCAGGATGCGCTGGACGGTGCCGACCATGGCCGCGCTGAGCTTGCGGGTATTCGCGTCGATCTGGGCCTGCAGGCGCTGCAGGCGCGCCAGCTTGACCTCGTGCGGGGTGTCGTCTTCGAGATTCGCGGCCGGGGTGCCCGGACGCTTGCTGAAGATAAAGGAGAAACTGTTGTCGAAGCCGACGTCCTGCACCAGTTTCATCATCGCTTCGAAATCGGCATCGGTTTCGCCAGGGAAGCCGACGATGAAGTCCGAGGAAATCGTGATGTCCGGACGCACCGCGCGGATGCGGCGGATGATGCTTTTATATTCCAGTCCGGTATAGCCGCGCTTCATGGCTTGCAAAATACGGTCGGAACCGTGCTGCACCGGCAGATACAGGTGGTTCACCAGTTGCGGGATCTTGGCAAAAGCGTCGATCAGGCGCTGGGTGAATTCCTTCGGGTGGCTGGTAACGAAGCGCAGGCGCTCGATGCCGGGAATATCGGCAATGTATTCCAGCAGCAATGCAAAGTCGGCAAACTCACCAACTGCGCCGCCCTCCATCACGCCGCGGTAGGCATTCACGTTCTGGCCCAGCAGCATGATTTCCTTCACGCCCTGGGCGGCCAGGCCGGCGACTTCGGTCAGCACATCCTCGAAGCGGCGCGATACTTCCTCGCCGCGAGTGTAGGGCACGACGCAATAACTGCAATATTTGCTGCAGCCTTCCATGATCGACACATAAGCGACCGGGCCGTCGACCTTGGCCGGGGGCAGGTGGTCGAACTTTTCGATTTCCGGGAAGCTGATGTCGACCTGGGCCGTGCCGCTGCTGCGCCGCTCGCGGATCATCTGCGGCAGGCGGTGCAGGGTTTGCGGGCCGAACACCATGTCGACGTGCGGGGCGCGCTTGACGATGGCCTGGCCTTCCTGCGACGCCACGCAGCCGCCGACGCCGATGATCAGGTCGGGGCGCTGGCGTTTCAGTTCGCGCAGGCGGCCCAGGTCGGAAAACACTTTCTCTTGCGCTTTTTCGCGCACCGAGCAGGTATTGAACAGGATGACGTCGGCGTCGTCCGGTTTATCGGTGCGCACCAGACCATCGGAGGCGCCGAGCACGTCCGCCATTTTGTCCGAGTCGTACTCGTTCATCTGGCAACCGAAGGTCTTGATAAATACTTTTTTCTGCATGGAATGCTTCGTTAAAAGAAATGCTAACGCTTTGACAAAGCGTCAAGCGAGTTTACCGTAAATCCCTGTTTGAAGCCGAAAAGCGGCGTGCGGGGAGGGGCGAATGAATGCTACCAAGAATCAGTTATTGCCTGAATCAATCACGTTGTTAATCTATCCAGATTGTTAAATTGCGTTGAGGAATCAAAACGCGCTAGCCAAGGCAGAGTCAGGGTTTGCTCAGGATATTTCCTGTTGTAAATCAATACGTTCGGCTCGAATTCTTTCACACAAATTAACGGAAGAAATCTCTTGCGTGCGCCACAAATTATCCCCATGTGTTGAAATGCTTATGTGACAAGCTTTCCGTACGATAGCTTGATTTCCAACAATGACTCATGTGCTCAGGACGGATGTTCAAATACTGTATGGGTCTGATAATTTGTTTGAAAGACAAGTGCGTTTGGGGGAGTGTTAAGCAGAGAGCATGCAAGCCGGCATGTTTCTTAAGTAAAGATTCAGATTGGGTCGGCAGACTTGTTCTGAATGTTGGCTCAAGAGCGTGTTCGGGAACTTATGTTGACAGAAGCACAGTCTTTACAAAGTTCGTAAAGAACTATTTTAAACTACACTCACGAGGTAAAAATCATGGCACATCATGCTTTGTCTTCACAGGAAAGCTACAACCCTAACCATCTGCTCGACATCCTGCTGGGCAAGATGCAACTGAAAAACGACGCCGCGCTGTCGCGCATGCTGGAAGTGGCCCCGCCGGTCATCAGCAAGATCCGTCACCACCGCCTGCCAGTCGGTGCTTCGCTGCTGATCCGCATGCACGAAGTTACCGGCATGAGCATTCGCGACCTGCGCGACCTGATGGGCGACCGCCGCACCAAATACCGTCTGTCCGACGCCCAAGGCCGCCCGAAACCAGAAGAGAAGGCAGCACAGGCCGCAGCGGCAGCCCAGCAGCAGCAACAGCAGCAATCGCAAGGCAACGAAGCTTCGCCGTCGACCGGTAATTATGCGCACTAATATCGGCGGCATGGCAGATTCTACTGCCGTGTCACCGGTAATGCGCGGCAGCTGCCCGGCGCGCTAAGCGCCGCGCACGCTGCCGGTTTTCCTTCCTCGTCCTTCCGGACGCGCGTTTCCCCAGTCCCACATTTTCCGGCGCCCCCACAGGGCAGTCCGGTATTTTTTTGCGTCCGGCGCATGAGCCGGGCGGGTTGAGCAGCCCCAAGCAGGCAAGTCCCGGATACGGTATTCTCGCGCTGCCCTGGGCGCGGCGTTTGCAGAGCGCCCGGGCTGGCTGGCTATTCGCCATGCCCTTCACCCAGACAAAGGACCCTACATGAAACTGTATTTCAGCCCCGGCGCCTGCTCGCTGTCCCCGCACATCGTCCTGCTCGAAACGGGCCTGGCCTTCAGCACCGAGCGCGTCGACCTCGGCAAGAAACGCACGGCCGGCGGCGCGGACTTCCGCAGCATCAATCCGAACGGGTACGTGCCGGCGCTCGAACTGGAGAATGGTACCGTGCTGACCGAAGGCCCGGCCATCGTCCAGTACCTGGCCGATCTCGCGCCGCACACCGGCCTGCTGCCCGCCGTCGGCCAGGTCGAGCGCTACCAGGCCCTGGGCTGGCTGAACTACATTTCCACCGAGCTGCACAAGAACTACAGCCCGCTGTTCAAGCCGGACGCCAGCGACGACATGCGCGCCAATGCACGCAAGATGCTGGCGCTGCGCTTCTCGCACGTTGCAAGCCACCTCGAAGGCCGCGACTTCCTGGCGGGCAGCCAGTTCAGCGTGGCCGACGCCTACCTGTTCACCGTGCTGGGCTGGGCCGACGTGGTCAAGTTCAGCCTGGCCGACTGGCCGCAGCTGCAAGCCTTCCGCACGCGCATCGGTGCACGTCCGACCGTACAGGCCGCCCTGCGCGCCGAAGGCTTGTTGAAATAAGTTGCATAAATAAAATGATGCCGCCCAGCTCCATGGGCGGTAACATGGCCGCATGACCAGCAAACGCTATATTGCCCTGTTACGTGGCATCAACGTGGGCCGCGCCAAGCGCGTGGCCATGGCCGACCTGCGCACCCTGGTGGCCGAACTCGGCCATACTGACGTGCGCAGCCTGCTCAACAGCGGGAACATCGTGTTCGGCGCGGGTGACATCGATCCGCTTGCCGCCGCCAAGGCTATCGAAGAAGCCATGGTGCTGAAACTCGGGGTGGCGGCGCGCGTGATGGTGCTGGGCGATGCAGTCCTGGCCGCTGTGCTGGCGGAAAACACCTTGTTGCCGCTGTCTACCGACCATGCGCGCCTGCTGGTCTTCCTGCTGCCGGACGCGGCTGCGCGCGCAGCGATTGCGCCGCTGTGCGAACGCGACTGGGGCGAGGGCGCCCTGGCTGTCGGCCAGCATGCCGCCTACGTCTGGTGCCCGGACGGCGTGCTCGACAGCCCTGCGGCGGCCGCGCTCGGCAAGCAGCTGGGCGACACGACCACTTCGCGCAACTGGAATACCCTGTGCAAGCTGTATGCGCTCTGCACGGAAGCGCCGCGCACGAGGATGTGAAAAAATCGCCATGGCTGCGTTGCCTCGTCTCGCCGTACGCTTGTACTGTCTTCGACTCAGCGCCGGTAGGCCGTATCCCTTGCCCTGACAATTTTTTCACATCCTCTACGTGACGCACTACTTGACGCATTATTTAACGCATCATTTGAACTTCTCGCTGCTGTCGCGCCGGCGTGCCCGGTAACCGAGCAGCACCAGGCCAACCAGCATCATCGCAAACACTTCCGGCTCCGGCAGTTCTGACATGTGACGCGGCGGGGCGATGAGGTCGAGACGGGGTGTGGGGGCCAGGTCGGCGACCCGGGACGGGGCGGCGGCATGCGGCGCCGACAGGTCGATGACGGTTGCCTGCGCCGCACCGCCCGCCAGCAGCCCCAGCGCCAGGGCGATAAAGAATCTGTTCACGATTGTTCCCTTCCTTACAGATAGTGCTGGGTACAAACGCCTTTCGAAAAACCGGGGCGATCGTGCTGATACCGCCGGCTATTCGAAAAGCATAACAAAAACCGCTGACCGAGTTGCGTTCGATTTGCGTGCGATGGGTATGTACATCGAAGGCAGCAGCGCAGCGCTGCACAAACATACTCCTTCGCCATGTTAAAGAAATGCGACAGGCATCAAGGCCGTGCATATCAATGAACCAAGATTTCGGTCTTCATTCATTGTCATAAGAGCAAGCTCTTGCCGCTATGAATAGACGCTTTACCGATACTTTTGACAGGCTCGCAACGAATTCCCTTGTCTGCCTTTCTACCTATGCCATCGATCAAGAAAATTTAAGCCTGGCGTATACATCTGGGTTTTCTTTACGGGTATAGTCTCCCTATCGCTGTTGCCTACCGGCATCAAAAAGATGTCGAATGCTTATCTGTTCGACTCCATGCGGCCTTTGAATACGCCGCCGCCATTCCGACAAGCGCACCCGGAAGGCCGCCTCCGCTTCACGCACTGTTGCATCACGCGCACCATACATTCGTAGAGTACCGAACATGCCCAACTTTGCCCGACTCCAGATCGCTTTCAAGAACGTGTACGTGCGCATTGCCGCAGCCGTGATGCTGGGGGCGCTGACTGGCGTGGCGATCTGGTCGGCGGACAAGCCGCAAGACACCAGCCCGGTCGTCCACTCGCAGGACATTTCCGAAATCACGCGCCTGGCCACGCAAAAGGACAAGCTCGATTACCTGATGGTGGCCAAGCCGCTGTCGGAGTCGCCGCGCTACGTGTTCAAGTTCAAGGGCGCGCCGGAACTGCACGTGGTCAAGGTGCCGAGCACCTCGCACCTGAGCCTGGAACGCGAAGTCCTGCTGAAGAACGCGATTCCCTACTCGATCGCCAAGGACGACTACCTCGCTTCGCACAAGGCCGTGCTCGAAGAAGAAGGTTCGGCCGGCGCGCACGCCGTCGACTTCATGAAGCGCCACGCCTTCGAAATCGTGCTGCTGCTCCTGATCGTGTATTGCCTGAAGTTCGGCATCCCGGGCATGGGTGCGAGCTCGACCATGATCACCCCGGACAAGCTGAAGGGCAGCATGGACGACCTGATCGGCATGGAAGACATCAAGCAGGAAGTGCTGCACCTGGAAGACATGATCCGCAACCGCGACGAATACGCGTCGCACAACATCGACAAGCCGTTCAACGTGATGCTGACCGGTCCTGCCGGTACCGGTAAAACCAAGCTGGTCGGCTACCTGGCCAAGCGCCTGAATTTGCCGCTGATCTCGGCCTCGGGTTCGGCGCTGGAATCGGGCTACGTCGGCGGCGGTTCGAAAGCCCTGAACGCCCTGTACCGCAAGGCTTGCGCCAAGGGCAAGTGCATCATCTTCCTCGACGAGGGCCAGAGCCTGTTCATGCCGCGCGGCCGCAGCGAAAAGAAATGGGAAGACGACACCGCGAATACCCTGCTCGGCCTGCTGGACGGCGTGAAGAGCGACAAGGGGCAGGGCGTGATCTGGATCATCGCCTCGAACTTTGACGACGCCTCGACCGAGATGGACGAAGCCATGCTGCGCCGCTTCTCGGTGAAGATCAACTTCCGCCTGCCGAACAAGGGCGAGCGGCGCGAACTGTTGAAGAGCTTCCTGTCGCGCAAGAAAGAAGGCCTGGTCGACTACAAGGACCTCGACCTCGACCAGGTGGCGGAAATCACCCAGAACCTGAGCCCGGCGCTGCTGGAAACCGTGGTCGAACGCGCTTCGATGCTGTCGATCCAGGAAAAGGCGATCATCAACACCGATTTGCTGTTCCGTGCCTACGAGCGCGCCACCATCGGCCTGACCGACCGCGCCACCACGGCTGAAAAACACAAGCAGCGCGAGCGCATCGCCTTGCACGAACTGGGCCACTTCTTCATGCAGATCGACCCGCACCTGCGCGCCGGCCTGTCGCTCGACGAAGTGAAGGAAAAGTCGCACCTGCTGAAGATCTCGACCGAAGCCGTCTCGAAGATCGGCGCCCTCGGCTACGTGCTGCAGTCCGGTGACGACATGTCGCTGCGCACCCTGGAAGAACTCGAACGCGACGTGATCGGCCTGTACGGCGGCATGGCGGCCGAGGAACTGTTCTACGGCGCCCGCGGCATTTCGGTCGGCGCCCAGAACGACATCGAGAAAGTGACCAAGATGCTGAACCTGATGGTCAACCGCCTGTCGATGTACTCGCGCTCGAAGATCGACTACAGCCAGCTGAAGAACGACGCCAGCGGCGAGCACACCCTGCGCCAGATGGAAGACAAGGCCGACGAACTGTACAGCTACACCCTGGGCGCCATGCGCGACTACCGCGCCATGATCGAGTCGATCAAGGACACGCTGCTCGACCAGTACGTGCTCTCGAAGGACGCCGTGTTCGCGCTGCTCGAAGAGCGCAAGGAACTGCTGCAGTTCGCACCGAAGCATGCGAACCTGAAGCTGTGCTCGGAGACGGGCGAGATGGTTGCCGCCTAAGCCTGACGTGAAGTGAAAAAGCCCGCTGCGCGATGCGCCAGCGGGCTTTTTTTTGGGCCGATCATACGTAATACGGCGTGTTGGCCGATTCATTCAACTGTACGGTGGGCACCTCGTGCCCACGCGGTTACGTGCCTCTCCGGCGGACTGCTGCGGCGACTCGTCGCTCGCGACATAGGCGATGGCCACGAAACCTCGGTCGGCACCTTTCACCATCATCGCAAACGCCGGCGGGCGAATCATCCCCGCCGCCGGTGCAAGGCCGCGCACGTAACCGCGTGGGCACGGGGTGCCCACCGTACGGGACATCGCACGGCCGGAAATGATTTCTCGGGCATGCACATTCATCATCAATGCGCGTGCTGCACATCCTTTAAGGTATCGAGCACATAGCGCGTCATGCTTCCCGCCAGCTCGTGCTCGCCCAGGAACACCTTGCCGCCGGTATCCTCGCGCAGCAGCTCGGCTTCCTGCTCGTTATGCGTGCGCACCACCACGCGTACCGTCGGATTGAGCGCCTTGGCCGTCTCGATCATGGTGCGCACGTGGAAGGTATCCGGTGTGGCGATCACCAGCACCGCCGCGCGCGCGATGTGCGCCTGGATCAGCACTGCCGGTTCCGCCGCATTGCCCACCACCGCCGGCTGGTCGCGCTTGCGCAGCGCGTCGACGATCTCGCGGTTCTGCTCGGCCACCACGTAATGGATGCCCTGCGCGGTGAGGGCGTCGGCGATGCGCCGGCCCACGCGGCCGTAGCCGACCAGCACCACCTGGCCGCTGAGGCGCTCGTGGGGCACCGTCATCGGCAGCTCGGCCAGCGGATCGGGCGAGGATTCGAGCTTGCGCACCGCGCTAGAATTCGCGCGCAGCCAGCGCTGCAGCGGCTCGATCGCCGTGAACAGCAGCGGGTTCACCGCAATCGAGATGATCGCGCCCGCCAGGATCAGGCTTTGCCCTTCCTGCGGCATCAGGCCCAGAGAAATGCCAAGCGCGGCCAGGATGAAGGAGAACTCGCCGATCTGCGCCAGGCTGGCCGAGACCGTGATCGCGGTATTGAGCGGATAGCGCAGCGCCAGCACCAGCAGCATCGCCGCGATCGACTTGCCGAAGATGA
>Ga0308160_10004590_pt1 | contig 14702 bp, 11 predicted proteins | sample PhyFR1_FD_201036 | JGI IMG/M metagenome (GOLD analysis project Ga0308160, IMG submission 201036) | Phyllosphere microbial communities from UC Gill Tract Community Farm, Albany, California, United States - DLSLF.R1 | ecosystem: Host-associated > Plants > Phyllosphere > Unclassified | place: USA...
GACTCGAAGGTCAGGTCGCGGAGGAGTCGGCGCGGGCCGCGCGTGGGTCGCTCAGGTACAGGCATGGCTCCTCCGTCGTCGGACACGTGGAACATCATACGTCTCATGGTCGGCCGTGTCGCGGGTGAGATGTCGGCGCCGTCGCCTACCATCGCCGCATGACGCTCACACCGGCCCTCGGCGCCTCCGCCGGCGCCGGGCCGGGCGACGGCGCCGCGCCGCTCGAGAGCACCTGGTCGCCCGCGGCCCCCGTCGACGTCCGGGCCACCCTCCGGCCGCTCGCCCGCGGCGCGGGCGACCCCGCCTGGCGCGTGGTCGGCGGCCAGCTGTGGCGTGCCGTCCGCACCCCGGCGGGCGCGGCGACCCTCTGCCTCACCTCCGGTCGTCACGGCGTGCACGCGGCCACCTGGGGGCCCGGCGCCGAGTGGCTGCTGGCCTCCGTGCCCGAGATGCTCGGCGAGGGCGACGACTGGTCGGGGCTCGACGTGTCGGGGGTCGACTTCCTCGCCGCCGCGCGGCACCGGTCACCGGGCCTGCGGCTCTCGCGCACGGGCCTCGTCGTCGAGTCGCTCGTGCCCGCCGTGCTCGAGCAGAAGGTGACGAGCCGCGAGGCCTGGCGGGCCTGGCGCGAGCTGGTGCGTCGCCACGGCGACCCCGCTCCCGGGCCGGCGCCGGAGGGCCTCACCGTCCCGCCCGACGCGGCCACCTGGCGCCGGGTGCCCAGCTGGGAGTGGCACCGGGCCGGCGTCGGCCCGCAGCGCTCCGACACCGTGATGCGGGTCTGCGCCGTCGCCGCGTCGCTCGAGCGCACCGTCGCCCTGGGGCGCGGCGGCGCCGAGGTCGAACGCCGGCTCCGCTCCGTGCCGGGCGTCGGCGTCTGGACGGCCGCCGAGACGATGCAGCGCGCGCACGGCGACCCCGACGCGCCCAGCGTCGGCGACTACCACCTGGCCGCCCTCGTGGGCTGGGCCCTCGTCGGCCGCCCCGTCGACGACGACGGCATGCTCGAGCTGCTCGAGCCGTGGCGGGGGCACCGGGGCCGGGTGGTGCGCCTGATCACCGGCAGCGGCTTCTCGAAGCCGAAGTTCGGGCCGCGCATGACGATCCAGGACCACCGGTCACACTGAGCCGGGAGGCCGGGAGGCCGCGGGGCCGAGATTCCGGCGGGCGAGAGGCCGGGGAGGCGAGGTGCCGGGCAGGCCCTCAGCAGGGCTGCGCGTCGGCCGCCCGCGGTGCGGGGGCGTCGGGGGAGGCGTCGTCGCCGATCGCGGCGAGGACGCGCTGCGAGAACCCGCGGACGACGCCGGCGTCGTCGTCGAGCACCTCGACGAAGTAGCGGCGGATCGCCTCGGTGTGCCCCCGGGTCGCCGCGAGCATGGCCCGGCGGCCGTCCGCGGTGAGCTCGACCCACGTGCCGCGGGCGTCCGACGAGCAGTCGGAGCGCCGCACGAGGCCGCGCTTCTCCATGCGGGTGACCTGGTGGCTGACGCGGCTCTTCTCCCAGCCGATCTGCTCGGCGATGTCGCGCACGCGCAGCCGACGGTCGGAGCTGCGCCCGAGCCCGACGAGGATCTCGTACTCGGGGGCGGAGACGCCGGAGTCGTGGTGCAGCCGGAGCTCGAGGGCCCGGTCGAGGCGGCGCCGCATCGCGTAGAACTCGTCCCAGACGGCCCAGTCGTCGTCGGTGAGCGGGTCGGGCATGGGCCCAGCATAGGGACGCGTGCCAGGGCAGGGTCGGCGGCGCGGCATATCCTCTGCTCATGTCCGATCTGCGCGCCGCCGACCTCCCGCAGCAGACCGTCGAGACGGCACGCCGCTGGGCCGCGGCGGCCGCCGCGGCCCCCGCCGACCGCGACGCGGCGCGCCTCGCCGCGGTCGTCCGCGACCCCGACGGGCTCGCCTTCAGCCTCGCGGTCGTCGACGGCGTCCTGGGGGCCGCCGACCCCGCCGTCGCGGCCCGCACCCTCGACGCGCTGAGCCGCTCGATGCCGTCGACGCTGCCCTGGCACCTGCGCGCCGCCGTCTCGGCCGCCGGCGGGTTCGGGCCGCTGGCTCCGCGGTCGGTCATCGGCGTGGCCCGCAAGGCGCTCCGTCGCACGCTGCAGCACCTCGTGGTCGACGCCGCCCCCGACAAGCTGGGCGGCGCGCTGGCCGCGCTGCGGGCCCGCGACGGCGTCCGCCTCGACGTCAGCGTGCTGGGTCCCGCGGTGGTCGGCCGGGCCGGCGCCGACCGACGGCTGGCCGAGCTGACCGCGGCGCTCGGCCGCGACGACGTCTGGGGCGTCCGCACCACCGTCGACGACGTCGTCGGGCCGTCCTCGCCGTGGGCCGTCGACGAGACCAGCGCACTCGCGGTCGAGCGGCTCACGCCGCTCTACGAGCGGGCCCTGGCCGCCGAGCCCGCCCGGGTCGTGACCCTCCAGGTGACCAGCTCGGCCGACCTCGACCTCACCATCGACGTGTTCACGCGCATCCTCGACCAGCCGCACCTGCGCGACCTCGTCGCCGGCGTCGCCCTCCCCACCGGCCTGCCCGACTCGCTGCCCTCGCTCCAGCTGCTCACCGACTGGGCCCGCGGCCGCGTGGCCCGCGGCGGGGCCCCGATCCGCGTCCGGCTCTCCGCCGGCGGCGACCCGTCGTCCGCCGTCGCGGAGGCCGACCGCCACGGCTGGGCCGCCGCCACGCCGCCCGCTCCGGTCGAGGCCGACGCGGCTCACCACCGGGTGCTCGACTGGGCGCTGCGCCCCGCCCACGCCGAGGTCGCCCACGTCGCGGTCGCCGCCCGCGGCCGCCTCGACCTCGCCCACGCCTGGACCCTCGCGCGGGCGCGGGAGGTCACGCACCTGCTCGACCTGGAGGCGGAGCTCGGCGCGGCCGAGGCCGACGCCGTGCTGGCCGAGGCCGGCGGGCTCGTTCTGCACGTGCCGGTCGCGCCGCACGCCGAGCCCGACGCGGCCGTCCCGTGGCTGCTCCACCGGCTCAGCGAGACGGCGGAGGCCACCGGGGGCGACCTCGACGCGGCGGTCGAGCGCTGGGTCGCCGCGGCGGCCCTCGCCGCCCGGGGCGACGACCTCGTCACCCGGCCCGCCGCGCCCGGGCACGGCGGCGTCGGCGACACCGACCCGGCCCTCGAGCGCAGCCGACGGGCCGCCCGTCGCGTCCTGGCCCGCGCCGGCACGTCGCACGCGGGCGTGGAGACCGTCGGTCGCTCCCGCGTGCTCGACCGCGACTCCCTCGAGGAGGTCGTCTCGCGCACGGCGCAGGCCGGCGTCCTGTGGGGCCACGCCGAGCCGGCCACGCGGGCCCAGCTGCTCGACCGCGCCGCCGCGGCTCTCGCCGCCGCCCGCACGACCCTGGTCGAGGTGCTGGTCGGCGAGACGGGCACCACGGTCGGCGAGGCCGACCACCAGGTCAGCGAGGTCGTCGACGCGGCGCGGCGGCACGCGGCCCTCGCGCGCGGCCTCGAGGTCGTGACGGGGGCGCGCTGGGCGCCTCCCCGGCTCACGGTCGTGGTCTCGGACGCCGCCGCGGCCCTCGCGACGCCCGCGGAGGGCGTCACCGCCGCGCTGGCCGCCGGCAGCGGCGTCGTGCTGAAGCCCGACCCGCGCGCCCGGCGCACCTCCGCCGTGCTGTGCGAGGTGCTCTGGGGGGCCGGCGTGCCGCCCGAGCTGCTCGCGATCGCCGAGCTCGACGAGGACGACCTCGGCCGCGACCTCGTCGTGCACCCCGCCGTCGACCGGGTCGTGCTCGCCGGCTCGGTCGAGACGGCCCGCCTGTTCCGGTCGTGGCGGCCCGACCTGCCGCTCACCGCCCGCCTCGACGCCCCCGGGGTCGTCGTCGTGACGCCGAGCGCCGACGTCGACCTCGCCGTCGACGCGATCGTGCGCGGCGCTGTCGCCGGCGCGGGCCGCTCGCGCGTCGCGACCAGCCACGTGCTGCTCGTCGGCTCGGCCGGCGACGACCCCCGCCTGCGCCGGCAGCTCGTCGATGCCGTCTCGAGCCTCCAGGTGGGGCGGGCCGACGACCTCTCCACCCGCCTCGGCCCGCTCGTCGAGCCCGCCGGGCCGGCCCTGCGGGCCGCGCTCACGACGCTGCGCGAGGGCGACCGGTGGCTGGTCGAGCCTCGCCAGCTCGACGACGAGGGCGCGCTCTGGTCGCTCGGGGTCGTCGAGGGCGTCGGCGAGCCGGGGGTCGTCGACCAGGCCGTCCGCGGCCCGCTGCTGCGCGTCGTGCGGGTCGCCACGCTCGACGACGCCCTCACACACCAGACCGCCCTCGGCGGCGGGCACGTGGCCGCCGTCGCCTCGCGAGACGTCGACGAGGTGGCCCGGTGGGTGCGCCGCACCGACGCCGGTGCCCTCGTCGTGAACGGCAGCACCGCCGACGTCGCCGCCCGCCGGCAGCCGGCGGCGGGCTGGGGCCGCTCGTCGGTGGGCATGGTCTCGCCGACCGGGGCCGACGCCGTGGTGGCGCAGGGCCGGTGGTGGAGCGTGCCGCGCGAGCCGCAGGCGTCGCTCCGCCTCACCGGCCTGTCGGAGGCGGTGGTGGCGGTCATCGAGGCCGCCCGCTCCGGGCTGTCGTTCGAGCAGTTCGACCGCGTCCGGTCGGGCGCCGTCTCCGACGAGCAGGCCTGGCAGGCGGTCTTCGCGCCCCGGGAGGCCGTCGGCGCCGGCGTCGAGCGGGTCGTGCTGCGGCACCGGGCCCGCCCGGTCGTCGTCCGCCTCTCGTCCGACGGCGACCTCGCCGACCTGGTGCGCCTCCTCGTGGCGGCGGCGCGGGCGGGCGCCCCGGTCGACGTCAGCTCGCCCGTGCCCCTGCCGGCGGCGCTCGTCCAGCTCGTGCGGGCGCCCGGGGCCCCGCTCCGCGTGGGCGAGATCGTGGTCGAGGGCGACGAGGCGTTCCGTGCCCGGGCGGCCGCCGGCCTGCTGCAGCGCGGCGGCGGGCGGCCCGACCCCCTCGACGACCTCGAGCTGCTCGCCCGCGCGGCCGAGCCCGACGCGACGGAGGGTGCCTCCGACGACGAGGCCGCCGCCGAGGCCGCGGGTGCCGTCGCGCGGGACGCCCGGGGAGACGGGCACCTGCCCGCCGCCGACCCGGAGGCCGTGGCGCGCTACCGCGACCTGGTCGTCCGGATGGTCGGCGGCGACCCGCGGGCGCTCGCCGTGGCCGTCGGCGGCAGCCTCGACGTCGTCGTGCACTCGGGCGACGTCACGGAGGAGGGGCGGGTCGAGCTGCTGCCCTTCGTGCGCGAGCAGGCGGTGGCGGTCGTCACCCACCGGGCCGGCCACGTCGACCCGGCGTTCCGCGACCTGCGCCTGTAGGGCGCGGGGCCGCACCGCGGGGCGGCGCGGTCGGTGCCCGGCGCGCGTTCGGTGCGCGGAGCGCTCTCGGCGCTCGGCGCGCTACGCAGGCTGGCGGCTGATCAGCTTCGACAGCACGATGGCGCTGCGGGTGTGGTCGACGTTCGGCGCGTTGCGGACGCGCTCGAGCGCCTCCTCGAGCGACGGGATGTCGCGGCTGCGCATGTGCACGATCGCGTCGGCGCTCCCGGTGACGGTGCCCGCGTCGACCACCTCGGGCACGGTGCTGAGGATGCGCTGCAGCTCGGCGGGCGACACGGTGCCCCGGCAGAAGAGCTCGACGAACGCCTCCGTGCCGAGGCCGTCGACGGCGGGGTCGACCTGCACCGTGAACCCCTTGATCACCCCGTCGGCCACCAGCCGGTCGACGCGCCGCTTCACGGCGGAGGCGCTGAGGCCGACCGACGAGCCGATGTCGCCGTAGCCCGCGCGGGCGTTCTGGCGCAGCAGGTCGATGATGCCGTAGTCGAGGTTGTCCACATCAGGCATCCTACGCTAGAAAGTTGCGCGGCGGGCTGTGCGTGCGCAACTTAAGTGCGTCCTGAGCGTCCATGATGCGCAGGCTGCGTGTGACACTGGCTGGCGTGAGCATCGCAGCCCCCACCGCCCAGCCCTCCGCAGCCGCCTCGCCCGCGCCGACGCGACGGGCCTCCCGCCGCACGGTGCTGATGTGCCGGCCCGACCACTTCACGGTCAGCTACCGCATCAACCCGTGGATGGACCCGTCGAAGCCGACCTCCACGTCGCTCGCCGTCCGGCAATGGGAGTCACTGTACGAGACCTACCTCCGGCTCGGCTTCGAGGTCGAGCTGATCGACCCGCTCCCGGGGCTGCCCGACATGGTCTACTCGGCCAACGGGGGCTTCGTGCTCGACGGCGTCGCCTACGGCGCCAAGTTCACCTACCCCGAGCGCCAGCCCGAGGGCCCCGCCTACATGGAGTGGTTCCGGCAGGCCGGCCTCCGCGTGGCCGAGCCCGTCGAGGTCAACGAGGGCGAGGGCGACTTCCTCCTCGTCGGCGACGTGATCCTCGCCGGCACGGGCTTCCGCACCGCGTCCGACTCGCACGCCGAGCTCGCTCGGGTCACCGGACGCGAGGTCGTCGGCCTGACCCTGGTCGACCCGCGGTTCTACCACCTCGACACGGCGGTGGCCGTGCTCGACCCGGAGCCCGTCGAGGGCGGCGGCCAGAACATCGCCTACCTCGAGAGCGCCTTCGACGAGCCCTCCCTGGCCGTGCTGCGCGAGCGGTTCCCCGACGCCGTCCTGGTCAGCGACGACGACGCGACCATCCTCGGCCTCAACAGCTACAGCGACGGCCTCCACGTGGTGATCGCCGAGAAGGCCACGGGCTTCGCGCGACAGCTGCGCGAGCGGGGCTACGAGCCGGTCGGCGTCGACCTCTCCGAGCTGCTGCTCGGCGGCGGCGGCGTGAAGTGCTGCACCCTGGAGCTGCGACGATGACGATCGACACGACCCGCGCCTCCGGCCCCACCGAGGCGGCCATCGCCGTCGAGGACGCCGCGCTGGCCCACAACTACCACCCGCTGCCCGTGGTCGTCGCGACCGCCGAGGGCGCCTGGGTCACCGACGTCGACGGCCGCCGCTACCTCGACTGCCTCGCCGCCTACTCGGCCGTGAACTTCGGCCACGGCCACCCGACCCTCGTCGCGGCCGCCCGCGACCAGCTCGACCGGGTGACGCTGACCAGCCGGGCCTTCCACAACGACCAGCTCGGGCCGTTCGCGGCCGAGCTCGCCGCCCTGCTCGGCAAGCAGATGGTGCTGCCGATGAACACCGGCGCCGAGGCCGTCGAGTCGGGCGTCAAGGTCGCCCGCGCCTGGGGCTACCGCGTCAAGGGCGTGCGGCCGGGGGCCGCGAAGATCATCGTGGCGTCGGGCAACTTCCACGGCCGCACCACGACCATCATCAGCTTCTCGGACGACGAGGAGGCGCGGGCCGACTTCGGCCCCTACACGCCCGGTTTCGTCACGGTGCCCTACGGCGACTCCGCCGCGCTCGAGGCCGCGATCGACGACGACACGGTGGCCGTGCTGCTCGAGCCGATCCAGGGCGAGGCGGGCGTCGTCGTGCCGCCGGCCGACTACCTGCCCGAGGTGCGCCGCATCACGCGGGAGCGCCGGGTGCTGTTCATCGCCGACGAGATCCAGTCGGGCCTCGGCCGCACCGGCGCGACCGTGAGCTGCGACCTCGTCGACGTCGTGCCCGACCTCTACCTGCTCGGCAAGGCCCTCGGCGGCGGCGTCGTGCCGGTCAGCGCGGTCGTCGGCGACCGCGACGTGCTCGGCGTGCTGCGGCCCGGCGAGCACGGCTCGACGTTCGGGGGCAACCCGCTCGCCGCGGCCGTGGGCCTCGCCGTCGTGCGGATGCTCGCCACCGGCGAGTGGCAGGAGCGCGCCGCGCGGCTCGGCGCCCGCCTCCGTGAGGGCCTCGACGCGCTCGTCGGCGAGGGCGTCGTCACCGTGCGCGGCGCCGGGCTGTGGATGGGCGTCGACATCGACCCCGCGGTCGGCACCGGGCGGGAGGTCTGCGAGGAGCTCATGCGCCGCGGCGTCCTCGCGAAGGACACGCACGGCTCGACCATCCGCCTCGCCCCGCCCCTGGTGATCACGGAGGCCGAGGTCGACGAGCTCGTGTCGACGCTCGGGGCCGTGCTGCGCGACCTCCGCGCCTGAGGTCGGGTCGCCGGGCGGTCGGCCGGCCGGTCCGGCTCGGCCCGGCCTCAGCCTCCCGCGCGCCCCTCGGGCTTGACGAAGAGGTAGACGACGCTCCGCCCCGTGCGGTGCTCCTGCGCGTTCGCGAAGCCGAGCCCCTCGAGCAGCTCGCGGTCGTCGTCGGTCAGCACGTCGACCTGGCGTCGCACGATCCAGACCCGGTCGGTGGCGGCGAGGCGCTCCGAGAGCTCGGCGCGGTCGTCGGCGTCGTCGAGCTGGAGCGTCTCGTCGGTGAACCTCCCGGCGGCGATGCCCGAGCTGACGAAGGCCACGTCGTCGAGGCCCGCGAAGCGCTGCGGGTAGGCGTAGAGCGCCTGGCGGGGCCGGGTCGAGACGACCCCGGTCGCGTCGAGCAGGACGGCGTCGCCCGGGCGGGCCTGCTGCTCGACGTAGCTGGCGACCTGGGCGAGGTCGGCGCCGCCGCCCTTGCCGTCGGGCAGCCGCTGCAGCACGTACGTCGGCACCGAGGCCGCGACCAGCAGGGCGATCAGGGCGATGCTGACCCACCGCTTCCGGAACCCGGTGATGGCGACCGCCAGCAGCAGGCACATGCCCGGCGCCGACCACGCCACCAGCCGTGCCTGGAAGAGCGGGGCGATCGCGAGGCCGACCAGCAGCATCACGCCGGTCGGCAGCATGACCCACAGCGCGCCGAGCAGCACGACGCTGCCGGGGGTGCGCGAGCGGTCGCGGAGGCGCGTGCCCAGGAGGATGAGGAGGCCCGCGCCCAGCACGGCGTACGCCACCGAGGTCGCGAACCACGGCTCGACGAGCACGGAGTACCAGGTGATCTCGGAACCGGTCGCCGGGTCGCCGTCGCCCAGCAGCCGGGTGCGCTCGCGGATCACCGTGCCGATCACCGGGGCGGTGACGAGCAGCGCGGCGCCGGTCGAGATGGACCAGCCGAGGAGGCGGTGGCGGGCTCCGCGTCGACGTCGCTGTGCCGGAGCGAGCAGCAGGAAGACCCCGTGCACCAGCACGATCGACACCATCGGCACGAAGACGGCGACGCACGCCGCCAGGCCGGTGCCGTAGGCGACCCACCACCACCGGCTCTGCCGCCTCGAGGCGACCAGGACGAGGACGGTCGCCCAGACGGCCAGGGCGGCGGTGAGGGCGTAGGGCCGGGCCTCCGCCGCCTCGAGGGTCAGCCGGGGCAGCACCGCGTAGATGCCCGCGGCGAGGACGGCGGTCGTGCGCGTCGTCAGCATCCGCACGAGCACCAGGAGGCCGGCGGCTCCGGCGCCGGCGGCGAGGGCGCTCGGCAGGCGGGTCGACAGGGTGCTCTCGCCGAACAGGCCCGTCCAGGCGTGCATGGCCACGTAGTACGCGGTGTGCACGGCGTCGCGCTGGTGGGTGAACTCGAGCAGCGAGCCGAGGGGCAGGCGGGCGGCCTGCAGGGTGGTCGCCTCGTCGCTCCAGTACGACGGCACCCACGCCGCCGCGACGCCCACCAGCAGCGCCGCCAGGCCGGCGACCACGGGGTCGAGCCAGCGGCTGCGGGGGTGTGCGACCGCGGGGTCGTGCCCGATGCTCACGCGACGGCGGCCCGGGGGTCAGGGGAGCCGGGCCCCGCGGCGGCGAGGCCCTCGGCGTGGCTCTCGGCGGCTGGGCACGGCATCGATCCGTGGACCTCTCGGTTCGTCGGGCGCGGGGACGGTCGTCCGATGCTACCGGGTGCCCCTCCGACGCGTCGCGTCGCGAGCGAGCGCGGGAGGAGCTGCGTGCGAGCGCGGGAGGAGCTGCGAGCGAGCGCAGGAGGAGCCGCGACGGCCCCGGGGGGAACGAGAAAGCCCCCGGCGGGGCCGGGGGCTTCGTGGTGGCTGGACGCGGCGTCGATCCGCGGACCTTTCGATTTTCAGTCGAACGCTCTACCAACTGAGCTACCCAGCCGAGGGAGCCTGAGCTCCTGCTGAGAGGCGGTGCCTCTCGGACGGGGTGACCCGTCTCTGCGACCCTGACCGGACTTGAACCGGCGACCTCCGCCGTGACAGGGCGGCGCGCTAACCAACTGCGCTACAGGGCCAAACTTGTGGTGCGTGGTGTCTCCGTGGACGATGCTACCGGACTCGGAGCCATTGCTGGAACCGTGACCCCAACGGGATTCGAACCCGTGCTGCCGCCGTGAAAGGGCGGTGTCCTAGGCCACTAAACGATGGGGCCGAGTGATCTCGGAAGATCACAGAGCAACCGAGGAAGGAGCATACGCAACCCGGGGCCACGATGCAAACCGGGGAGGCGCCTCCCTGGTCCGGAGGGTCCCTCACGACGCCGACGCGCCGTCGCCACACCGACGGGGGTCTCGCTCGGAGCGGGGAGCGGGAGCTAGGTTCGACCTGTCCTTGATGCTTGGTCGCGACGGCCCTGCGCCCGGCCGGGCGGAGCCGCACGGCGCCTCGACCACGACGAACCGGTGAAGTCCCATGATCCAGATCTCCCCCCGTCGGCTGCGTGCCCGCCGTCGCCCCGTGATGAGCGGCGACCGACGCCCCGTCCGCCTCGCCCTCGTCGTGGCCGCCCTCTCGCTCGTGGTCACGGGCGGCGTCATGGCCGTCCCCGCCCCCGCCCGGGCCGCCGACTACCCGTCGTGGGAGGACGTCCAGGCCGCCCAGGGCGACGCGAACGCGAAGGCCGCCGAGATCGTCGTGGTGCAGGGCCTGCTCGAGCAGCTGCAGACCGACCTCGACACGAAGAACGCCGACGCGGTCACCAAGGGCACGGCCTACGAGGAGGCGCAGACCGCCTACGACCAGGCGGAGTTCAAGCTCGGCCAGCTCCAGGACCAGGCCGACGCCGCGGACGCCGTCGCCGCCGCCAGCGAGGAGCGCGCCGGCCAGCTCGCCGCGCAGCTCGGGCGGTCGTCGGGCGGCAACGACATCAGCAGCAGCCTGATCGCCGACCCGGGCGACGCCGGCCAGCTCCTGTACCGGATCGGTGCGATGTCGAAGCTCACCGAGCAGGCCGACGGCATCTACTCGCAGGCGACGCAGGACCGCAACACGGCGCAGTCGCTCAGCGACCAGGCCGACGTCGCGGCCGCGGCCCTCAAGGTGCTCGCCGCGGAGGCCGAGGACGCCCTCGCCGCCGCCAACGAGGCCGCCCAGGCGGCTGCCGACGCGTTCGACGAGCAGGAGACGAACCGCTACGCCCTCGAGGCGCAGCTCGCTGTGCTGCAGTCCGACCTGACCACGACCAAGGAGGAGTTCGAGAAGGGCGAGGCCGAGCGCAAGGCCGCGGAGGCCGCCGCCGCCGCGGAGGCCGCCCGCCTCGGCAGCCCCACGAACGGCACGCCCACCGGCGTCGTCTCGAGCTCGGGCTGGACGCGCCCCTCGGGCGGCAACATCTCGAGCGGCTTCGGCATGCGGGTCAACCCGGTCACGCACGCCTACATCCTGCACGCGGGCACCGACCTCGCCGCGGCCTGCGGCACGCCCATCTTCGCGGCGACGAGCGGCACCGTGAGCTACGCCGGCTGGTACGGCGGCTACGGCAACTTCGTCCTGCTCGACAACGGCGGCGGCGTCACCACCGGCTACGGCCACCAGCCGAACGGCGGCATCACGGTGAGCGTCGGCCAGCACGTCGAGGTCGGCCAGCAGATCGGCCACGTCGGCTCGACCGGCAACTCGACCGGCTGCCACCTGCACTTCGAGACGCGCGTCGGCGGCACGCCCCAGAACCCGGTCGACTTCATGGCGCAGCGCGGCATCCGCCTCTAGCGGCACGACGACGGAGGGCCCGACACCAGCAGGTGTCGGGCCCTCCGTCGTCGGAGTGCGCGGGTCAGTGGCCCTCGGCCGCGAGCTTCACGATGCCGGCCTCGACGATGGCCTCGGCCTCGGCGGCGTCGCCCCAGCCCTCGGTCTTGACCCACTTGCCGGGCTCGAGGTCCTTGTAGTGCTCGAAGAAGTGCTCGATCTCCTTGCGGAGGTACTCGGGCACGTCGGTGACGTCCTGGATGTGCTCCCAGCGCGGGTCCTTCGCCGGCACGGCGATGACCTTGGCGTCGCTGCCGCCGTCGTCGGTCATGTTGAAGACGCCCACGGGGCGGACCTTCACGCCCACGCCGGGGAAGAGCGGGTAGTCGAGCAGCACGAGCACGTCGACGGGGTCGCCGTCGAGGCCGAGGGTGTTCTCGAAGAACCCGTAGTCGGTCGGGTAGACGAAGCCGGTGAAGAGCACGCGGTCGAGGTAGACGCGACCGGTCTCGTGGTCGACCTCGTACTTGTTGCGGCTTCCCTTGGGGATCTCGATCACGGCGTCGTACGCGGCCATGGGTGCTCCTGGTTCAGTCGTGGGGGTGCCGACCAGACCGGTCGGCGGCTGCCGGTAACGTTACAAGATGCCCGACAGACCGCGTCTGACCCCCGCCATGGCCGACGTCCGCCGGGCCGTCCGAGGCTCCCTCGGCGACCTGGCCGCCGACTCCCTCGTGCTCGTCGCCCTGAGCGGCGGGCCCGACTCGCTGGCGCTCGCCGCGGCGACCGCGTTCGAGGCGCCCCGGGCGGGGCTGCGGGCCGGAGCCGTCGTGGTCGACCACGGGCTGCAGGCCGGGTCGGCCGAGGTGGCGGCTGCGGCCGCTGCCCAGGCGACGGCGCTCGGGCTCGACCCGGTGGTCGTCCGCCGCGTCGCCGTCGGCGTCGAGGGCGGGCCGGAGGGGGCAGCCCGGGAGGCGCGCTACCGGGCCCTGCGCGAGGTCACCGCCGAGACCGGTGCGGTCGCGGTGCTCCTCGGCCACACCCTCGACGACCAGGCCGAGACCGTCCTGCTCGGCCTCGCACGGGGGAGCGGGCCCACCAGCCTGCACGGGATGGACGCGGTGCGGGGGCCGTGGCGACGGCCGCTGCTGGCCGTCCGGCGGGAGGCGACCCGCGCCTCCTGCGCCGACCTCGGGCTGAGCCCCTGGCTCGACCCGCACAACGACGACCCCTCGTACGCCCGCGTGCGGGTCCGCCAGGTCGTGCTGCCGGTGCTCGAGCGCGAGCTCGGACCCGGAGTCGCGGAGGCGCTCGTCCGCACGGCGGCGCAGCTGCGCGAGGACTCCGAGGCGCTCGACCACTTCGCCGAGGAGCAGGCCGAGGAGGTCGCCGACCACGCCGAGGCCGGCATCTCGCTCGACGTCCGCGCGCTCGCGGCCGACCCGGCCGCGCTGCGGCAGCGCCTGATCCGGCTGGCCGTCGAGGGCGAGTTCGGCGTCGTCCTGAGCCGCTCGCAGACCCTCGAGGTCGCGCGCCTCGTGACCGACTGGCACGGCCAGGGAGCCGTCTCGTTGCCGGGCGTTACAGTGGAGCGCACCGGGGGCGTGCTGCACTTCAGCGCCGCCGGCACCGCCTGAGGCCCGGCCGCTCGACCAGCGCCGCCGCCCCTCGCCCCCGACGTCGTCACCTCTGGCGTCGTCGCCCCCACCCCGTCATCCCCGACCCCCCAGGAGAACGCGCGCCCATGGAACTCAGCGACATCGACGGCGACCTCACCAGCGTCCTCTACACCGAGGAGCAGATCCACGCGAAGATCGCGGAGGTCGCCCGCCAGGTCGAGGTCGACTACGCCGGCCGTGACCCGCTGCTCGTGGGCGTGCTGAAGGGCGCCGTCATGGTGATGGCCGACTTCGCGCGCGAGCTCAAGCTCAACGCGCCGATGGACTGGATGGCCGTGTCGTCGTACGGCTCGGGGACGAAGTCGTCGGGCGTCGTGCGCATCCTGAAGGACCTGGACACCGACCTGCACGGTCGCGACGTCATCATCGTCGAGGACATCATCGACTCGGGCCTGACCCTCTCGTGGCTGCTCGAGAACCTCAAGAGCCGCGGCGCCGCCTCCGTCGAGATCTTCGCCCTGCTCCGCAAGCCGGCCGCCGCCAAGGTGCAGGTCGACGTGAAGTACGTCGGCTACGAGATCCCCAACGACTTCGTCGTGGGGTACGGCCTCGACTTCGACGAGAAGTACCGCAACCTGCGCGGCGTCGGGGTGCTGGCGCCCCACGTCTACAGCTGAGCCCGCCCCCGGGCCGTGGCGAGGGCCCGACGGGGGCCGTGGCCCCAGTGAGGGGCTCCCCGACCGCTCAGAGCGAACACCCACCAGCCCCCGAGGGGACGCGAGGTAACCTCTCCCTCACGTTCTCCCTGCAGAAAGGTGTCGGGCTCCGCCCGTACTGACATGGACCTCAAGAAACTCTTCCGCGGACCGATCATCTACGTCGTGATCGCGGTGCTCGGCATCGGGATCGGCTGGAGCGTCATCAGCGCCTCCGGCTCGACGCGCGTGTCGACCCAGAAGGGCCTCGAGGCTCTGAACGACGACAAGGTCTCCTCGGCGACCATCTTCAGCAACGAGCAGCGCGTCGACCTCGTCCTGAAGGACGGCGACGAGCAGCAGCAGTTCTACTACGCGACCCCCCGCGGCGACGAGGTCGTCCAGGCGGTCGACGACGCGAAGCTCGAGAGCTTCGACGACAACGTCAGCCAGGGCAACTGGTTCCTGTCGCTGCTGAGCGTCCTCCTGCCCTTCGTGATCATCGGCGCCATCTTCTGGTTCCTGCTCTCGTCGATGCAGGGCGGCGGCAGCAAGGTCATGCAGTTCGGCAAGTCCAAGGCCAAGCTCGCGTCGAA
>Ga0308160_10004593_pt1 | contig 14700 bp, 9 predicted proteins | sample PhyFR1_FD_201036 | JGI IMG/M metagenome (GOLD analysis project Ga0308160, IMG submission 201036) | Phyllosphere microbial communities from UC Gill Tract Community Farm, Albany, California, United States - DLSLF.R1 | ecosystem: Host-associated > Plants > Phyllosphere > Unclassified | place: USA...
AGTCGGGCCCGGACCCATGGCCAGGGGGCGGCTTTACTGTCGGGCACATGGCCTCCTGGTGTCCTCGTGCAGAGTCCGGAAAAGCCGGAACCGGCCGCCCGGTTTGACGGGCGGCCGGTTCCGGCGGGGTTGCAGCGGCGGCTAGGCCGGAACGATGTTGACCAGTTTAGGGGCACGGACAATGACCGTGCGGATGCCGCGGCCGTCCAGTGCACGCTGCACATTCTCCGAGGCCAGCGCCAGTTCACGCAGGCTGTCCTCGGAAATGTCCGGAGAGATTTCCAGCCGGTCCCGGACCTTGCCCTGGACCTGGACCACCGCCGTGACGGTGTCCTGCACCAGCAGGGACGGGTCGTGCTCCGGCCAACCGGCGTTGGCCACGGACGCCGGGTGGCCCAGCACGTTCCACATGTCCTCCGCCGTGTACGGGGCGAACAGGCTGAGGATCACTGCCACTGCTTCGGCTGCTTCGCGGACTGCGGGGTCGGCCCCGCCGGCTCCGGAGTCGATGGCTTTGCGGGTGGCATTGACGAGTTCCATCAGCTTGGCCACCACGACGTTGAACTTGTTGGCGTCAAGCAGTTCGGCAGCGTCGGCGATGGTGCGGTGCGTGACGGAGCGCAGTCCACGATCGCCGGCTCCGGCCTCGGTACCGGGGGCACTGGTCACGTCCTGGGCCAGGCGCCATGCCCGGGCCAGGAACTTCGCGGATCCGGACGGGGAGACGTCTGCCCAGTCCACATCGTCCTCAGGCGGGGACGCGAAGACCATAGTCAGGCGGACGGCATCCACGCCGTACTTGTCCAGCTGCTCGCCGAGGTCCACCCCGTTGCCCAGGGACTTGCTCATGGCTTTGCCGCCATTGAGCACCTGCCCCTGGTTGAGGAGGGCGCTGAAGGGCTCATTGGCTTCAATCAGGCCAAGATCGTTGATGACCTTGGTGAAGAAGCGGGCGTACAGCAGGTGGAGGATGGCGTGCTCGACGCCGCCCACATATTGCCCCACCGGCATCCAGTCGTTGATCTTTGCCGGATCGAACGGCCCCCCGGTGTAGTCCGGTGAGACGAAGCGCAGGAAGTACCAGGACGAATCCACGAAGGTGTCCATGGTGTCCGTGTCGCGTTTGGCGGCACCGTGGCAGTTGGGGCATTCCACGTTGACCCAGTCCTCAGCTGCGGCCAGGGGGGAGGTGCCCTTGGGCGCCAGGTCCTCGCCGCGCAGGTCCGACGGGAGGGTGACGGGCAGCTGCTCGTCGGGCACCGGAACCTCTCCACAGGAGGGGCAGTGGATGATGGGGATGGGCGTGCCCCAGAACCGCTGGCGGCTGAGGAGCCAGTCACGAAGCCGGAAGTTCACGAACTTCTCGCCAGTGCCCTGGCGCTCCAGGATGCCGATGGCCGCCGGAATGGCTTCGGCCTTGGGCAGGCCGTCCAGTTCGCCCGAATTGATCAGGGTCCCCTCGCCGGCGGTGGCGGTGCCCGTGGCGGCAGGATCCTCCTCGCCGGTGTCCAGGACGGCACGGACCGGCAGGTCGAACGTTTTGGCGAAATCGAGGTCGCGCTGGTCGTGGGCCGGCACGGCCATGATGGCTCCGGTGCCGTAGTCCGCGAGGACGTAGTCTGCAGCCCACACGGGCAGCTTCTCGCCGTTCAGCGGGTTGACGGCATACCGGCCGGTGAACACACCGGTCTTCTCCCGCTCGGTGGACTGCCGTTCAATCTCGGAGAGTGCCTTGACCGTCTCCCGGTATTCGTCCAGCGCCGCGGCCTGCTCATCGGTGACGAGCTCGACGGCGATCGGCGCGTCCGCGGCGACGACGAAGAACGTGGCGCCGTACAGGGTGTCCGGGCGCGTGGTGAAGACCGTGACATCCTTGGCGGGCTTGCCGCCGTCGGCCTCAATGACGAAGTTGACGTGCGCACCTTCGGAGCGGCCGATCCAGTTCTTCTGCATCGCCAGGACCCGCTCGGGCCAGTGTCCGCGGAGCTGTTCCATGTCGTCGAGCAGGCGGTCGGCGTAGTCAGTGATCTTGAAGTACCACTGGTTCAGTGACTTCTTGGTGACCACGGTGCCGCAGCGCTCGCAGGCGCCGTTGACAACCTGTTCGTTGGCCAGGACAGTCTGGTCCTTGGGGCACCAGTTAACCGGGGAGTTCTTGCGGTAGGCCAGGCCGCGCTCGTAGAAGCGCTTGAACAGCCACTGGGTCCAGCGGTAGTACTCAGGATCGGACGTGTGCAGGCGGCGGGACCAGTCGGCGGAAATGGCGTACCGCTTGAAGGACGCCGCCTGGGTGTCGATGTTGGTGTAGGTCCACTCGCTGGGGTGGGCGTTGCGCTTGATGGCGGCGTTTTCGGCCGGGAGGCCGAAGGAGTCCCAGCCGATCGGGTGCAGCACGTCAAACCCCTGCTGGCGCAGGTAGCGGGCCACCACGTCGCCCATGGCGAACGCTTCCGCGTGGCCCATGTGCAGGTCGCCGGAAGGGTAGGGGAACATGTCCAGCACGTAGCGCCGTTCCCGTGAGCCGTCATCGGCCGGGGTAAAGACCTTGAGGTCCTCCCACACCTGCGGCCATCTGGCCTCCATTGCGGCAAAACTGTAGGTGCCCTCTTCGGGCCCATCTGCCGCCACTGCTGCTGTTCCGGTGTCTGTCTCCGGCTGAACGCCCACTGCTGCCCTCTTCTGTTCTGTTACGGCACGTGTGCTGCCATAACGGCCTGATCCTCCTGCTGCCGGCCCGGTCTGACCCGGACATACAAAAGCCCCTCGACAAAGGAGGGGCTGCCGCTCAGCTATCCGTTGTTTCGGACACCTGGCGGCTGGCTAAGCAGAAGGATCGCACGCATAGACCTACTTTAGCGCACCCGGCCCGCCCCCTGTCCGGTATCTACCTTCCCTGCGCCCGCTCCTGCAGCCTCAGCTGCAGGAGCGGGCGCGGCGGCCGTTGCGTTGGCCAGGCCCAACGCCCGGTTCCCGCCTCACCATGGACGGGCGCGTCATCCAGGGACCCGCCACCAGGGCCCTCCCGCCCCGGGTCACCAGCGGCGCCGTGAAACGACGGGGGCCACCCTGCCTGGCTGGCAAGGTGGCCCCTGATGGATAACTGTCCTACTGCACGTCTTCGTCCACCCAGTCCATGGACTTGGTGACCGCCTTGCGCCAGAGCCGCATCTGGCGGTCCTGCTCGGCCTGATCCAGCTGGGGTTCCCAGCGCTTGTCCTCGGACCAGTTGGACGAAAGCTCGCCGAGGTCCTTCCAGAACCCGACGGCCAGCCCGGCCGCGTACGCTGCACCCAGTGCCGTGGTCTCGATGACCTTCGGGCGGATCACGGGCACGCCAAGGATGTCCGCCTGGAACTGCATCAGCGCGTCATTGGCAACCATGCCGCCGTCGACCTTCAACTCGGTCAGCGGGACACGGGAGTCCGCGTTGACCGCGTCCAGCACCTCGCGGGTCTGGAACGCCGTCGCCTCCAGCGCCGCCCTGGCAATGTGGTTCTTGTTCACGAACCTGGTAAGGCCAACGATCGCGCCGCGTGCGTCCGGGCGCCAGTACGGAGCGAACAGGCCCGAGAACGCCGGAACAATGTACACACCGCCGTTGTCCTTGACGCTTGCCGCCAGTGTTTCGACCTCGGGAGCGCTGCTGATCATGCCCAGGTTGTCCCGCAACCACTGGATGAGCGAACCGGTGACAGCGATGGAGCCTTCCAGGGCGTAATGGGGCTTGGCGTCGCCGAGCTTGTAGCCCACCGTGGTGAGCAGCCCGTTCTTGGAGTGGACGATTTCCTCGCCCGTGTTGAAGATCAGGAAGCAGCCGGTGCCGTAGGTGTTCTTGGCTTCGCCGGTTTCGAAGGCCGCCTGGCCGAAGGTTGCCGCCTGCTGGTCGCCCAGGATGCCCGCCACCGGGGTTTCACGCAGCAGCTGCGAGGTGTGGACGGTGCCGTACACCTCCGAGGACGACTTGATCTCGGGCATCATGCTGCGCGGAACACCGAAGACGCCGAGGATCCCGTCATCCCACTGCAGGGTTTCCAGGTCCATGAACAGCGTCCGGGATGCGTTGGTGACGTCGGTGACGTGCACTCCGCCGTCCACGCCGCCGGTCAGGTTCCACAGAACCCAGCAGTCGGTGTTGCCGAAGACCAGATTGCCGGCCTCGGCCTTTTCCCGGGCCCCGTCCACGTTGTCAAGGATCCATTTGATCTTGGTGCCGGAGAAGTAGGTGGCCAGCGGCAGGCCGACCTTCTGTTTGAACCGGTCACCGCCGCCGTCCTTGGACAGCTCGTCCACGATGTCCTGCGTCCGGGTGTCCTGCCACACGATGGCGTTGTACACGGGCTCGCCGGTGGTCTTGTCCCACACCACAGCGGTTTCGCGCTGGTTGGTGATGCCGACGGCGGCGATATCGTGCCGTGTCAGGTTCGCCTTGGACAGTGCTGAGGCGATGACCTCGCGGGTGTTGTTCCAGATTTCCGCGGCATTGTGTTCCACCCATCCTGCTTTGGGGAAGATCTGCTCGTGTTCCATCTGGCCCGAGGAGACAATGGCGCCGCTGTGGTCAAAGATGATGGCGCGCGTACTGGTGGTGCCCTGGTCGATGGCGATTACGTACTGGTTCATGGTGACGTCCTTGTCTGGTTGGTGGATGGGTTGGATCAGCTGTTCAGGAAGCGGCAGTGATGATGATGGGGGCGATCCGTGCAACGATGCCGCCGAGGGCACCGCCTACCAGGGGACCGACCACCGGAATCCAGGAGTAGCCCCAGTCGCTGGAACCCTTGCCCCGGATGGGAAGCAGGGCGTGGGCGATGCGGGGACCAAGGTCACGGGCGGGGTTGATGGCGTAGCCGGTGGGGCCGCCCAGCGAGACGCCGATGCCTACGACGAGCAGTGCGACAGCCAGCGGCCCGAGGCCCGAGGGGGTGCCACCCAGTGTGAGGATGACGAACACCAGAACGAACGTGCCGATGATCTCGGTGACCAGGTTCCAGGGGGTGGAGCGGATGGCGGGGCCGGTGGAGAAGACGCCGAGCTTGCTGGCAGCAGCCTCTTCCGTGTCGAAGTGCTGCTTATAGGCGAGCCAGCAGACCACAGCGCCGAGGAAGGCGCCCAGCATTTCACCGGCGAAGTAGGTCAGTGTCGACGCTACGTCCACGGCGACGCCGGGGGCGTACTCGGCCTTCCCGTTGAGGAGCAGGCCCACGGTCACGGCCGGGTTCAGGTGCGCGCCCGACTTTGCGGCGACGAACACGCCGCAGAACACGGCGATACCCCATCCCCAGGTGACCATCAGGAACCCGCCGCTGTTGCCTTTCGTTCCCCGCAGGGCGACGTTGGCAACAACGCCGCAGCCCAGCAGGGTGAGCATCGCCGTTCCGAACACCTCGGATAAGAAAACAATTCCAAGAGACATCTTTGACTCCTCTATATTTTGTTGTTGGCCCTTCGCGGGTTGAGGGGCCGTCGGGCCGGGACGGTTTTTCGTCCCGGCTGGCAGCCCGGCCTAAGCGACCAGGCTGTGTGTTTCCACTCTGTGCAGCCGTTGCAGGACTTCCTGGGCGTGGCTGATCTCGGCGCTTCGGGCTGCAGCGTCCCACTTCAGCGGATCGGACAGGATGTCGGCCACCTCGTTCAGGAGTTCGCCGGTCACGAGTCCCCGGAAGGCCAGGGAGGTGCGCCGGATCAGCACATCCACCAAGTGCCCCACCTGTTCGTGCGCTGCCATGAACTCCAGCTCGCGGACGCTCAGTTCGCGCGTTGAATGCAGGAGACGGTCCGGACCGGCGTCGAGGTATTCGATCACCGCTTCTGCGCGCGTGCCGTACCGGGTCAGGAGCCCTGCGGTGCGGTCAGCGTCCCGGCCGTGGCCCATGTGTGCCTTGAGCCACCGCTGCACTCCGGCGTCGTCCGCCGGGAACCCGGCGCCGCCTCCGATGGGCAGCTGCGCTGTCGAGACTTTGCGGTGCATGCCGAGCTCCGCCAGGACATCGTTGGTGAGGTGTTCGGCAAGGGCACGGAAGGTGGTCCATTTCCCGCCTACCAGGCTGAGTACGACGGCGCCGGTCCCCGCAGGTGCCGGGCGGCGGGTTTCGATGCGGTAGTCACGGGAGACGAAGCCCGGCTGGGTGGCATCGTGCCGGGGCAGCGGACGCACTCCCGAGAAGGTGTAGACAATCTGGTTGCGCGTGACCGGGATGTTCGGGAACACGTGCCCCACCAGATCGAAGAAGTAGTCAATTTCCTCGTCGGTGCAGACGGCGTCCCGGGACATGTCGGCGTCGACGTCGGTGGTGCCGACCAGGACCCGGTCCCCCATCGGGTAGATAAGGACGATCCGGCCGTCAGTGTGTTCGAAGAAGATTTCCCGCCCCCGGCATGCAGCGAGCAGTTCGGGAGAGTCGAGCACAATGTGGGAGCCCTTGGTGCCGCCCATGAATGACGACGTGGTACCCATGGCTTCGTTGGTCAGGTCCACCCAGGCACCGGTGGTGTTCACGATGACGTCGGCGGTGAAGTCGAACTCCTCCCCCGTCAGCTCGTCGCGCAGCCGGACGGTGCCGCCCTTGCCCGTGCCGGGATTGGGGCGGCCGGTCATGGACTGCAGGGAAAGGTAGTTGCTGGCGCGCGCTGTGCTTCCCTGGCCGGCAGCTGCCCCCGGGTTCGCCTGGCCTGCCTTCTCGCCGTCCTGCAGGACATCCAGCGTGAGTCGCTCGGGGTTGTGCACCGAAGCGTCAAAGTAGGTGGCCGCGTATTTGATGTCGGGCCGAAGGTCCGGCAGCTCCGCGAGGGCGCGCTTGTGTCCACGGAACTGGTGCCGCGGAACACTGCCGCCGTCCCTGGAGAAGGAATCGTAGAGGCTGAGTCCCAGCTTGATGAGGAAGGCGCCGCGCTCCTTCGGCCGGCCCTGCTGCTTGTGCGTCAGGAACCGCAACGGCGCCGAAAGGATGCCGGAGAATGTGCTGAAAATGGGAATGGTGGTCTGCAGCGGCTTGACGTAGTGGGGTGCGATCCGCAGCAGCCTGTTGCGTTCCACCACTGATTCGCGGACCAGCCGGAATTCGCCGTTTTCCAGGTACCGGATGCCGCCGTGGATCATGTGGGACGACGCTCCGCTGGCGCCCTGGCAGTAGTCGCCGCGCTCTACGAGGGCCACGTCAACGCCCTGCAGGGCGAGGTCCCGGAAGGTTCCGACGCCGTTGATGCCTCCGCCGACTACCAGCACTTTTGCGTGCGGACGGAGCCTGAGGTTGTGGACGGACGTGCGTTCCGCCGCCGGCTTTGGCGCGGGTGCTGCGGATGGTTGGACAGTTGGATCCTTGGGTCCCAAAACGACTCCCTTGGGCTTTGCGTGCATGGTGCGTCCGCGCCGTAGATGCGGCGCTGTATGCACCATTCTTTGGAGTAATGGAAAATGGAGTCAAGCACTATGCACAAATGTGCAGATCGGACCCGAAATGGCCGCCTCACGGCACGCAGACGCGCTCCGCGCTGCACAAATGTATTACCTGCAGGACCTCACCATGGATGCGATAGCGCGCGAACTCCGGACGTCCCGTTCCACGGTGTCGCGGCTGCTGTCGGCTGCGCGCGACTCCGGCCTGGTGCAGGTTCAGATACGCAACCCGCTCGACACCGGCCCTGAGCTCGAGGGCATGATCCGCAGGCGTTTCAACGTCGACGTTCATGTGGTCCCTGTCCTGGAGACCCTCAACGAGGCGGAAACCCTTGACCGGGTGGCCATGCAGGCTGCACGCACCATCGGCCCGCTGGTGGACTCCAACGCCATCATCGGGGTGGCCTGGGGCTCCACCCTCAGCGCCGTGAGCCGGCACCTGACCAGGAAGATCACCCACGACAGCGTCATCGTGCAACTGAACGGCGCGGGCAACATGCACACCACCGGCATTACCTACGCCAGCGACATCATGCGCAGGTTCGGCAGCGCCTATGGTGCCCGCGTCGAACAGTTTCCGGTACCTGCGTTCTTCGACCATGCCGCCACCAAGACCGCCATGTGGAATGAACGCAGCGTGCAGCGCATCCTTGAGCTCCAGGCGAAGATGAGCATCGCCATCTTCGGTGTGGGCTCCGTTAACGCCGACTACCCCAGCCACGTCTATGCAGGCGGCTACCTCGATGAAACCGACCTCAACATCCTGGCCACCTCCGATGTGGTGGGCGACGTGGCCACGGTGTTCTTCCGCAGCGACGGCTCCTCCGACGGGATCATCCTGAACGAACGCTCCACCGGCCCTGCCCTGGCCGAGCTCAGGCAGGTCCGCCGAAGGATCTGCGTGGTCTCAGGCGTGTCCAAGATCAACGGACTGCGCGGCGCCCTGGCAGCCAACCTGGCCACAGACCTGATCCTGGATGAGGCCACCGCGCGCCGCTTGGTGGATTTCGAAAGCCTTGCCCCACGCAATGGGTAGAGTCGGGACCATGAAAACCTCACCGCGGCTGAGCCTGAACAACGGCGTGCTGATCAACCAGCTCGGGTTCGGGCTTTACAAGGTGCCGCCCGCCGACGCCGCAGGGCTGGTGCAGACCGCGCTCGCCGCCGGCTACCGCCACTTTGACACAGCTGCCATGTACGGCAACGAAACCGGCGTGGCACGGGGTATCAGCGCCCAGCTCGGCTCACCGTCCACGGGGATCAGCGGAGGATCGGGAGAGCTGTTCCCGGGGATCTCCCGGGAAGACCTCTTCGTCACCACGAAACTCTGGAACGATCACCACGGCTACGACGCAGCCCTGCGCGCCTTCGACGACTCCATGGTCAACCTGGGGCTGGACCACGTTGACCTGTACCTGATCCACTGGCCCTGCCCGCGCAAGGGTCTGTTCCCGGAAACCTACCGTGCCCTCGAAACGCTGTACCGGGAGGGCAGGGTGCGGGCCATCGGCGTCAGCAACTTCCAGCCGGCCCACCTGGACCGGCTCCTGCAGACGGCCGAAGTGGTGCCAGCCGTCAACCAGATCGAACTCCACCCCTGGCTCCAGCAGGAGGAGCTCCGCCACAAGCACAAAGAGCTCGGCATCCTGACTGAGGCATGGAGTCCCCTGGGGCGCGGCCAGGTCCTGGCCGACCCCGTCATCCAGGCGTGCGCTGCCGAACACCGGCGGACTCCCGCGCAGGTCATTCTCCGCTGGCACATGCAGCTGGGCCACGTTGCCATCCCGAAGGCCAGCTCAGAAGCACGCATCCGGGAGAACCTTGACGTCTTCGGGTTTGAGCTGTCGCCGCGGGACATGGCGGCGCTCGCAGGCCTGGACCGCGGGCACCGCACCGGCTCCCACCCGGACAACGTCAACCAGGACCACCCATGAACACAACACACCCGGCCGGCTCCGGCACGGCCAGCTACATCAGCGCGGACCTGGCGGCCCGCACCACCGCTTCGACACTGCACCTCGACGGCGCCCCCGTCGCCTACTGGACCTACGAGCCTGTGCAGGTGCAGCCCGGAACGCGGACCATCCTGGTCATCCACGGATTCCGCGGTGACCACCACGGACTCCTGCGCGTTGCCGACCACCTCCCCGACATGAGGATCATCATGCCGGACCTGCCCGGCTTCGGAAGTTCCGCGGCCTTCCCGTCCGGTGCCCACTCGGTGGAACAGTACGGCCGGTTCATCACAGCGTTCATGGAGGCCCTGTCCCTCGGGCCGGACACGGTTTTGCTGGGGCATTCGTTCGGCTCCATCGTCGCCTCCCACTTTGCGGCCAGCCACCCGGGGGCCGTGAACCCGCTGATCCTGGTCAATCCCATCGCCGCCCCGGCCCTTGAGGGTCCTAAGGGAATCATGACCAGGCTGGCGGTGCTCTACTACCGCCTCGCCGCCCGGCTCCCCAGCAAAGCGGGCCAGGCACTGCTCCGCAACCCGCTGATTGTCCGGGTCATGAGTGAAGCCATGGCCAAGACCGGAGACAGGGAGCTCCGCGCCTTCATCCATGGCCAGCACCACGCCTACTTCAGTTCCTTTGCGGACAGGGACAGCCTGCTGGAGTCCTTCACGGCCTCGGTCAGCCACCATGTCAGCGAAGTGGCCACCGGCCTCAAACTTCCCGTGCTGCTGATTGCCGGGGAAAAAGACGAAATCGCCGCCCTGCCGGACCAGCACAAGCTCCTGGCGCTCCTGCCTGACGCCGAACTCAAGGTGATCCCCGGCGTCGGACACCTGATCCACTACGAGACGCCGGAACCGGCTGCCCGCCATATCCGAACCTTCCTGAAGGACCACCCCGCGTGAAGATCGTCATCGACGCCCGTTTTACCCGGACCGACCATCACGACGGCATCAGCCGCTACGGCGCCAGCCTGATCGCGGCCACGGCGAAGATCGCGGACGTCAGCATGCTGGTTTCGGACAAAAGGCAACTGGCCCTGCTGCCTGACGTCCCCTACACCCTCATCAACAGTCCGCTCTCACCGCTGGAACTGTTCGTTGCGCGCAAGGTGAACCCCCTGAACGCCGATGTGGTGGTCTGTCCCATGCAGACCATGGGAACCTGGGGACGCAAGTACGGTCTGGTGCTGACGCTGCACGACCTGATCTACTACGAACACCCCGCCCCGCCCGGGTTCCTCCCCGCGCCGGTGCGGCTGCTTTGGCGGCTGTACCACAAGGCCTACTGGCCCCAGCGGCTGCTCCTCAACCGGGCCGACACCGTGGCCACCATCAGCCGGACCACGGAAGCCCTGATCGCCAAGTACCGCCTCACCCGGCGTCCGGTGCGGATCATCAGCAACGCGCCCCAGCCCGCGCAGGAACCGCGCCGCCCAGGCGACGGCGCCGACAAGACCATCGTCTACATGGGCTCGTTCATGCCCTACAAGAACGTGGAAACGATGCTGGCGGGAATGGCCGGGCTGCCCGGCTACACCCTGCACCTGCTGAGCCGGATCACGCCCGGGCGGCGCGCAGAGCTGGAACTGCTGGTCCCGGCCGGAGCCTCCGTGGTCTTCCACAACGGGGTGACGGATGCGGAGTACGACTCGTACCTCCGTACGGCCACTGCCCTGGTGAGCCTGTCCCGCGCCGAAGGCTATGGCCTTCCGCTCGTGGAAGCCATGGCTTTGGGGACACCCGTGATTGCCAGCGACATTCCGATCTTCCGGGAAGTGGGCGGGGACGCCGCAACCTACGTCGACCCGGCGTCGCCCTCCCAGTTCTCGGAGGCCGTGTCCCGCTTGCAGGATGACGAACACTGGCAGACAATCTCCCGGCTGTCCGTTATCCGCGCCAACGAATTCACCTGGGATGAATCAGCGCGCCAGCTGATGGAAACGGCCCGGGAAATCGTGGCGAAACGGCGCCGGTAGCAACCTCCTGCTGCGGAGCCGCCTCCATTAGAGGACGTCCACGCCGTCCAGGCGGAGCTGGAAAGGATCGACGGCCCGTTTGGCAGCCACCGCAGAACGGGTAGCGCGCAGGACGCGGACGACGACGGCGGCCTGGCCGTAGGGGAAGAACAGCAGGGTCCGGACGTCCTCGCCGGAGCGGCCGGGTGCCGGAGGTCCGGCCAGCAGCACCGGGGCAGGGCCGGCCAGGCGCAGGTGGATGCCGGAGCCGGCCAAGTCTGCAGAGACTGCCCCGGTGAAGTGCTCGACGGCGGCACGCGGGCCTGTAACGGAAGCAATCCGGACAGCTGGGGGAAGCTGGAGTTCTACCCGCAGCGACAATTCCCGCTGGGCGTAGCCTGCCGGATCCCAGCGCAGCAACGCACCCACCGCAGCTGTGTCCCCCGCAGTGATGACGGCCAGTCCGCCCTCGGAAGCGGGACGCACCAGGGCTGCAGCGTTAAACCACCGCCGGACGGTGTCCTCGCCGGCGCGGAGGGTTTCGCGGCGCAGCAACGAATCGCCGTCCAGCAGAAGGGCAGCGGCGTACCCTCCCTCGGCCACCGGTTCAGCTCCCACCGTCGCCACCACCAGTGCCTTGCCAGGGCCTACCGAGGCCTTCACGTGATCGCCGGACGATGTCACCACAGTGGTGCCGGGGAACGCGCGTCCCAACTCCTCCGCCGTCCGCAGCACGCCCGTGGCGCCCTTGCGAAGCCGCCGCCCGGTGCAATGCACGCACCGCCAGTCCGGTGCGGGCGTCGAACACCAGCGGCATTGGGGTATGGCTGAGCTTCCGCCCAGGGCCAGCGGCCCCTGGCAGTTGCCGCACCGGGCAGGTTCGCGGCAAGAGTCGCACACCAGTGACGGCGCGTAGCCTGCCCGTGCCACCTGGATCAGGACAGGCCCGCGTTCGAGCCCCTCCTTGGCGGCCCGCCACGCGGCACCGGGCAGGCGTGCGATGCGGGCGAGGGGGTCGCGTTCCTGTTCGAAGCTGTCCGCGGTATTGAGGACCCGCGGTACCGTGCGCCTGGTGGTCTGCCGATCCGGTTCGACGGGCAGGGCCCAGCCGGCGTCAACCAGCCTCTGCACCTCGGTACTCCGGGCATGTCCGGCGAGGAGGCAGGCCGAGCCCTCCTGTTCGGCGCGCAGGAGCAGGACCTCGCGGGTGTGGGCGTAGGGGGCGCGCTGGTCAATATGGAGATCGTCACCATCGTCCCAGGAAGCCACCAGGCCGAGGTTGGCCACGGGCGCGAACGCGGCCGACCGGGTGCCGATGGCAACCCGGGCGGAGCCGGCCAGGAGCCGCAGGAAGCTGCGGTACCGCGGTGTGGGCCCGTCGTCGGCGGTGAGCCTGGCCACCGCCTCTACCGGTATCAGTGCCGTAAGCGCCTGCTCCAGCCGGTCAAGGTCGCGGTAGTCCGGAACCACCACCACGGCTCCGCGCCCCGCGGCGTAGGTGGCGGCGACGGCCTCAGCCAGCAGTTGAGGCCAGCCGGACGGGCCATAGCCTTGCAGCGGGCTGATGACGGCGCGGGGGGATCCGCCGGCGGAAAGGTGGCGGAGGAAGGCCACGCCGTTGCGGTAGCCTCCCCACGCGCCGCCGGACGGGCTGCCTTCGCCTTCACGGCCAGCCGGCACAGGTGCGGCTTCTTCGGGACCGGCAAGGTAGTCCTTTTCCAGCCTGGCCATGCGTGGCGGCACAGCGAGCCGAAGGACGTCGCTGACGGTTCCGGCATACCGGGCTGCCACGGCGTTGGCGAGCTCTGCCACGGCCGGGGTGACGACAGGCACCGGGGAGACCACCTTCGCCAGCGGCACAAGCGTATGGCCGGCGTCGGAAAGGGAAATCCTGTCCATCAGGAAGCCGTTGAGCTGTTGGCCGTTGAAGGGAACCTTGACGCGCACGCCAGGCTTGGCGTCCGCGTCCATGGCAGCGGGGACGGCGTAGTCGAAAGGGCGGTCGAGGTGCGGCAAGGAGGATTCCACCAGGACCCGTGCCACCGGCAGGTGTTCTGCCAAAGGTACGCCGACCGGTTGGGTGCTGGCAGGGAAGCCCTGCAGCAGCGTGGGCTGGACCGGCCCGCCGCCCGGTACAGGAAGATCCAGGGCGGGCTGTGCGGAGTCCTTGGCCATGGCGGCTACCTCCGTTCAGCTCCCGGGCGGAAAAGGCCAGCCAACCACGGGGCACCGACATCCGCGCGGCTCGTGCACGGCGGCGCGGCCCCCCGCAGCCTCGAGGCTAGGCGTTGAAGTAGGCCTTCAGGTCGTCAACGCGGTCCAGGCGTTCCCAGGTGAAGTCGGGGTCGTCCCGGCCGAAGTGCCCGTGCGCTGCCGTCTTGGCGTAGATGGGGCGCTTCAGGTCCAGAGCGTCGATGATGGCCCGCGGGCGGAGATCAAAGATCTCAGCGATGGCGGCACTGATCTGTGCAGGGTCAACGGTCTCGGTGCCGAATGTTTCAACGTAGGTGCCTACCGGGCGGGCCTGGCCGATCGCGTACGCGATCTGGATCTCGGCGCGCTTGGCCAGCCCGGCGGCCACGACGTTCTTGGCGACCCACCGCATGGCGTATGCGGCGGAACGGTCCACCTTTGACGGGTCCTTGCCGGAGAACGCTCCGCCGCCGTGGCGGGCCATGCCGCCGTAGGTGTCGACGATGATCTTGCGGCCGGTCAGCCCGGCGTCACCCACGGGACCGCCGATGACGAATTCGCCGGCGGGGTTGAGGATGTTGGCCGCCCGGGAGACATCAAGGTTTGCGGCGGCGAGGACCGGTTTGATGACAATGGAGGCGAGGTCGGACCGGAGCTGTTCCAGGCTGGCGCCCTCAGCGTGCTGGCTCGAGATCACCACAGTTTCGACGGACACAGGCCTGTCGTGGTCGTAACCTACCGTGACCTGGGTCTTGCCGTCGGGGCGCAGGTAGGCAAGTTCGCCGGATTTGCGGACTTCCGTGAGGCGTTCAGACAGGCGGTGCGCCAGCCAGATGGGGGTGGGCATGTAGGACGGCGTTTCGTCGCTGGCATACCCGAACATCAGGCCCTGGTCGCCGGCGCCCTGGAGGTCGTAGTCGTCCTCCTGGCGTCCTTCGCGGGCCTCAAGGGAGTTGAACACTCCCCCGGCGATGTCATTGGACTGCTGCCCGATGGACACCGACACTCCACAGCGTGCGCCGTCGAAGCCGTTGGCGGATGAGTCGTAGCCGATGCCGAGGATGGTCTCCCGGACAATCTGCGGGATCTCCACGTAGGCGTCGGTGGTGACTTCGCCGGCAACGTGCACCAGCCCGGTGGTGGCCATGGTTTCCACGGCCACCCGGGACTCCGGATCGGCCGCAAGGAGGGCGTCCAGGACG
>Ga0308160_10004595_pt1 | contig 14698 bp, 14 predicted proteins | sample PhyFR1_FD_201036 | JGI IMG/M metagenome (GOLD analysis project Ga0308160, IMG submission 201036) | Phyllosphere microbial communities from UC Gill Tract Community Farm, Albany, California, United States - DLSLF.R1 | ecosystem: Host-associated > Plants > Phyllosphere > Unclassified | place: USA...
CAATTCATCACATTCTTTTTCGCCCTTGATCGCAAAACACCCCGTCTTGTCACCCGCCAAAGTAAAGGCCAACGTATAGGCCTCGTCGGGATTCTCTCCTTTCTCAGGGTTGAGGGTGTGTACATTTGCAGCGATCTGACTGAAACCTCCATCCGATGGGCAAAGCACGACAAAGTTACTCGCGGCGAGGGTGGTCCACTGCTTCTGGCTGCCGGCTGTGGTGTCAGCCTTGAAAGTTAGAGCGTGGGTTTTCATCCAGGGTGGGCATCGTCCGATATATGCCGTCCCTGTCTGCGGGCAAGACGTATTTCGAGTTGGCTCACCCTCTCGGTTGTAGTGGGTCTTATCGGGGTGCGGGGCGTTCGTTTCTGGCCGGTAGCGAAACAGGAAGACCCGGCTTGATGCTCGCGTCTCGGGGATCAAAGTCATGGTATAGGTTTGTTCAGGTCAGTGAAGATATCTCCGTGGGGGGATGGGAGGGATCACAAGTAATACGCCTTGAAGGAATGGTTCTATTGGGTAGGAAATGGTGGATAGGAAAGAGGACAGAGAGGCCAGGCTCCAATGCTCGAGGTATTTCCCTCTAGGCCTTGCAGCCCGTTGATGAAAGGGTATGTGCTACCTTTTCGCTCCACTTGTTACAGACTTACCTGACGGTGAAAGGAGATTTGACTAAGGGTGGAAGCTGAATTTCATGACAAGCTGCGGCATACCTCTTCTGCTCAAGCGATAGTCCTTTTCTTCTGAAGAGTAGGACGTCAACCGCTCATGTTCTCCCAACACTTGGTAGAACGGCTGTACTGTAAGAGAGAGCTACTTTATCGGATGACAATACGGGTACAGGTATGTATCTTCCACATACAGATACATCGTGATGATCACCTCCCTAGCAAGCTACAGCATTGCAGATACAAATTGACTTGGTGCGCTCAGGTGCCGCTAAAACAAGACAACGAGATCTTGCGAAGGGGATTTGTGACGACCTGCTGGCGGAATCGACTACAGCCGTCCTCTGTAACATCGACCATAGCCCCTTTAATTGTCTGTCGGCCAGTTGAACCTGTCCATCTCATACCCTCCGGTGGATTGCAACCCGAGGTCCTGGGGTCGACGTACCCATAGAAAGAACATACATCTGCTGTAAGGATATCAAGGCCCGGATTTAGAAACGATTCTCGCCTACTAACCATCGGGATAGTCCTCGAATGCGCTTCCGGGTCCTTGTAGTTGAAAACGTACATCTCTTTCACCTCAGGATCGACGATAATGAGGCTCCCATGACAAGATACCTGAGTGTCTAGCGGCTCGTTGGCGTCATCAGTGACTAGATGACCCAGAAACGCTCGAGGGTGGACTTCCTCGATCCAGCGGATAGGTACCGGGGGTGAAGCATCTCCGATGATAGTGTTCTGGCTTGATCCGAAGCTCGGATCGGGTGAAGGGGCTCGGTACACGCTCTCGTGCGAATTGCGAGGGGTATTGATGTCGAATCGTTGGGGTAATGACATTGTAGTAATGTGACTGGTAGGGGTATCTAGGAAGGGGTAATTATTGATTGGATGTCTTTTGTGAAAGCAGGGTGTGCGTGTAAAGGGAGAAAGCGATGAGAGGTAGAAGCCTCAGAGGACAAGGCTCGTATACTTCATCAGAGCAGCGGTCCTTGGAGCGGAGTATAGGACGGAGAGAGCAATCAAAGGACCGCTCTTTTCCTTTAGTGACTGAAGGAAAGCAAGGGGGATGAAGGAAAGACCTACATTCTGTCGCTATCGCTCCACTTGTCAAAGGGTGACTGCCTTCAACGCACAAACAGTATACCCTGTTGTAAAAGGATCGATCCGCTCAAAGCTCAAACGGGAAAGAACTCTCTGCAAGGATTCCCTCAGCTCCTGCCCAATCCTCTCTACTTATCATTATTGTTTGTGACGATCGTGGTGTCAAAACCGTTGTCACCCGTCCCCGCGAACACTGCTTTGCCAGCACCTTCTCTCAGAAGCTGAACTCTGAGCGCGGCCGACCGTATCCAATGCTATACAGTATGAGAATTCTTTCTCACAGTTGCATATCTTGTAATCTGAAGTATAGCTTCTCAGTATCCATCCAGGATCCCCGCCCACCCGACACGGCAGACCACTCCGCTTTGACTTTTCCCTTCTTGACTTCCCGCCAAAATCACAACTTCCGACTCACCCCAGTTGGCTCGGGTCTCTTCGACGCATGGTATGTGACAGCAGCAAGAGACCACCTGAAATCCCATTTGCTCCCTGCAACAAGCTCTCTCGCTACCGTCTCCGCCTCTCTTTCGGTCCCATCTATCCTTCTGACCTCGTATCGATCGTTTCGCGAAAGTAGGGGATTATTGCTGAGCCATAAGGTGTATTCCCCCCGAGTAGTGTTGGAAGTCACATCTTTGTCTGCAAAACGTAGCTCGAATGCCTCAGGCGATCGATGGACACAAACGATGGATCGCGTAGCAAGAAACCAAGATTTTTCAGGATGGCGCAAGGTCGGGTTGAGTGGTATTGTACTTCCGGAAGGAGTGATGAGTTCCCCTACAAGGACAGTATTGGATGGCCATGGGTTGCCACGAGAGTCGGCGGGTTGGTTCAAGCTGACTGAAGAGAGGCTCATTGCGATGGGATATGCGAGTCATCGAAAGAGGTGCACATGGGCGATATATACATATTGGGAAGAGATGCCAAGAAGGCATCAGACCCTGGATAACAGTGAAGCCTATTGACGCCGTCAAAGGACAGGTCCGCGGTTTAGAAGGCCCTATCTGCTGACTTACCGGTCTTGCTGACACTATGACGCCTCGTCCCATCTGTCAACCAAGGTAGGGCAGTCACACTTGAAATGGGTTGATGGGCGTTATTGACAGATGGTACCAAGACTATCCAGATCGAAAGCAAAAGCTGCCTCTCGGGACTTGTTTTTTTTTGAAACCACTGACTTTGGGGGGGAAATATCGCTTCCCAATCCAACTGATTTGTGCCGATAATATCGTTGCAGGCGATCTGCCACACGGTAAAGCCAGACAAAGGGAAGTGACCAATGTTGCAAGGATCATTCCCCTGTAATGTGAGCATTATAGCGTAGACTGCGTAGGAGACTCAAGGGTCACAGATCAAATGTTCAGCACATCCCAGACGATAACTTTCAAAGTTGCCACCCGTCTCTGAATCAAGATGACTTACCGGCAGCTTTGCATCTATGTGATGATCAGAGCTGAACCTCTTATTGGCAGGACTCAGCTTCCCGTGTTTCTATTCAAGCAGCATGGGAGCTATTTTCAGAGACACATTCTGAAATATAGCCTCTCAATGCCTATTCACTGTCCCAGACAAGCGGTCGCGACAGATTCCTCTTTGTTCCACTGTCGTTCTCACATACTTTTCTGAGACTTAAAGTAACCATATGTTGGAAAGTGAATTGTATTTCAGGTAAGGCAGCAAACTGCAAACAACAACAAGCCAAAGTCATTCATGCACACAATTCATGAATTGAGAATGACAACAACTATCAATCAGAATGTTGGCATAGTACATACAGGAAATTCAAGTGTCAACAAAAACGCCCTTCGAACACACGCGCATCCTGAATGGCGGTACTTTCCTGCGCATGCGAGCTTCTGGGTGGATCCTCCACGCAAATTTGTACCTCAGCAGGGTACCATCCAAAACAGGCGCTTGCAAATTCCGGCGGCACCAGAGAGTCGACAAGTTCTTCGCTTGGGTAAGGGTTGCTATTGTCAGGAATGACCTTGATCCAAACAACGGTGGCGGCTGGTGTCTCATATGTCGTGACCATCGTGACTCCATCAAATTTGAACGAGACTGACTCCTCTGGAACGAAGATGTCAGGGGAGTCCAAGCTTGAAACACCTGTGAGACACGGAGAGATGATCAATTCATTGTCGTTTTGATCATCAAATAAGTCGGTATGCACAACCATGTTTCCTGTGCGAGCAAATAGTGTTCTGTCGAACTCTTTATTGCCTTTCATATATCCGCCAATACCAAATTTTGTATGTATGATCGAACTAGGGGGAACAGTGGTCTCTTTTGATGACGACAACGTGGAGCGCTCCCGTGGTTTGCCGACAAGACTCATATCTACAGGATTAGCTTTATTCAGGTGATCAAGACAACTGACTGTGTGAAGTAGATCAAAGGCAATGTAGTGTAAAATACCGAAAGATTGAATGGGTGACGGCAAGTACGGCTGTAGAATGAGGAGAATGGCAGGAGAGTGAGTGTTGTTGTTTGAGATGCAAAAGAAAGAAGGCAGCCTCAAGCTCTTTGTCTTGACTAGTACCATTCAATCCTTTCATACGAGAGAGCGAAGGGAGTGTTGGGGTCAGGAGAGAGTCATCGTTGTGGCAGGTCACACGAGTGACACCAGTGATCCTTTGCCGTGTCAGCGTGGAGCATATCTTGAAAGGAGACATGAATAACTCTCCCTTCTTCTTGAAGCACAGCATGGATTCTTTGCCCGTAGACCTGAACTGCTGCGCATTTTTCATGAGCGTCACATTAGCCCAAGAAGCCCGAGAAGAGATGGTGAAGCCAAAGAGCTACCTTTCCCTCAAGTCCCTGTCTAGGTTAGTTTCAGCGGATGGAGCGTCTTCCGACTCAAAGTTATCAATTGAAATCATACAGGCAGAAAAATGAGTAAATCAACAGCTGAAGCAAGGAGCAGAACAAGACAGGCAGTTACAGGGAAAAAAATAAATGATGACTATCCCACGCTGGTAGTCATAGGATCTCCTTTCTCCGAGACCTCCAACCCCTCGCGCTCGTAGACCCTGACATTGACGAGGGACAAATCCTCCACCCACTTTTGGTCCCCCGGCGGGACCATGACCTTTGTAAGTCCACTCAAGACGTCGGCGTCATCTGGCGCCAAACTTAACTCCACTCGCTGGCCAGTGGTGTCTGATAAGTCGAATTTGAGGGGACCGAAAGGGACTACCTTAAAGTTGCGGCCTGGGACATTGATGAACGAGGTATTCTGGCCAGGGATTGGGGGATAGTAAACGATCAGATCCTCCTCATCTTCTTCAACACTGGCTTTCAGGATTGAGTAGACAGATTCGGATTTAGGGATGTCATGTTGCCGGGTTTCCTCGTCAGGTAAGGCACCCATGACTCCTTGGACTGAATGGATACATGACCACTTGGGGTTATCGGACATGACTGTTGTTGCTGCAGCGACAGTCTCAGTCTGCTGTGATGCTGTCGAGCTAGCTGGGGCTCTAATACCTGATCCCATCAGCAAATCCCATATGACTGAAGGCGAGACTAACTTGAAGCGTCATAGTCGGTATAAGACAAAGTTAAGGGTGTAGTGTGAAAGAGGGTCAGGAGCTAGTGTGAAAAGTGATGTACGACAGAGAGAAGGCAAATCCCGAGCGACTCACCTTGATCGCATGAAAGCGTCCTTTGATACGAGACAGCTACAAACCCGGGTCCTTCCACTTGTCTCCCTGTTATTCCATTCATCTTGAAAGCTGGAGCGTTTTCATTCGATTCCGAGTGGAGCAGTGTTGGAGCATCGATGTCTTGGGGGGTTGAGATGAGATGTGTGAGACTGTGGGGTTACAAGTGTTGAGGCGTCAGTGTCTCCTCATATAGTTCGTGTGAAGTCAGGTTTAGTGAGCTGTAATCTCTCCAAGTGAGTATGATAGCATGATTACATACTGAAATACCAATACATCTCTTGATTTTCTCTCGATACAACTCTTGCGAGTAATTGTCCAATGTCCGTCCATCTCATACAATCAGAGCTCAACAAAGCTCCTCCCTCTTCTCATCAACCTCCTCAACACTATCCAATGAACTACCCCTCCATTCCCTGAAACGACTACTCCGTCTTCCAGTAGCGACCACAGCGACATATTGAGGCGTATTTGTGAATACCCCGGTGTTGAATTGCGAGTGCGAGTCTTTTTCACTTAGGGGTGGAGAGTAGGTCGGTAGGATTGATTGGTTTGTTGTTCTATTATCAGTTCTGACTAACGGTGAAAGAACAAGTGAGGAGGGGACATACGGGAAGTTGATCAGGGCTAAACATGCTAGGAAGAGGATTATCAGGAATGGAAGCGGGAGCTATTATCAGCTCTCGCTCTCATATGAACAAGCGGACGTACAGAGTCAAGCACGCGAACTGATAACTTCCCCATCAGATCCACAGAGGGTGCACTACCTCCTATTCTATCCATGATGCCGAGTTGTGACGAGGTGGTGAAGTGGGAAAGAGTGGGGTGTTGAGTGTCGTCCAGATATTTCTTTCTGATATAACTAGATTCGAAGAAAGGAGTTTACAATCCTGAAAAACAAGGGGAAGCTGTGTTCCAAGTGACTTCCTTGAGTGTAATGGTATTCCTTCAAAATAGATTGATCGGCAACAACAGACTAGAGATTAGCGACGTATAAGAAACGAAAGGTATGTCGTGTAAGAAGTGAAACGTACATGTTCTGGAGAAGCGAAAGGTGATGAGACTGGAAGTGAAACACGTTCTCTTTTTAATTATTACAATCTACGTCGAGTTGCTGTGTTATATGCTGTCCGAATTATCGCTTCCCCTTCAGTATCATATTATAATAAGTCGTGGGAATCAAGAAGCAATCACCCTCGAATATATCCTTTGACGTTAAATCTCATTTTCATCCCCGAACATGCCGGATTCCCATTCCCATCATTTTAGCAGTTGCTATTCCGGTAGATATGCTATCATCGGGCATGATAGGGGAGGATTTGAAGAACAGATGCTATAGTTCAAATTGATCAAGATCAGGTTCAGGTACATCCTTTTGTTTACACGGTGTAAATCACCCGATAAGTGACATAGATCATCGCCTTTTCACATCTTTATCGTCTATGGTCACCACCCCATTTTCAGAATGAATCATCGTCACACGTCACATGCCGAGACACCGAACCGCAGACTATACCGCACTGTAGCTCACTATGGTGTTGATGTATACTGATATCGATACGTTCATGACATGAGTAGGAAGACGTACGGAGAATTCTAGGCGCTACGGGAGCTTAAATCTATAGTTCACACTAACATGTCTCACCTTTGAATTCACTTGGCATAAACCCCCTAGTCACTCCCTGGGCAAGATTAGCTGCTCAGACGGCTAGATATCTTTGAGCCGGAAGGCACAATCATGATCGGAGACATGGAGCATGTCAGGGATCGCTCTAGCAAGTGAGTGGCTTGAATACAAGTAGAGTAGGTGGCTTGATATAGTTTGAAAAGCCACTGTCGATCGATGATCATCGCAAATGAATCAGTTCCAACGCGGTTCCAACGAACGATGAGTGTATACATTCAATAAGTCTATACTCTATTCACTCGATCATACTCAGCACCATCAGCTTCAGCCCTTCGAACCCTGCTCCGTTTCTTCAACAACCCCCAACTCTTTTCCCAACTCTTTTCAAATGCTCTCAAACTGAATTTCTCTTTAGCGAGTGCTCGGGCAGATTGGCGGGTTTTGGTAGCTTGTGTGATTGAGAGTGTCAAAGCGGAGTGAATGGCTTCAGCGAATGAGGCTGCGTCTGTTGCGTGGAATCCTAGTCGTCAGTCATTTCCTCCGATAAGCGGAAATGGTAGAAGGGTGGATTCAGGTCAAGCCCTCGAAGGGTGATTAGCGTTTAAGCTGGACATAATCTTGGACTCATAGCCCCAGCATTGATCATCATTATCCGGAAGGCAAGCCGCAACGGCCGGTTGGAAGGAAAAAGAAATGAAGAGGAAGGGGAAAGATGCACTCACCAGTCCTTTGCCCATTATGAGGAACGACAATATCAAGCAGAGGTCCAGCGGAAGCATGAACGATAGGGATCAATCCAGCAGCCTACAATCAGCCCCGTCTCTGCGTGTAACAAATGACGAGAAGAGAACACACCATGAACTCAACAACATTAATCCCAAAGTGTTCATCCTGCATCGTATTCAATCCAATACTAGCTTCTCCCAGCCTCCTGACAATTTCAGAGTACGGGGCATTCTCCAGTAATTCCACATTATCCTACTTATCAGCACAAAAGATGACTGGACTTACGCTAACGCCAAGTTCGGATGCCAATCGCTTGAGTCCTTCTGCTCTTTCTTTATCTTCTGCATTCCTCGTTCCGCCCATCATTGTCAAGCTGATCCGTTTGTCGCCCGAACGATATTCTGGATGATCATTGAATAGTATAGCTAGAGCATGAACCTGTTTCGCTTGTTCCTTCTCCGGTCTGTCATGAGCATCATCCTCGTGAGAGAAGAGGGGACGTACCTGAACTGAGCAAGCGATACTAGTTCCCTCTTTCTATCCCCTAACTTTCCAAGACCCTGTAAACCCTCTGTATCGCATGGTGGGAATGCGACTCTACATCCTGCCTTTGGATCTATTTCGCCATTCTTGGCTCTTATCTCCCTTGTCCGATCGTCCATTAATAGTAGACTTGCGAGGAATGAATTTCGACCTTTGTTAAGCAGGTTGGTGATGTGCGCTTGGGTCCATGAGGAGTTTGTCATGACCTCTTCAGAGAATAGGAGAGATGTAGCATAGAGGGAAGTGAAGATTTTGTAGTATCTACCATCAGCCCTATGAGTGGAATTGACGTACATTAATTTGATCTGGGTCCTAAGGCGGGACTTTGCAGCACCCCCATCCTCTACTCCCGCCGTCCTAGCCTTGACACGCTTGACCATATCAGTACTGACGGTTGGGTAGTGCACATATGCCCCGATAGTGACGCCTGGTCCACCAGTCAGACGGACGAATGGGAATGTAAGTGCGTATCCCATGGTATCTATCATCAGCCAAAATCAATTGGAGGGAGAGAGGGAAGAGAGGGACATACCAAGGAAGATATCTCCCCACAATCCTTCCTTTCCACATAGTCCTTCCCATGCTAGGTAGATGCTTCCTAGAGATTGATTGAGGAGGGTGAAGTAGTTATAGTATCCGTCCGAGATGAGGTATCGGGAAGGAAGGGGGATAAAGTGGAGTGTTGCTGGATCTAGCTTGATAGAGAAGCGAGTCTGGTCATCAGCTTTCACCGCCAGCAGCTGAGACAGAATAGCTTACATTGACATTATTGATGATTCTCTCCTTATCCGCGTCCGTCCCGCCCGAAGGAAAGTCCCCAGTATAGACGAGCGAGACTACATCCTGTTGAGTTCTCTGTAGGTAGGCAATAGCTGACCACAATACCCTCTCTCCACCTCCACCTGAATCACTATCATCAGCCCTACCCACACATGTCAACGTACCAGAAGGGATGAAAGAAGCCAACCATAGTAATCACCGCGCTCTTTGTAGGTGGCCTCCTATCCGTTCCCGGTATGACCTCATTATCCAATATCTTCAATTTATCCAATAATGCCTTTCGACGCTTGATATTCCTCTTTCTCAATTGATTTAGACCAAGTTGAACCAGTCCGAAGGTCAATAACAGAAGGATGGGTACGATGGAGGCGACCACTTTCCAATTGACGCCGGTAAATGCGAGGACACCCACCCCAGCGGCGGATGTGAGGGTTGCGATTTTGAAAACGACGGCAATGAGGGATCCGGTCGTCATCCACCAGAATGCTAGGATTATAGCAACCCACACTACGTCGAGTGAAATGGAAGCTTGGGCCGAGTGGGAGAAGATGGTGTTGTATAGCTGTCGTATTGTCGAGGTAATTGGCGATGCGGTATAAATGACAGCCCGAGCATTTATCCCGTGAATGACAACAGCAAGTCCAATGAGGGCAGTGTAGAGCGTGGAGGGGCGAAGATTGAATTTCCTCTTGGGTGCAGCCACCTTGCTTCCCGTTTCATTGCTTGGACCCCACGAGATGAGAGGAACAAGGAGTAGCCCGTGCATCCATAGTAGATTGGCGAGAAAGTGTTCAGTCTGGACATAGGTTGGTACAGCTAATATCGTCGCCAAAGCAGCGAAAAGCGGTAGATACAATGTAGGCGGGCAGCTTGGCGTTGGTCTCGTAGCGAATCGAAGCGAAAGCGCCGTCAAGAATAGAGCGAGTGCGACGGATATAGCGACCATCTGACCAAGGAGCATATACGCAGGAATGAATTTGATGTCTCGTTTACGACCTATCATCAGCTCAGCCGGATATAGAGAGACATACCTTCCACCCAGATGATCGCGGTCATGATGACTGTGAAAGTACAAATATGACTACTCCACCACCAATTCTGGGGACCTGTACAGACTATTCTCCATGCTTGCTCGAATAATGAGGTCCGGCCCAACCACTCTCCGAGGGAGGTGGTTCCATGAATCTTGGCATCGTTATTGTATGACCACTGCTGTCAGCGAAGTCGGGATGGAGACATACCATCATGAAACTTATCATGACTGCTATCAGCTTATGTCTCAATTAGAGAGAATAGGAGCTTACAATACCATGTCGAGAGTAAAGCACCAAACGCACACCTCAAAAAGAGGAATGGTTTCTGGTCAAACAACCTCGTCTTATCTTTCGGTGTGATCGAGTAGAATACAATCCCGAAGAGTAAGAGGATGACACCGATATAAAGCCCAAATACGGCCGTAGCCAGTGTAGGATCTAATGCCATCTTAGTACATGTAGTAGGTATAGAGTAGTAACTGCGGTTAATAGAGTGGGCGTGGGCCAAATAGGAGGATGTGGGGTAAAAGCGGGGTAAATCAAGCCTACAACTCCTCCCTTGCATCTCTATCCGTTGATATATCTTCAAATCTTTCTATAACATCCAGGAAGATAGTCATCCAAGATGGGTCACAATTCAGACAAGATGTATGTGACTCACGCCGAGCATTCGGCTGGGAATCATACTGCTTCAAGTAATGGGAAAAGGCAGGAGAATGGAAAGTCGGAATTTCTAAGATTGCCATTGTAAGTTCTGAGAGCCTCTCTATCATCAAGATTCGTGAAGTAACACCGACTAACCGGCAGTGACTCATGTGCATTATCGCTTCAACCGTTCAAAGCGCCCGTAGCTGTTCTAGCGGATGTTGTCGAGGGAGAAACACCTCGAGCGGACGTATTTGATTTATTAAATATCGTCCCTTACATTAGGAAGTTCAAGACGAGTAAGTCTTTTGAGAGGACACGAGAGGGGTAAAGGCTCATGGTAGATCCTGTATCGGGTAAACCACTAGACACGAGCCAGCTTATCAAGCTCAACTTTTTCAAGGTAAGCCACCTCGCCACCTAATGTCGATGAGGATACTCATGCCAGAATGCGGAAGGAATGATGCATGACCCAATCACCTACAAAGTCTTCTCACCTCATATCCATATCGTCTTCCTAAAAAATACCGTAAGTCACCCCTCTAAGATTAAGCTGAGAAAAGGGAAACGTATTCGACATGACATCCCTAAACCTCCTAGCTATAAAACCGAAAACATGGCGAGATTTAATCTCGGACGAACCATTCACAAGATCCGATATTATCACTATCCAAGATCCAAATAATCTAGCATCTAGGGATTTGAGGGAATATGATTATGTGAAAAGTGGGAGAAAAGTTACGGATGATGAGATGGAGGGTGATCCTTTGAAGGGGATTAATGTGGATGCTGCTGGAGGTGCTGGGAAGGTTTTGAAGATGATTGCTGAGAAGGTGAGCCCCACTCCAGGCATCTTCAGGTCGGTATTCGGTACTGATGGTAGACACGCTCGGAACAGATGCCTCCACCTGAGCCAGTCAAGAAAGAGGCTGTAGTTGTGAAAGCGAGGAAGGAGCAATTGGCCTGTAAGCTGACGCACATCCATTCCTGCTCAAGCTGATGATAGATAACGCAACGAATCATACCAGCGGCCGAACAGCCGCATCATTCACTTCAACATCAGTAATCCCAGAAACAAGCAACGAGCGAGTCCTACTGGACGAAGAGGAGTGTAAATCCTCCCCTCCATCATGATACCAAGCTAACATATAGTCATGTTTGACGAGCTCAAGAAAGCGATGAAGGCAAAAGACCGTCTCGCATCGAAAGCATACGCTACAATCCTCACAAATTACGGCGGATTAAATGTGGAATTACATGGTGATCGAGCGCCAAAGACGGTATACAATTTTGTTCAATTAGCAAAACAGGGGTATTATGATAATGTCAAATTCCATCGGTTGATACCTGGTTTCATGGTAAGCTTCCCTCACTACTTCGGGTGCAGCAGCTGATGATCAGATCCAAGGAGGTGATCCAACGGGAACTGGACGGGGTGGGAAATCATTCTGGGGAGATCCATTTAGAGATGAACATGGAGAGAAAGGGGCTTTCAAGCATGATGCGAGGGGTGTTCTTGTACGTCTCTTCCCCCGGTTAAGCTGGTCAAGCTGATAATAGTCAATGGCAAATAGTGGACCTAGAACCAACGGTTCTCAGTTCTTCTTTACATTCTCACCGTCAACACATCTAGATGGGAAACATACTGTCTTTGGGAAACTTGTAGGAGGGGAGGATACTCTTGATCGTATAGAAGCTGTGAAGGTTCGGCCGGGGGGTGATAATCGTCCAGTGAAGGATATCATTATTCAGACGGTCCAAGTGTATGTCCTTCATTCTCTTTTACAAAGTATCACTGACATGGCAGATTGACAGACCCATTCGAGGAGTATCAAAAGAAATTGAAAACCCGTATAGCCCGACAAGATCAGTCAGAAGATGCACTTCGCCGTCGCGCTGAGGCGAGGGCAGAAAGGGATAAAGACAGGACAACATGGCTAGGTACAGAATTAGGAGCACGGGGCGAGACAAAAGCAGAAAAGGACAAGAGGAAGAGAAAAGAGGATGATGAAGCTGGTACAGTTGGTAAATACCTTAGAGCTGGAACCGGGCCGGGGAAGGGCGAGGCACCGATGGAATTTGGAATGGAAAAGAAGAAACCGAAAGGAGGTGGATTTGGGAACTTTTCTGGATGGTAGTTCCTTGTAATGTCAATTGTATTACCATATCATGTACCTATACTCCGGCACCGAGATGGCTGGGCATCAGCAGCTGAATAATCAAACATATTTGCGGATGTTACAGGTAATTTGTACCTCCACCTTTGTACTCCACCGATTTACCTCCACCTCGGCCTTGGTCTTCGGTCATTTTCCCGAACGTCATACCCCGTTCTTTCAGGTAAGGTATATATTCTAGTCACCTCATTATGTTTGTCTATACAACTCATCCACCTCCTCACTTTACCACCACTACCCACACCTATAACAACAACAATGTCCGACCGAGTCGTCCTAGTCACCGGAGCAAACCGAGGAATCGGTTACGAAGCCGTTAAATACCTCTCCCAACAACTCCCCTCTTCTACCATCTTACTATCTTCCCGATCCGAAAAGAACGGTGAAGAAGCAATCAAGAAAATGCAAGAATCCCTCCCATCCCATAAATTTGAAAATGTCAAAGTCGTCCAACTTGATATTACCGATTCCAACTCCCTCTCTTCGGCTGTTAGCACCATCAAGGAGAAATACGGTAAATTGACCGATCTACTCCATAATACCGGTATCGCCTCTGTTGATGGGGATAATATGTCGCCTGATATTCTTGATGTCAACGTTCGATGCGCAAAGGAAACTATTGAAGCTTTCTTACCTATCATGCCTGAATCTGGTAAAATCGCACTAGTCTCCTCAGAGGTCGGAGCATGGTACACTGCCGCTGCCGATCAATCTCTCCGCGCCAAACTCGAAGATGTCCCTTCCAACAACTGGTCAACCATCCAGAAATATATCAAAGACTGGGTCGCATTCTCGAAAAACGAATCGTCCGAGATTAAATGGTCACCAACTTCCTCAATGCTCGACCAAGCATACGGAGTTTCAAAAGCATTAGTAACAGCCTGGGCTAGGAACTTTGCTCAATTCTCCAAGATCCCAATTGCAATCGTCTGCCCAGGGTATTGCGCTACGGAATTGAATGGATGGAGTGGACATAGATCAGCGGAAGTTGGGGGGATTAGTGTTGCTTGGCCTTTATTGAATGAGTTTGAGAGTGGTCATTTCTATCAGGATGGAAAGGATTTACCGATCGTTTTCCCTATGCCAAAGGAGTTTTTCCAGAACAAGGAGTAGGGTGCTTTGAACGGGGATGGAAAGGATTTAGAATGGGCAGGGAGAAAAGTTTATGTGGTATCGCATTGCACTGCCTTGCTTTGAAGTGGATTAGGAATAGACGTAGTCGTAGACGAAAATATGAACAAGTAGTACCATCAATTGCTTGCTTGACGGCATTAGCCAGTCAGGTGACTATCGCCAAGTTGATCCGTAGATGGATTGGCAATAGCGTAGCTAGAGGTCAGCTGTCTATTGCAAGCGGTCCCCTAGTATGTGACGAGCACCGCTGGACTTGAGCTCCTTGGCCGCGGGCAGGCGTAGTCTGAATAAAGGAATACGAGAAGGACGAGCTTGATCAATAGGCTATCGTATACAAGTGTTGCATGCCCTGCTGAGGAGAGTAATCATCTTTGTATCTGCGATCCATGATGTTGCGACTCCTCTACATGTCGGTCCTCTTGTCCTATCCTGGCAGACCCAACACTTGTCCTATTCTGGTAGACCCAACAGTGATGGGGTCGGATGTGCTCGATAATACGGTTTGGTGTGACGGAATCGAAGAAAGGTATGGCCGTCGAGGTTTTGTCGATAGTTCCCCTTGTTCAAGCAGTAATCGCCCCCAACTCCTTTTCCA
>Ga0308160_10004596_pt1 | contig 14695 bp, 21 predicted proteins | sample PhyFR1_FD_201036 | JGI IMG/M metagenome (GOLD analysis project Ga0308160, IMG submission 201036) | Phyllosphere microbial communities from UC Gill Tract Community Farm, Albany, California, United States - DLSLF.R1 | ecosystem: Host-associated > Plants > Phyllosphere > Unclassified | place: USA...
TCGTACAGAAACAGATGATGTGCGTATGCAGCAATCGAGTTACTTCTTAGCATGGGATTCAGCAAATTTCGGGCACGCAGTGTCCCAGTCGTACCATATTCAGTCCTGTCAGAACGCTCGTGGCAAACAGTACGTATACATTCGACCCTATATTGATATTCTAATCGTCCTTCCTTTTTGGCTGAGCCTGTCCCTTCGTATCCACAATCTCTACCCTCCCCAGCACTTCCCCCCGATCAGGTCCCAGACTCATAGAAGGTGTCGAAGGACGTGACGGCGTCGAGCGTCTCATCGACGTTGGCTCTTCCGTATACCCTCCCACGCTCCCTGCACCGTCCGGCACCGCAGGCGCTCCGTTCCTAGTTGCTATCCCTCTCGGATTCAATCCTTGAGTCATCATCTCACTCTGTACCCTCCTAGGCGGCGGTGGTGTTTTCTGCCCTGGATGACCTTTACCTATACCCATATGTAATCCGAGCCCTGGCGCCGGTGAGGATGTTCTGGATTGTGAGCGCGACAGGGATAGAGACGAGGTATCGTCCGATCCAGTGGTCGATCCGTTCCATGGGAAATAAGTAGTCGATACCGAAGGCATGTTGACTGGTGTATGAAGTGGAGACCCTCTAACGGGTGTTCGGGGGGCGATGATCCCTTCGGGATCTTGACGACCCTTTCGATTACTTCCTAAACGGGGTAGGTAGTCGATTACGGGCATAAGGACTGATTTGACCAGAGACGATTTCGATCTGTACGTGACTTTTTTGAGTGATTGTTCGAGGGCTGGTGATGCTAGGTCGACAGTCTGACCCTGTCCAGAGGGCGTGGGTGGTTCCGTTTTGTCTATCATCAGTCACTGGCAATGTGAAGCCCACAGAAAGACTCACTCAAAGAGGGCAACGCATTGTCATTCGCACTAAGGCTCAAAAACAGGAAAAGGGGTACAAACCAAACACATATCCCAAAGAACGCTGCAATATCCATAAAACTCTCTTCCCCACCCGTAACCCTAGCTCCAGCGGGATGTCGATATTTCGTCCCTCTCAATCTCTTTTGTTCTTGTGCTCGAGCTGCGAAATGGAAAAACCAAGTGAAATGGTCTGCGACTACTAGTACGCATGATGCTAGGAATTTTAGGGATGTGAGGGAGATGTAGGGCCATGATTTTGAAAAGTTTTGTAGGTAGACTAGGTGGCAGAATATCGAGAATAAGGTCGGGAGGATGGGAAGGGAGTCGGTAAAGTAGAGGACTATATGGAGGGTTATTATCGTCTGGTATGTCAGCCAGTCACTCGCCCAGGTGTTGATGCAGGAGCATATGCACGAGAGATGGGAGATGGGACGTCGAACGAGGTTTCATGTGAGGGTAGAACTGCAGAAACTCACATATATGGCACGCATGCCAATCGTTTTAGCATATTTCGAATGCTCCTCAATAAGCTCCGCCAGCCATAGTAATCCAGACGCTACAAGTCAGTTATACCCCTTCTAACCCGACCTTCCTCTAGACACATGACATACCAAGGGATAGGGTGATGAAGAGAAACCCCGCCAGTCCGCCGACATATGACAAGAGATGTAACACGCTGACCATCTCGAATGTCGACCGAATAGGTACCGTTACTACGACCTATTTGAGGGCAGGATTGAGCGGAACGAGAGCGAGGTAGTGCGGGTTTCTGCTTCTCTGCTGCCGAAACGAGATATCCCGGGTTGGGGAAAGGTTCGGTGGTAAAAGAGCTCGAATGAAAGTAGCCTCCTGTTCCTATGGCATCCAGTTACGACAGATAATAAACCTGTTTCCAGCTTCCAATCCGAGTTGTCCGGTATATTCCAATCTTCCAGCAGTCAAATCCTCCGTAGTCGTCGAATCTATTTTTCGATATGATTCTATGGCGTGTGTTGACCGAGTATCCGTCAGCGTTGCAGCAGTAAATGTATACGAGATAGGAGTACAAAGAGGTAGCTCAACAGAAAAGACCAACAGAGGTAGAGTTGTTCGGTAATCAACGGAAGCAATTTACGTCACTCAACAGATGGGGAAGCAAGGGGGGACCATTAGACAACAGACAACGGTGCTCAGTGCTATACGTACCCCATCCCATACATACATAGCAATAATGAGTCACCTAGAGAGTGAGTAATTGGTTCATACTCGTTGATGGGATATGACTGACTATGAAGAGTCCTTGTTCCAGCTCAAGGTCAGCTTACCCAACGCCGCATGCGTGTTGGACGCACCGCAGCCCTTGTTCTGGACATCATGGCTGATGAGCAGTTTACAGCTAAATCCTTACAACGTCAAGCCAAAAAGGCAAACAAGGACGAGACGACCGAGAAGAACAAGGTCAAGCTTGTGCGTCAAGTCCACAAGGCCGAGCAGAATGGTGCTAACGCTCGCAGGCATTACAAAAAGGAAATACAGAAGGAGCCCAGATCTACGCCCAGAATGCCATTCGTAAAAAGACCGAGGGCCTCAACCTCCTCCGCTTAGCCTCTAGGATTGATGCAGTGGCGAGTAGAGTCGAGACTGCTGTTACTATGAGAAGTGTCACGAATAGTATGGGGAGTGTTGTCAAGGGTATGGACAAGGCTATGGAGAGTATGAATCTTGAGCGGGTGAGTTGTTCTCTCATCCTTGCGTTCGGGACCGAGTGGATGGTGGAATCGATACTCGGACTGCTTGTTGGACGAGATTGGTGTTTGGGATGGTTGACGAGAAGGAGGGATTAGAGGACGTTCTGGGGTGGAGACATGGCAGGTCAAGTCGGATGGACTGCACGAGGGGGGATTTTATACCGGGATGACACGTTGTTGCTTGGATCGAGGTCGACAGTCTTCACAAGGATTCGATGAGGCATGAGGCTGTCGTCACAATATTCACTCCCTCAAAACCACTCGCGGTACATCCAAGCTCAGTCACCCCTTCAGCGGCTTTGATTCCACGCCACGCATTTCACCACCAACGCCCATATCCACAGACTCTACCAATCGCCCTCTCATGATCCTCGCCCTAGCCCAGAGACCGTCGAATCCAATGAACACTACTAACAATCAGATATCAGTCGTAATGGACAAGTTCGAATCCCAATTCTCAGACCTAGACGTCCAAACTTCCTACATGGAATCAACAATGTCCGATACAACAGCCCTAACAACTCCCCAAGATCAAGTCGATACCCTAATATCTCAAGTGGCCGATGAGAATGGATTGGAGATCAGTCAAAAGGTGGGGGAGAGTAAAGTTCCTCAGGCTGCTCCTGCTCAAACGGAGGGGGTCAGGGAGGCTCCGCTGGAGGAGGATGGGAAATTGGCAGAGAGATTGAGGGCGCTGAGAGTGAGTTGATACTCTGGCGATTGTGATCGCAGGACACTGATGAGTAGCCTGCGGTCTAGTTCGGGCTGAGCCAGGATGGAGGTCTGAAGTGTGAGATATCGCGCATGGTGAATTGGTAGCTTGGCCCATGAAGATCGAAGGCTAGGACTGGACGGGATCATCTTATTGATCATGAGGGCAAATTACTATCGTGTCTGAATGACGAAGATTGAGAGTTGTGTATTACTGCATGATGATGATTGTGGATTTATGTATTACATGTCAAGTCTCCTCTCGCCTGCAATGATTTCCACCATCACTGGGCGACCAATTCTTTGTCATTCGTCACACAGCGGCTCGTCTACTCAAGCCTTCCAGGCCTCAGCCCATCCTATAGGCCTCTCGTAACCTTCTTCTTATCCACCCGATCACCCAGGCTGCCAATATTATCCACATTAGGCGCTCCCCAAACTAACACATTTCCAGTTTCACGCTCCACCAAACCCGCCTTCTGGACCCATCCAACTTCGTTCAATCTCCGCCAACGGACAGGAAGCCATCCACTTCCGGATGTATTTGTTATCGCGTCCGTGCTAGTGGTGGAAGTAAGAGGAGTCGAGGCAGACCGGTCCACTGAAGAACCTGGTATTCCAGAAGACAAAGCTGAAGGCGAACTGGTCTGTGGGACTTGTCGATCCCTTCCATAGGCTTGACTTGCGCCTGTTGACGCTAGTAGTTCACGTTCTTCATCTTCGATTGAACGCATACCAGCTCGAGCGTGGAGGGGCGGTAGTAGGTCTTCAACGTCGGACTGGGAGTCGAGTCAGCTTTCATTATTTTTACAGGTGGGGGACATACGAAATCATCCTGCTTGACTGCTGCTATTGAATATGTGTATACTCCAATGACGAATCCGAGTAAAGCGACTCCGATCGCTGCGTTTCCTATACGGAACGGTTTCCTAGCTCGAGCGAGGGAGGGTGATGTTCCCTAGATCCTGTCAGCTTGCTCTCTATGAAGCCACAAAGGAGAAAGCTTACAGTTCCCCCTGGATGATATGTAAGACCGATCGTTCGTGGTGATTGTTGTTGCTGTGCCATTATTGATGAATGTATGGTTGGTGGTCGATCTGAAATCTAGGCGAGTAGAGTAGAGCAAGGTGAAACTTATTCACTCCCCCCTCTACGAGTATCACCTCAACGCTCACCCACTTCCCTCCATGTCTCTGCCTATCTTCGCGACTGTTACACACCTTAGCAACAATGTCGAAACGAACAACCTCATCAACCACAACACAACCAACAGGGCCGACAAAAATCCCGACAGACCCTTCCGAAATCCAAACACAACTCCAATCATCCTTCCGTACCCTACTGGAAAACTACGCTTCTATTCCCCCGCGACTGAAATTGATCGATTCATTCTTGTTATTCTTCATCCTTAGTGGGGTGCTGCAGTTCGCGTATAGGCTTTTGATCACTGCTTATCCTTATAATGCTTTCATTGGAGGGTGAGTCTTGGTTCCCCACTTGAAGGCGTCGGTCCCGTACTGCAGTGTAGGGCAGGACAAAGGCGTCAGAAATGAGTACATTGGACAAAATCGACCATGTCCCGTCCCACACTGTTTGAATGGATCTCTCGTGTCATCCCCCATCTATCCGAGAGAGAGAGAGGAGGCTGACCATTAGGTTCGGATCAACAGTAGGCCAATTCTGTCTCTTAGCAGGTCTAAGGGCCCAAATATCACCAGGAAGAGAGGGGGAATTCAAAGAAGTCTCACAGGAGAGGTACGTCCATTCGTCCATTTCCTGCTGGTTCGAGTGTATTTGAGCTTGGGACTTGCGTGAGGAACTTGGACTGATGAAGTAGGGCATTCGCCGATTTCTGCTTGTCTTCCGTCATACTCCACGTCTTCGCATTCAACTTCCTGGGCTAGATCGGCGGACTTTCTCTTTCAGAGATAGATGGATGCGGACGGTCGGGATGACTGACAGGAAGATAAGGGCAAGATACCCCAAAAAATGAGCTACTGAATAGCGTAGAGTACTAGTAGATCTAGATGTATACATAACATAACAGGTCAGGTCAAAAGGACGTCAATCGTGCAGCGTGGACACTTCAACGATATCGTTCACGTTGACTTCCACTTCTACTCTATGCTATGCTAATCATGATGTGTTAATGTCTATATCGAGGCCATCTACCGACATCTTACTTCTAAAACGCTCTACTCGGCTGTCGACTCAGTCGCTGGAGTCGAGGTCGTTTTGGGTTTTGGTGGGAAAGCCTTTTCCCGAGTATGACTCTGTCTCACTCCCTCTTCGACTTCTTTCTCGATCTTCTCATAGTGCGCTTTGGCTACTAGTGGATCGCACAAGACCGGCGGCAGGCTGAGCGTCAGCATCTGTCCCGGTTGGGGCACAGTTTGGAGTGGGAGAAATGATGATGAGAATGTCTTTCGCTATTTTGGAACCATTGGCAGACGACGGGGACAGGGTCGAGGGGATAAAAATGAATAGGATCAAAGAAGGAATGACGTACTCGATCACAGAACAATCCCGAATCGTATCCCCACCTCCAACTCCCTTCCTTCTCGGATCCTTCTCTTCCTCTTCCTTCACTTTTTCGGGCTTTGGACTTTCTCCAGGTTGTATAGGTTGCATCGTATTCGTATCTGTACTCGATACCGAAGCGGGAATGGGTCCCGGTCGAACAGGAGCTGATAGTGCGTACAAGATTGATTGGATTGATTTAGAGGGGGAGGGAGTGAATATTAGGAGGAGGGGGAAGAAGAGCATGTACCTGATTTTGTTAGCTTGTATGCGGACCAAGCAGGGGGAGCGAGAAGTGAGGAGAGTGATTATCAAAAAGAAAGGAGATGGTGGAAATGATCAAGCTAGAAGGTAATAGACTTGGTGCCATTCAGAAAGGAAAGGAGAGGTCCTCTCGTAATGAATCGAACCTTGTCCACCACAGTGACCTTTCCAAGGGCTCAATCAGCTGTCTCCACACCCAATCGCTCGCATTCCGACGCTCCGCTATCGTCCCCGTAAATCCCTCCCCCCTCGTATTTGATGCCCGCTCGCGAGGAAATGCTGACTCACATGAACCACCTCAACCAAGTTTCATCCGCTCCCCAAATCCCCCGTAACACATCCCCTCTGCACCAAGGCATTACCACACTAACGGCCATTATATTACTCTTGGCATTCTTATCTCTCTCTTTCATTTCCTTTTTCTCTCCATCTACCTCAATAACCGCCTCCCCATCTCCAGATACTTTTGGTACAGGTTTCACCTGAATTTTGCCATACGTACTAGCGTACAAGACGTCCAAGACCCTTGCAAAGTGGCCCATCAATAACAATTCCGTCAATCCCCTAACTCCAGAAGACATTAATGGGGACGTCCCCCCTGGGGAGGGGTGAAGTGATTGTAGTGATGGGAGTGCCGCTGCGTACCCAGGGGAAATTAGGGATATAATTCGGATATCCCTTTCTGGAGTCCGGAGGAGGTGGGGGAGTAGTGAGGTTAGGAAATGGAAGTGGAATTGAGGGGTTGTCCATTCTGGGTCTTGTGACGGGTCGGGGGATTTGCTGTTGTCTTTGGGGGTGGATTGGGCGGTTGAAGGGTCGATTCCAGCTTTAGATGATACCGAAGCCCCTTCTCCCTCTGACCGAGCATCAACTCCCTGCCTGCCCACACCTTCAAACTTCATGCCCCTCTTCCTCCTCGGTGAAACCACCTCCCACCCTTCAGCAAGAACAACAGCGTCCACCCTTCTCCCACCTTCCCCAGCCGTCCCTTGTTGAGCAGTAGTCCATTTCCTCACAAAGTCCCTGACACCTCTAGGCGTAGGAGGGAGAGGTTCACAATGGAGTTGAGCTTGTGGGTTCGATGTTGATAGGCGTAATGTATGGAGGATCATCAAAAGGTCTTGCGGGAGTGGGGAGGGGAGCGGGGGGAGGTAGAGGATTTGAGGTGGAGATGGTAGGCGGAGGAGGGTATCGATCAACGATAGGACCGTTGTTGAAGGTGGGCCCTGTTCGTCAGTTTCTCTTCTTATGGTATGGAGACACAGACCACCTCGAGGTGGACTGAAACTTACCACCACAATGATCATCTTCCCCGCCCATTCCCTTTCCCAAATACATTTTCTCCCCCCAGCCCAAGCTTTCACACTCCATATCCCAGCCGCAGCCACACTGCCCCCAATGAGCTGTGGGACCGAAACATACTCGACCAGTTGAGCTGCTGTATGTACCACCATCTATCTCTCTTGCTATGCTGATCGTCGTTCGTACTTCACTCATTACCATCTTGACGCGCAACTTCTTTGTGGAGATCTGACGTAATATACCACGTGCGACAGCGGGAGTAAACCGGTTACTGTTCCCATGATCCTTTACCGGAATGTCCTCTTCTTTTGTTTCTGCTTCTTCTATCATTCAACCCTCTTACTCTTTACTCTCTCACTATACTACGATCAACCACCAGAATAATGTCTTCCACTATCCAGAATATCACCTCTGCTATCCCTTCACTGGGACGGGCTAGGCTATTGATCAGTTCGGCTGATGATGTCGTTATCGTCTCGGCAGTCAGGACGCCAATCACAAGGGTGAGTCAGCGGTCCTCTCCTTTCGATCTCCCTTTCCTCCTCTCTTCCCTCTTTACACCGAATGGACCGACGAGCTGCTAGACCGATGATACCCCTTCACCCCTATTCTCAACATCTAGCGCGGCGCTAACTCCAAATAGGCCAAGAAAGGAGGATTCAAAGATTGCGTACCCGAAGACCTACTCGCCGCAGTATTCAAAGAGACCCTCGTCAGGTCAAAAGTCGACCCCTCAAAGATCGGGTATGTTCTTTCACTTGCCGCCCACTCCTTTCCACCCTCCCTTTCTTCGGCCCTTGTTCAGGGAGGGCAAGGGGGATGAGGCGATGAAGTTAGATGATCAATGCTGACAGATAGTGACATTGCCGTTGGAAATGTCCTTCCCCCAGGAGGTGGTGCGAACGTAGCTAGGATGGCTCAGTTATACTCTGGTATTCCCTACACGTGAGCAAGGCGCTTTTGCTCCTGCAGGATAGTAGCTGATAGTAGTGTCCCTATCAATACCTTGAACCGACAGTGTTCTTCTGGTTTGACTGCTATTGCCCAGGTGAGTTCATTCTTTTGTCGTTCTTATATCCACTTTGTTCCTTGTCGCATCACTCTTCCTCACTCCCACTGCCTGTCTTAATCAGACAAAGAGTGCGGTATCCTGCACGTCCCTCCTATCTTTTCCGTTGCCCTCGAGTACCCCATGATCCCTGGCTTCTGCGCCCATGTCATGCCTTGCTGTACCACTTTAACATCTCATCCTCCACACTCAATACCCATCCAGCGCAATTCAATACAGCCGAACCTTGCTGACGCTCCGTAGATTGCCAACGAGATCAAAGCTGGCGAGATCGATATCGGTCTCGCTGCCGGTGTCGAACACATGACGGCACACTACGGAGCCGGTGTCCTACCCGAACGAATTTCCGAAACAGTCCTCTCCAACCCGGAAGCATCCGACTGTTTGACCCCAATGGGAATCACCTCGGAGAACGTAGCGAAGCAATACAACATTTCCCGAGATGTCCAAGATACATTCGCGGCCAACTCTCACGGAAAAGCATCCGCAGCACAGAAAGCAGGTAAATTCAAGGAAGAAATCGTGCCCGTCAAAGTGAAGTTCACCGATCCTAAAACCGAAGAGGAAAAAGAGATTATCGTCGATATGGATGATGGGATCAGAGAGGGTGTTACCAAGGAGAGTTTGAGTAAATTGAAGCCTGCTTTCGCCAAGGATGGGTTCACACATGCTGGAAATGCTTCGCAGGTATCGGATGGTGCTGCTGCGGTATTGCTGGCTAGGAGAAGTGTTGCTCAGAAATTGGGTTTGCCGATTTTGGGTAAATACGTTCTTTCGTCGGTCGTGGGTGTTCCACCAAAGTTGATGGGGTGAGTCTTTCTCTGGCGCTCATTTCCTTTTTCATTCTTTCCTTTCTGCTGGTGGGGTCTGGGGTGGAATCGAGGTGATATCAGCCTTGAAAAATACCTCCTATCCAGATCCAGGCCCATATCTCTCTTCACCCATCCCTATCCACGTCCTCATTGTGTGAAATCACACCGTACTGCTCTTATATATGATTCACCCTCCCCATTCCTCCACTCTCCCCGCTGTCACGCCAGCCGGCTTCACCTTCAGAAGACGCTCGCTAACGCCCGCGCAGTATCGGACCCGCATTCGCAATCCCCGCCGTCCTCACCAAAGCCGGAATAACCAAAGACGATGTCGATTTCTACGAAATCAACGAAGCATTCGCTTCCCAAGCAGTCATGTCGGTCCAACACTTGCATCTCCCATACGAAAAAGTCAATCCCGTAGGTGGAGCTATTGCCCTTGGGCATCCTCTTGGATGTACGGGTGCTAGGCAGGTTGCTACTGCTTTGAGTGAGGCCAAGAGGGAGAAGAAAAAGGTGTTTGTTACTAGTATGTGTATCGGGTCGGGAATGGTGAGTCCCTTTTTTCCATTTGTGAACGAGGTCGAGTGCTAATGTACAGGGAATGGCGGCTGTTTTCGTAAATGAGCAATAGGTTCAGGTGTGAGGGTATCAGTTTGTGTAGTAGAAGGTTATGAATCGTGTCATGCTAGCTTTGTCTCTCCACTCTTCTGCAGTTCGGGCAAACATCGGCCTGTCCTTCTCACGGCAAGAACTCCACCTCCCCTTATGTCGCATCATGCTCACGGTGTATGTTTGCGATTTTCAAGCTGCACAATGCATGATAGTTGCTGACAAATGACAATACATTACTCTACTATATATCCTCTGTCCGCCCTAAGTATCGGCTCGGCAGCTGTAAGACTTGGGCTATGAGATCCGGCTATCAGGAACAGCTCATGTCCTGACTGGCGGTAGTCCCTGTCGCTCCCTAGCTACATCCAGTGGATCCCGGATAGATCCAGTCTTTTCCTTATACATCGTTCTACAAATTAGTTCAGATCAATGGCAAATAGAAATTGCAAGAGGGATCAAGGAATCTGGACGACTTGAGGGCCAGAGAGAGCATGTATGCCGTAGGTGATGCGGAAAGAATGAAAGAAGGAGAGGAGAATTAGGAAGGGGACTTACGAGTAATATTCCCTGACATCATTCCATCTGACTTCTAATCCTTCCACCTGGGCTGCTAGGGTGTAGATTGCATCCTGGTGGTTCGAGATCGTCTGGGCAATAGCTACCAGTCAGTGCCCTTTTCAGACGTATAGATGAGGTGAGTTGCGTGACTAGTTGTGGTGAGGTGGGGATTGAAGGTTGAAGGTTAGGGGAAATCGGAGGCATACCTTGTGGCGAAGGGATATCATTCGTACGTGATAATGATTCTACTGCCCGTCTCAATTCCTGCTCCATCAGCTTATGTCTTTCACTCCCGGATCTGGGAGAAAGAAGCTCACGGTAATTGTCTTTTTGTATCGAGGTATTCTCTCTTCGGAATCGGCTACCACTTTACGGAAATGTCTACAGTATCAGCGATTATCCTCATTCGTCGCCATTTCACGAAGCAACTGGTGCGGATTCTTGAGAATGGAAGAGGGGAAGGACGGGATAGTCCAATCACTCCGACTGTCTCGTAGAATGACATGTAGGAGGACAAATTGAGCACCGAGAATGAGAAAACACTTACCCCTTTCTAAACTCTCTCAACGCCCCAGCCCTTAAATTACTAGGTCGCCCATCAGACGGCCGATAAGAACTCCAAATATCCGCCAATCTCTGTAGATCTTCTTCTTCCATCTTGACTTTGGTCGACAAGGACTCGTATGCCCTCTGGAGGGGTTGGAGGCCTAGGGATAGGGATGTACATTCCTGTCTTGTTAGCCGGGCTCACCAGCGGTGCGAGTTAATGAGTGAACACGAGGCATTGAGGCGGGAGTGATCGAGCACAGCGAGATAGGGTGGTATCAAGGCTCAGAGGAGATGCGGTATAGATGGATGAGATGAATCCACAAATGGTACGAGTGATGTAGTCTCCTCGATACCGATACTGGGGCAGGTGAAGAGTGGAGTGTAGGGCGCGTAGAGTAGAGGAGACATACCGCTTCTGACGATTTAACATCACTTGATACCTGCACAATAGCCCTCTGCAAATCGTCCCTCGAATCCAGTGTCCCATAAACCAGTTGTTTCTGCTGTTTGAATGCCGAGCTAGCCATCAGCTCTACTCCTGCCGTCGGGATCTCGCCAAACCAAGAAATAGACTCACTCTAGCTGTTCAATCATCTTTTGGTGACCCTCTGGTAAATCCGTGAACTTCGTTCCTTTTTGCATACCCCCTTGACCCTGTGTTGTCGATGTGGAAGGTCCACTGGACTGAGTCAACTGCCCTAGGGGTTTTGAACCGAATGTGTTCTGCTGTTGCTGTTGCTGCTGTTGTTGAGGCTGTTGTTGGGAACCAGATAACGATGTTTGACCCTGTTGTTGTTGGGGTTGACCGAATAGACTTCCTGATTGTCCCAATCCCTGTGCTTGTCCTTGATTCTGGTTCTGCTGTTGTTGAGGTTGACCGAATAGACTCGTACTGCCCCCAGCAGGTTGTGGTGTCGACGTCGATTGACCACCAAATAACCCTCCGGCAGGTTTTGATCCAAACATCCCTCCTCCACTTGATGCTCCAGTATTACCTCCAAACAATCCTCCTCCCTGCTGTTGCTGCTGAGGCTGGCTATTCGCATTCGTGTTTGTATTCGTACTTCCGAACAAAGCCCCACTGGCAGCTGGTGCCGGGTTTGCGGGGGCCGAGCCGAATGAAAAAGGCGTAGCAGCGGGAGTAGCTGTTGGAGTTGGACCAGTGAGAGAGACTTGTGGGACACCTTGTCCTTGTCCTTGGGCCTGGGTTTGAGCCGGTTGAGTGGACGAGGATGCGAAATTGAAACTACTAGCATTTAGCCTTTTTCTTCTTTGTTCGGTCATTGTTGTGTAGTGTAAACAGACTTACCCTCCGAATGCCATTGGTGCTTAGTGGGTGGGTTGGTTGATTGATATAGCTATAGGTTTAGTTGATTGATTCCCGTGACTATCTTTTAGGTGTAACTTATATACTCCCTCCACTTGTCATTGTTGATGAATCAATCGACTGGCCTATCTCACTATATCTTACTCTATTCTCACAACAGTCAGTATCAGCATCGAGGACCGATCTTAGTCCCGGATAGTCCAAAAGAAATCACGGAAGCAAGAAACACAGGGATAAAATAGGGCAGAAGAACAGAGAATCGCTTCACGAACCGAATATACGATAAGACAAAATGTCGTCCGACCTCGACAAGTGGGTCAACTCAGCATCCTACGCAATCAAGCTGACATGTCAAGACAAATAGAACAACTGAAAAGATGCGAGACGATACCAGAATCCATAGTCAAGGATGTGTGCCTAAAAGCAAAAGAAATATTGATGGAAGAGGGGAACGTCCAATATGTCGACAGTCCCGTGACGGTCAGCTGGGACTCTCTGATCAGACCGGCGTAGAGCTGATGGATCAGATATGTGGTGATATACATGGACAGTTTTTCGATTTGATGGAGTTGTTTAATGTCGGAGGGATGTGTCCAGAGACGAATTATATCTTCATGGGTGAGTATTCCGATCTCTTCAGGAAGCAGACCCGGCGCTGTACAGGAGAATGGGAGCTTGGTGTTTTGAGTGAATTGGAGAGAGCTCGAGGAGATGTATAAGCCGTACAGCTGGTTGCCTTTCTCGTGAAGGCCGACACCGCTGCGTACCCGACCCCGAGCTCGTCCACCCTCATCGGGACCCGGCTCCCCTTACTCCAAACCCATCAGAGCCGCCATGCCGAACAGCACTAATAACCCAGGCGACTTTGTAGACCGCGGCTTCTACTCTGTCGAAACGTTCCTTCTCCTCCTATTCCTCAAAGTCCGCTATCCAGATCGTATAACCCTAATAAGAGGAAACCACGAATCACGTCAAATCACCCAAGTCTATGGATTCTACGATGAATGTCAGCGAAAATATGGATCGGGGAATGTATGGCGTTATTGCTGTGATGTATTTGATTATCTGGCTTTAGGGGCTATAGTGGATGGAAGGGTTTTCTGTGTTCATGGAGGGTTGAGTCCGCAGGTTGCGAGATTAGATCAGGTATGTTTGGAGATTGGATAGCGGGAGGGGAGAGCTGACGAGTAGATACGAGTTATAGATCGGAAACAGGAAGTACCGCACGAGGGCCCAATGTGTGATTTACTGTGGTCAGATCCGGATGGTGAGTCGCCGGTGGAGCGCAGCCGAACGACCGCGGGTCTCGATGAATCCAGAGTCCCGAAAGAACAGGGCTGATTATCAGACATACAAGGCTGGGGAATGTCACCTCGAGGAGCCGGGTTCCTATTTGGAGCAGACGTCGTCGATGTAAGTTTGCAAGGCCAGGTATGCCTCTCAACTGACAACCAGCAATTCAACCACAACAACGATATAGAATTAATAGCAAGAGCACACCAACTCGTCATGGAGGGTTACAAGGTAAGCTTCGCTACTCTTCTCCTGGAGGAAGAACAAGCTGATTCGGTAGTTGATGTTTGACCGTAAGATCGTTACGGTTTGGTCGGCACCGAACTACTGCTACCGCTGCGGAAATGTGGCTTCATTATTAGAGCTAGATGAGAACCTGCGGCAGGAATATAAGGGTAAGTTCTCTCTTGACGTTGCCGATAGTACAAGTGGCTGATGACCAGTGTTCGAAGCTGCACCTCAGGATGCCAGAACGATACCGCAAAAACGGCCGTTGATGCACGAATATTTCTTATAGGACTAAAGGGTTTGAATTTCGAGGGATCAAGGTTTATAGTAATAGACACTAGATGGCTATACTTCAACGGACAGGGATCGGTCGGGGTACATGGCCAACAAATGTATGTACCAGTATGTCAGTCCGCGGAATTGCACTGATCTCATCATCTACCTGACTGCCTGCTAACCTTCCCGCCCAGTAACGTGTATTGACTACAAAAAGCTAATCTTCCTCAGGCTTTGAGGTCCCTATTCTCAACATGCTCGTCGACTTGCTTTCCATTCTCCAAATCACCATCTTCACCATGGACCTTTGGGTCCTGGGCATGTCGAGCGGTCTCGAGATCATGCAATGCCCTCTCTCTACCCTCTTTCGTACCGTAATCGAAGACGAGCGAGATCTCCTCGATACTCAGTCGGCGAGTCTCGGGAAAGTGCAAGTACGCAATGAGGGCGACGAAGAAGTCCAGCGCGATGTAGACGGCATAGTACCTCCACTGCATCGCGGCGAGGGCGATGGGGTTGACGAACTGATTGAAGGCG
>Ga0308160_10004597_pt1 | contig 14693 bp, 12 predicted proteins | sample PhyFR1_FD_201036 | JGI IMG/M metagenome (GOLD analysis project Ga0308160, IMG submission 201036) | Phyllosphere microbial communities from UC Gill Tract Community Farm, Albany, California, United States - DLSLF.R1 | ecosystem: Host-associated > Plants > Phyllosphere > Unclassified | place: USA...
CACGCGCAACCTGCACGCCATCGCCGCCCAGCGCGAGAACGATTTCCACGCCGAGCGCCTGCTGCACCGTGCCATTTCCACCACGCGTGCGCGCCTGCAGTCACTATAAGAGCTTGACCACTTGCATGCACAGGTGGGCACAGCGTGCCCCCCCTACCTGTTACTGGGCGCGCCGGCGCGCCAGCAGGTGTTCCGCCGCCTCGAAGCCGGCCTGGGTCAGCAGTGCCAGCAATGCGGCGGGAATCGCGCCGGCCAGCAGCATGTCGTTGTCGTTCAGCGCCAGGCCCGTCGTGATGCGCTCGCCAAAGCCGCCGGCGCCGATGAAGGCCGCGATCGTGGCCGTGCCCACGCTCATCACCGCGGCCGTCTTCACGCCGGCCAGGATCACCGGCGCGGCCAGCGGCAGCTCGACGGCGAGTAAAGCCTGGGCCCGTGTCAGGCCCAGCGCCAGCGCCGCCGTACGCAGCCCTGGCGGCACCTGCAGCAGGCCGATGCAGGTGTTGCGCACGATCGGCAGCAGCGCATAGGCGCACAGCGCCACCAGCGCCGGCACAGTGCCGATGCGCCCCAACAGCGGGATCAGGATCGCCAGCAGGGCCAGCGAAGGCACGGTCTGCAGCATGCCGGCCACGGCCAGCACCACCTGGCGCAGGCGCGGGGCGAGTGCGGCCAGGATGCCGAGCGGGATGCCGGCCAGGCAGCCGAGCAGCACGGCCAGCAGCACCAGCAGCAGGTGCTGGCGGGCGAGTTGCCCGAAGCCGTTGCCGAAGGTTTTGACGAGCAACCCGTCATGTTGAACGTTGGCGGTAGGGTGGACGGGTTTCCCGTCCACGCGTTCAACCGGCGTTGGCACACCACCGGCGTTGCGGCAATTCGAATTCGGGTTGGACGCGTGGACGGCAGAGCCGTCCACCCTACAGGCCAGCCAGTTGCCGGCGATGGCCGCGAAGCCCTGCCCGTCCAGTTCGGCCGCGGCATTCATGGCGATCATCGCCTCCGCCGAAATGCTGCCTTCCAGCGCCCCGATCGCGCGCCAGGCCTTGGGTGTGCGCTGCGGCACGTCGAGCCGGTACAGCAGCACCGCGTCGTAGCGCGGGAAGTAGTGCAAGTCGTCGTCCAGCACGCGCAGGCCGTACTGGCGGATCTTGGCGTCGGTCGAATAGATGTCGGTGGCGTCGATCTGGCGCTGGGCCAGCGCCTCGTAGGCGATGCCGTGGTCCAGGCCGCGCGGCTGCTGGGGCAAGCCATAGCGCCGTGCCAGGCCCGGCCAGCCGTCGGCGCGGCCCAGGAATTCGTGCGACAGGCCGATCTTGAGGTCGGGCCGGTGCGCCAGTTCGGACAGGGTCTTGACGCCGGCGTCGCCGCGCAGCGCCAGTGCGTAGCCGTTGGAAAAGCCCAGCGGCACCGCCACGCCCAGCCCAAGCGGGCGCAGGGCCGCGCGCATCTGCTCGATCGACGTCGGCTGCGGGTTCTTGAGGATTTCGAGGTCGATGGTGCCGAGGTATTCCGGATACAGGTCGATCGCGCCGGAACGCAGCGCGGCCAGCACGATGGCGGTGTTGCCCAGGCCCTGCCGGTGCGTGGCCGGGCCGGCGCGGCTGGCGGTCTGGGTCAGGATCTCGCCCAGGATATAGGATTCGGTAAAGCGCTTCGAGCCGATGCGCAAGGCATCGTCGGCGGCCTTGGCCGGATTCAGGAAGAGACAAGCGGCCCAGGCCAGGACCAGCATGGCGAACCTGCGCATAAGACTCCATCGGATAGGCGCAGCTCGTCCGCGCCGGGCGTTCAGGATAACCGATCGGCGGCAAAGGCCGCGCCAGCTCATCCTTGCTGGTTCACGTCCGGCAGGCGCGGCACGCCGCCGTTCACGACCAAGCGGCACGGCCGCGCGCCCATCGCATAAGCCAGGTCGGCCGGATGCGCGATGTCCCACAGCGCCAGGTCGGCACGCTTGCCCGGTGCCAGGGTGCCGATGTCGGCCCGGCCCAGCGCGCGCGCGCCGTAGACAGTACAGCCGAGCAGCGCCTCGAGCGGCGTCAGGCGCCACAGCGTGCAGGCCAGGTTCATCGCCAGCAGCAGGGACGTCAAGGGCGAGGTGCCGGGATTGCAGTCGGTGGCCAGCGCCAGCGGCACGCCGGCCTCGCGCAGGGCCTGCAGGGGCGGCATGCGCGTCTCGCGCAGGAAGTAATAGGCGCCCGGCAGCAGCACGGCGACTGTGCCGGCGCGCACCATCGCGGCCACGCCCTCGGGCGTCAAGTATTCCAGGTGGTCGGCCGACAGCCCGCCGTATTCGGCCACCAGCGCCGCCCCGCCCTGATCGGACAACTGCTCGGCATGCAGCTTGACCGGCAGGCCGAGGCGGCGCGCCGCGTCGAACACCCGCCGCGTCTGCGCCTGCGTGAAACCGATGCGCTCGCAAAAGGCGTCGACCGCGTCGACCAGGCCTTCGGCTGCCAGCGCCGGCAGCATGCGGTTGCAGACTTCATCGATGTACGCGTCGCCGCGGCCCGCGAATTCGGGCGGCAGCGCATGCGCGCCCAGGAAGGTGGTGACCACGTTCACCGGCAACAGCGCGCCGATGCGGCGCGCCGTGCGCAGCATCTTCGCTTCCATCTCCAGGCTCAAGCCGTAGCCGGACTTGATCTCGAGCGTGGTCACACCTTCCGCCAGCAGCGCCCGCACGCGCGGCGCGCTCTGGCGCAGCAACTCATCGTCAAGCGCGGCGCGGGTCGCGCGCACCGTGGACAGGATGCCGCCGCCCTGGCGGGCGATGTCTTCGTAGCTGGCGCCGTTCAGGCGCGCTTCCCACTCGTGGCTGCGCGTGCCGGCGTGGACGATGTGGGTGTGGCAGTCGACCAGGCCGGGCGTCATCCAGGCGCCGCCGCAATCGTGGACCCGCGCGGCCGGCGGCGCGTCAAGCCGTCGACCTGCCCAGGCGATGCGCCCGCCGCGCACGGCCAGCGCGGCATCCTCGAGGGCGCCGTAGCCGTCCACCATCGTGGCCAGGCGCACGTTGGTGAACAGCAGGTCGGCCGTCTCACGCATAGTGGCCGTCTTCGTCTTCCAGGTCGTCTTCGTCGTCGTAGTAATGGATGTCGACGATGAAGATCGTGCCCTGGCTGGCTTCGAGCTTCCAGGTCGTGCCCTGGTCGAGCACCATGGCGTCGTAGCGCACCATGGCGATGCGTTCGTCGTCGCTGCACAGTTCCAGGCTGTCGCCCTCGGCCAGGAACAGCACGGTGACGGCGGCGCGCGCCACGAAGTTGGAGGGGCCGTCGAGCCGGCGCCGGCCGAACTGGTGCCAGCAGCGGTCGGTACGCGTCATCGCATTGAAATCGGTGGTGGGGCCGCGGTTCAGCTTGGCCGTCACGCGCGACTCGCCCTCGAAGGCGACCACCGGCTCGCCCGCGGACACGATGGTCGGCTCGCCGTCGATGTGGAGGGTCACGCCGTGTCCGTCGATCAGGGCCAGCGTGCGCTCGACCCCGGGGAACACCGAGAACGGGCCATCGGCGCCGATTGTCGCCAGGCTGATGCGCCAGTCGAAGTCGTCGAAGCCGGCGTCCGGCGGGAACACGGCAATCTCGGTCGTGCTGCCGCCGCCGTTCTTCCACGGCACGGGGCTCAGACCTGCAAACGGGATCAGCATCGTCATCGTTGTCCTCGGCGTTGTCGGGATTGCACTGACCTGATTAGACCTCAGGTGTCAGGCTTCACGCAAGCCGCGCAACGCTGTCCCGTAACGGCGGGCAATGGCGTCCTGGTCCGGGTGGCGCCCGTTTCGCACCACCCAGCGGCCACCGGCGAGCACGTCGCGCACCAGGTTATCGTTACCGCAGAACAAGAAACGGCCGAGCACATGCGCTGTCTCGGCGCCATCGAGGTTCGGATGATTGCTGTCCAGAACCAGCAAGTCGGCCCGGCGGCCGGCTGCCAGCACGCCGAGTTTACGCCCGCTGGCCTGGGCGCCGCCCAGCAGGGCCTGCTGCCACAGGAAAGTGGCGACGTCGCGCTGGCCGGCGTTTGCCGCGACATTGCGGCGCTGGTGCCGCAGGCGCTGGCCGTATTCGAGCCAGCGCAATTCCTCGACCGGGCTCTGGGACACATGGCTGTCGCTGCCGATGCCGAAACGCCCGCCCGCAGCGATGTAAGGCGCCAGCGGGAACAGGCCGTCGCCCAGGTTGGCCTCGGTGGTCGGGCACAGGCCGGCCACCGCGCCGCTGGCGGCCAGGCCGGCGATTTCGGTGTCGCTCAGGTGGGTCGCATGCACCAGGCACCAGCGTTCGTCGACCATGCCCTGCGCCAGCAGCCACTCGACCGGACGGCGCCCGAGGGCGTCCAGGCACTGGCGCACTTCGAGTTCCTGCTCGGCGACGTGGATGTGCAGCGGCCGCCCGGCGGGCATGCCCTGCACCAGCTCGCGCAGCTGCGCCGGCGCCACCGCGCGCAACGAATGCGGCGCCGCGCCCACTTCCAGCTGCGGCCTGCGCATCGCTTCCAGGCTGTCCACGATGCGCAGCACCTGCTCGGGATCGCTGCCAAAGCGGCGCTGCTCGGGCTTGAGTGGCGCGTTGCCAAAACCGGCGTGGGCGTACAGCACCGGCAGCAGGGTCAGGCCGATGCCCGCCTGATGGCTTGCCGCGGCGATGCGGCGCGCGGTCTCGGCCGGGTCGGCGTACAGGGCGCCATCGAGGTCACGCTGCAGGTAGTGGAATTCGCAGACCGCTGTGTAGCCGTGGCGCAGGCATTCCACATAGAGCTGGGCCGCGACCGCTTCCATCTGTTCGGGCGTGATGCGGTTGGCGAAGCGGTACATCAGGTCGCGCCAGGTCCAGAAGCTGTCCTGCGCCCCCTCCCCGGCCTGCTCCGTCAAGCCGCCGAGCGCGCGCTGGAAGGCGTGCGAATGCAGGTTGACCATCCCCGGCAGCACCCAGTCCGCCTGGGGAATGGCCAGCGTGGCGGTGGTGTCCGGTTCGACGCTGGCCAGGTCGCCGGCGTCGTCCCAGGCCAGCAGCACGTTGCTACGCCAGCCATCCGCCAGCAGCGCGTGGCGGGCGAACAGCGCGTTCTGGCTCAAGCTCATGTGCGGACCCAGTCCAGCGCCGCCTGCATCAGCGCGCGCAACAGGGGCTGGACCTCGGCGGCGACGCCGGGGCGGTAATCGAAAGGCGGCGCTTCATCCATGTACAGGCACTGGCACATCTCGAGCTGGATAGCATGTACGCCGTGCTCCGGGTCGCCGTAGCCGCGGGTGATGTGGCCGCCCTTGAAGCGGCCGTTGAAGACAAAGGAAAAGCGTTCCTGGCCCTGCACCGTGCGCAGGATGGCATCCTGCAGCTGCGGCGCGCAGGACTTGCCGTCGGCGGTCCCGAAGTTCAGGTCGGGCAGGCGGCCTTCGAAGAAGCGCGGGACGTTTGACGCGATCGAGTGAGCATCCCACAGCACCACGCGCCCGTGCGCCGTGCGCAGCCGTTCCAGCTCGGCCTGCAGCTGCGCATGATAGGGGCGCCAGTAGGCGTCGAGGCGGCGCTGGACTTCGGCGGCGTCCGGTGCCATGCCCGGCCGGTACAGGGGGGCGCGCGCAAAGGTGTCGACCGGGCACAGGCCGGTGGTGTCCTGGCCCGGGTACAGGTTCGTATCTTCGGGCGGGCGGTTCAGGTCGATCAGGTAGCGCGACCAGCGCGCCTCCAGCACCGACGCGCCCATCTCTCCGGCGAACGCGTACAGCTTCGCGAGATGCCAGTCGGTGTCCGCGCGTGCCGCGGCGCTGGCGGTGTAGCGGCCCGCCAGTTCGTCGGGGAGCTCGGTGCCCGCGTGCGGGATCGACAGCAGCAGCGGCATCGAACCTGGTGTGAACCTGAAATCCATCTCGCCCTCCCCTTCGATGCCATCAGTCCGGATGCAGCGCCGCAAACAAGTCCTTGCAGGCGGCGGACAGTTCGCCTTCCATTACCATCGCGCGCGCCGCCTCGATGTCGGGCGCAAAGAAACGGTCTTCGTCGAAGGCCGGCACCCGCGCGCGCAGCCGGGCGTGCACGTGTTCCAGGTGGTTCGAACTGGTGAGCGGCCGGTGGAACTCGATGCCCTGGGCCGCCGCCAGCAGCTCGATGCCGACGATGACACCGGTATTCTGCGCCATCTGGCCGAGACGGCGCGCGGCAAAGGTCGCCATGCTGACGTGATCTTCCTGGTTGGCCGAGGTCGGCAGGCTGTCGACGCTGGCCGGATGCGCCAGCGACTTGTTCTCAGAAGCCAGCGCGGCGGCCGTCACGTGGGCGATCATGAAGCCGGAATTCACGCCCGGCTCGCGCACCAGGAAAGGCGGCAGGCCGGACAGGGTGGCGTCGATCAGGAGCGCGATGCGGCGCTCGGCCAGCGCACCGATCTCGGCGATCGCCAGCGCCAGCGTATCGGCGGCAAAGGCGACCGGCTCGGCGTGGAAGTTGCCGCCCGAGATGATGGCCGGGACGCCGTCCTCGATGAACACCAGCGGGTTGTCGGTGACGGCGTTCGATTCGGTCAGGAGCGTGCGTCCGGCCTGGGCGATCAGGTCCATCGCGGCGCCCATCACCTGCGGCTGGCAGCGCAGGCTGTACGGGTCCTGCACGCGCTCGTCGCCGACCAGGTGCGAGGCGCGGATCGCGCTGCCGGCCACGAGTTCGCGATAGATCTTGGCGGCCGCGATCTGTCCCGGCTGGCCGCGCACCGCGTGCACGCGCGGGTCGAACGGGGCGTCGCTGCCGCGCGCGGCGTCGAGCGACAGGGCACCCGCCACCATGCCCGCTTCCAGCAGGCGCTCGGCCAGGAACAGGCCGTGCAGGCCCAAGGCCGTGGACACCTGGGTGCCGTTGATCAGGGCCAGGCCCTCCTTGGCAGCCAGCACCACGGGCGCGATGCCGGCAGCTAGCAGCGCCGCTTTCGCGTCCATCAATTCGCCGCGCATGCGCACCTGGCCCACGCCCAGCATCGCCAGCGTCATGTGGGCCAGCGGCGCCAGGTCGCCGGACGCGCCGACCGAGCCCTGGGAGGGAATCGCGGGCATGATGCCGGCGTTGTACAGGGCGACCAGCGTATCGACGATCAGCGGGCGCACGCCGGAAAAGCCGCGCGCCAGGCTGCCGATTTTCGTGAGCAGGATCAGCCGCACCACGTGGTCGGGCAGCAGCTCGCCGGTGCCGACCGCGTGCGACAGGATCAGGTTCCGCTGCAGCTTTTCCAACTCGTCGTGCGGGATGTGGCGCTTGGCCAGCAGGCCGAAGCCGGTGTTGATGCCATAGGCCGGATCGCCCTTGGCGACGATGGCCTGCACCGCGGCGGCGGACGCTTCGATGGCGGCATAGGCGCCCGGTGCCAGCGACAGGCTGCCGTGCGCCTGCCAGGCCGTGCGCAGCTCGGCCAGGGTCAAGGCGCCCGGCTGCAGGGTGATGTGGTGGGAGGTAGCTTGGTTCATGGTGCTCATTTGATACTCAGGTCATGCTCATTTGATCATCGGCAGCGTCAAGCCGTGACGCTTCGCGGTCTCGATGGCCAGGTCGTAGCCGGCGTCCGCATGGCGCATCACGCCCGAGGCGCAATCGTTCACCAGCACCCGCGCCAGGCGCTTTTCCGCGGCCGCGCTGCCGTCGGCCACGATGACGACCCCGGCGTGCTGCGAGTATCCCATGCCGACGCCGCCGCCATGGTGCAGCGAGACCCAGGTCGCGCCGCCGGCCGTGTTCAGCATCGCGTTCAGCAGCGGCCAGTCGGACACGGCGTCGCTGCCGTCGCGCATGGCTTCGGTTTCGCGGTTCGGGCTGGCGACGGAGCCGGCGTCGAGGTGGTCGCGGCCGATCACGACCGGCGCCTTGAGTTCGCCCGTGCGCACCATCTCGTTGAAGGCCAGGCCGGCGACGTGGCGCTCGCCCAGCCCCAGCCAGCAGATGCGTGCCGGCAGGCCCTGGAAGGCGATGCGTTCGCGCGCCATGTCGAGCCAGCGGTGCACGCGCGCGTGCTGCGGGAACAATGCCTTGATCTTCGCATCCGTCTTGTGGATGTCCTCGGGGTCGCCGGACAGCGCCACCCAGCGGAACGGGCCGCGCCCTTCGCAGAACTGCGGACGGATATAGGCTGGCACGAAGCCGGGAAAATCGAAGGCGTCGTGCACGCCCTGGTCAAGTGCGATTTGCCGGATGTTGTTGCCGTAGTCGACCGCCTGCGCGCCCATCGCCTTGAAGTCGAGGATGGCGCGCACGTGGGCGGCGCAGGATTCGGCGGCCGCCTGTTTTAACGCCGCATGCCGCGCCGGATCCTGGCGCGCCGCCTGCCACTGCTCGAGGGTCCAGCCGCGCGGCAGGTAGCCGTTGATCAGGTCGTGCGCCGAGGTCTGGTCGGTGACCAGGTCCGGCACCAGGCCGCCGGCTTGCGCGCGCCGCACCAGCTCGGGCAGCACCTCCGCCGCGTTGCCGAGCAGGCCAATGGAGATCGCTTCCTTGCTTGCCTTGTGCTGCGCGACCATCCGCAAGGCTTCGTCGATGCTGTGCGCCTGCTTGTCGAGATAACGCGTGCGCAGGCGGAAGTCGATGCGGCTTTGCTGGCATTCGACAGTGAGGGACACCGCGCCGGCGAAGCTGGCCGCCAGCGGCTGCGCGCCGCCCATGCCGCCCAGGCCGGCCGTCAGGATCCAGCGTCCCGCCATGTCGCCGCCGAAGTGCTGGCGCCCGGCCTCGGCAAAGGTTTCATAGGTGCCCTGCACGATGCCCTGGGTGCCGATGTAGATCCAGCTGCCGGCCGTCATCTGGCCGTACATGAAGAGCCCCTTGCGGTCGAGCTCATTGAAATGTTCCCAGTTGGCCCAGTGCGGCACCAGGTTCGAGTTCGCGAGCAGGACGCGCGGGGCGTCGGGATGGGTCTGGAACACGCCGACCGGCTTGCCGGACTGGATCAGGAGGGTCTGGTCGTCTTCCAGCTCGCGCAGCGAGGCCAGGATCTGGTCGAAACAGGTCCAGTCGCGCGCGGCGCGGCCGATGCCGCCGTAGACCACCAGGCGCTGCGGGTCCTCGGCCACGTCCGGGTCGAGGTTGTTCTGCAACATGCGCCAGGCGGCCTCGGTCAGCCAGCTCTTGCAGCTGAGCTGGCTGCCGCGCGGGGCGCGGATGGTGCGGGTCGGGTCGAAGCGCGGGTCCTGCAGCGGCGTGGGCTGGGTCATGGCGGACTCCTCGAAATGGACGACGTGGGATGATTGGGAGTCTAGGTTGTCTATACAACCTCGTCAATCCATTTCGACAAGCCCGGTATTACTTGCTCCGGTAGACCTGGCGGCCGGCCACCCAGGTTTCCTGCACCTGGGTTTTATAGATGTCGTACGGCGACATCTTGAACAGGTCGCGGTCGATTACGATGAAATCCGCGTACTTGCCGACTTCCAGCGAACCCTGGTTCTTTTCCTGGTGCCCGGCATATGCGGCATCCAGCGTGAAGCAGCGGAAGGCTTCCTTCAGCGACATCTCCTGCTCCGGATACCAGCCGGCGATCGGGTTGCCGCCGGCATCCTGGCGCGTCACCGCGGCGTGGATGCCGAAGAAGGGGTTCGGCGCCTCGACCGGGAAGTCCGAGCCGCAGGCGATGCGCGAACCTTGTGCCAGGAAGGTGCGCCAGGCGTAGGCGCCCTTGATGCGGTCCGGGCCGACGCGGGTCTCGGCCATGTTCTTGTCCGAGGTCGCGTGGGTCGGCTGCATCGACGGGATGATGCCGATGGTCTTGAAGCGCGGGATGTCCTCGAGGGTCACGACCTGGGCGTGCTCGATGCGGTTGCGCTGGCCTTCCGTGTGGTTCGCCTTGATCTCCTTGGCGAAGGCATCCAGTATCTGGCGGTTGCCGGCGTCGCCGATCGCGTGCACGTTGACCTGGTAGCCCTTCTTCATGGCCTTGGCGATCATCGTGTCGATTTCCTCGTTCGAATGGAACAGCAGGCCGTGCGAGTGCGGATCGTCGCTGTAGGGCGCCAGCAACGCGGCGCCGCGGCTGCCCAGCGCGCCGTCGGCGTACAGTTTCACGGCGCGCAGCGCGTACATGTCCTTGCCGTAGCTGTTGACCGGGCCATTCCTGGCCAGCTGGTCGAAGTCGGGGCCGGTGCCGCCGATCATCGCGTAGATGCGCGCGCTCAGCTTGCCCTGGTCCGCGAAGCTGCGGTACAGCTTGTCCTGGCTGACCGTGATGCCGGCGTCGTGGGCGCTGGTCAGGCCGACGCTGGCCATCTTCTGCAGCGACTTCTCGAGCATCGTGCGGCCCTCCTGCTCGGTCGGCTGGGGCAGCACCTTCAGCATCAATTCCTTGGCGGCGTCGACCAGCACGCCGGTGGCGTGGCCATCGGCATCGCGCACGATCTTGCCGCCGGCCGGGTCAGGCGTCTTGTCGGTGATGCCGGCCAGCGCCAGCGCGCGGCTGTTGGCCCAGCCGGCGTGGCCGTCGACGCGCTCGAACCAGACCGGGCGGTCGGCCACGATGGCATCGAGTTCCTTCGCGGTCGGGAAGCGGCCCAGCTTCCAGTTCTCCTGGTTCCAGCCGCGGCCGCGCAGCCAGGCGCCCTGCGGATTTGCGCCCGAGTAGGTCTTGATCGCATCCAGCGCCTGCTGCAGCGAGGTGGTGCCCGACAAATCCAGCTGGGTCAGCATCTCGCCCAGGCCGAACACGTGGCCGTGCGCGTCGATCAGGCCCGGCAGCACGGTGCGGCCCTTGAGGTCGACGTGCTTCGCCTTCGGCGCCCTGGCCGCCACCTCCTGCGCCGTACCAACCGCGGTGATCCTGCCGCTATCGTCGAAGGCGAGCGCGCTGAATTGCACGATGTCGCCCTTCGCGTTCAGCGTGTAGCCGTTGGCGTTGTCGATCACGGTGTCGGCCCGGGCGGTGGACAGGGCGCCGCATGCGGCCAAGATGAATATGGAACTCTGCAGGGAAAGCTGGCGCAGGCGCATCGAAGGTTTCTCCGTTCTGGTGATGTTGGCGAACCCGGATGGGTTCGAAAGCAAACGGAGAGTGTATAGAAATTTTATGGGTGGTCAATCTTGAAAGGCTGGCGATCAAAATTCGGGGTCAGAGCATATTTAAGACGTAATTCGGGGTCAGAGCACTTTTTGCAGAAACGGCCTGCGTACAATTGATGTGACTCCATCGTTAGTTTTTCACTTTGAGTATGTTCGGACTCTCCCTACAACCACTCAAGGCCATGGCAAGACGACCACGCTTGGTACTGCCGGCGGTACCACTCCATATCATCCAGCGCGGAAACAATCGGAGTCCGTGCTTTGCCTGCGAAACCGACTTCATGGTTTACCTGAGTCTTTTGCGACAGTACTCAGCCGAAACCTCGTGTCAGGTTCATGCATATGTCCTGATGACGAACCATGTGCATCTGCTGCTCTCTCCCGGAAACCGTACAGGGCCAAGCGCACTCATGCGGCGCCTGGGTCAGCACTATGTCCAGTATTTCAACCGCCGATATCAGCGTACCGGGACATTATGGGAAGGCAGGTTTCGCTCCTGCCTGGTGGAATCCGAGCGCTATCTATTGATTTGCCAGCGCTACATTGAACTGAACCCTGTGCGGGCACGAATGGTCAGCGATCCTAGGCAGTATCCATGGTCGAGCTATCACGTCAATGCGTCGGGCGCCGAGGATCCCTTGATTACGCAGCACCTGGTCTATCTTGGACTGGGAAAGCACGATGTCGAGAGACGGGCAGCTTACCGCCATCTATTTCATGAAGCTTTATCCGAACAGTTGCTGAGCCAGATCCGGCATGCCAGCAACAGCAATGGCCCCCTCGGTTCAGCGCTGTTTAGTGAGCAAACAGCCAGCATGTCGGGTCGCCCTACGGAACCACGACGTCGCGGCCGTCCCCGTGCAGCGGAGCGGAAATTACCTTAAAAATCGCTCTGACCCCGAATTTCGTCCTAATTGTGCTCTGACCCTGAATTTTCGCTTTCACGCTCGCGATCGAGCAACACCCGCTTGCGCTCGATCCCCCACCGATAACCCGACAGCGCTCCATCGATGCGCACCACCCGGTGGCAGGGAATGGCGATGGCCGCCGGATTGGCGGCGCAGGCGCCGGCGACGGCGCGCGCGCCTTTCGGCATGCCGAGGCGTTCGGCCAGTTCGGCGTAGCTGACGGTGTGGCCGGCCGGGACCTGTCGCAGCGCTTGCCAGACGCGCTGCTGGAAGGCGGTCCCGCGCACGTCCAGCGGCAGGTCGAGGCCGATGCGCGGCGCCTCGACGAAGGCCACCACCTGGGCGACGGTGCGCTCGAAGCCCGGTTCGGCGCCGGCCAGCTCGGCGTTGGGAAAGCGTTCCTGCAGGTCGAGCACCAGCGGTTCCGGCTCGTCGCCGAGCAGGATCGCGCAGATGCCCTTGTCCGTGGCGGCCACCAGCAGCGCGCCCAGCGAGCAGCCGGCTACCGCAAAATGGATCAGCTCTCCGCTGCCGCCGGCGCGGTAGCGGCGGGGCAGCATGCCCAGCACGCCGTTCGAAGCGGCATAGAAACGGCCGCTGGAATTGAAGCCGGCGTCGTAGGCGGCCGCGGTGACGGTGGGCGCCTGCGCCAGGCCGCGCTGCAGGCGTTCGGCGCGGCGCGCGCCGGCGTAGGCTTTCGGCGTGATGCCGGTATGGGCCTTGAACACGCGGTGGAAGTGGAAGCGGCTCATGCCGCAGGCACGGGCCAGGGTGTCGAGGTCGGGCGCGTCGATGGCTTCGTCGATCAGGCGGCAGGCACGCGCCACCGCCTCGGCCTGGCGTTCGGCCAGAGGCGGCGCGTCCGGGCGGCAGCGCAGGCAAGGCCGGAAGCCCGCGCTTTCCGCATCCTCGCGGCTGGCGTGGAAGGCGACGTTGGCGCGGCGCGGCGTGCGCGACGGGCACGAGGGACGGCAGTAGACGCCGGTGCTGCGCACCGAATAGTAGAACAGGCCATCGGCCGCCCGGGTGCGGGCGCAGACGGCGGCCCAGCGCGCGTCGTCGCCGGCAAAGGCGCCGGCCACGGTATCGGTCATGGTGTTCATGCTGTTCTCCTGTCAGGCGATGCCGCCATCGTACGTGCTTGCGGCCGGACCGGCACCCCGGGTCTTGCTTTCGAATTGCCGATGCTAGAATGCCGGGAACAAAAAGCCAAGCGGCCCCACGGCCCGCATCCCGGAGACGAGTTTTGGACGCACAGACCGCGCACGACAGTACGCCCATCTTCCAGCGCATCAAGGACTACCTGATCGGAGAAATCGCGGCCGGCCGCTGGAAGGAAGGCGACCTGGTACCGTCCGAGCAGGCGCTGGTGCGCCAGTTCGGCGTCTCGCGCATGACCGTCAACCGCGCCGTGCGCGAACTGACCGCCGAACAGGTGCTGACGCGGCGCCAGGGATCGGGCACTTATGTCGCGCCGCAAAAATACCAGGCCACGCTGCTCGAGATCCGCAACATCGCCGACGAGGTGCGCGCACGCGGCCACGTGCATGCCAGCCGCCCGCGCGTGCTGGAACAGGGCGTGGCAGGCGAGGCGCTGGCCGCGCAGTTCGGCGTGGCGCCGGGGGCAACGCTGTTTCATTCGCTCATCGTACACGATGAAAACGGCCAGCCGATCCAGGTCGAGGACCGCTGGGTCAACCCGGCCTGCGCCCCGGCCTACCTGCAGCAGGACTACACGCGCATCACGCCCAACGAGCACCTGATGGCGGCGGCGCCGCTGCAGGGCGCGAGCTACAGCATCGAAGCGCTGCCGGCGCCGCGCGAGGTCGCCGACATGCTGGCCGTCGCGCCCGGCGCGGCCTGCCTGGTGTTGAAACGAAAGACCACGTCGAACGGACTGGTGGCGTCGGTGGTGACGATGTGGCATCCGGGACATTTATACAAGTTTACGGGCTTGGTCGGCTGACCCAGTGTCAAGTACGCCACGCCGCGAAAAAAATTGAATGGCGGCCACTTGCAGGTAGGCGATAATGCCCAATATCCAGAAGATGCCCCCGGCTGTTTGCGCGGTGTGGCGGCGTGTTGAGATTTTGTACAAAGCTCACGAACACGTTTCAGGAAAATAGGTTATTATTTCAGCCAATCCCCGCCTGACGTCCTCTTGCAGCTCTTCCACTGTTTGAAAAGTGCACACACTGCCTCCACCATTGTGTGGCCAAGATCAGTCTGACAAGCACGGGCAATGATCCTTCAGGCGCGAACCTACAACTGAGTGACCTACCTCATCTGAGGAAAACATGAGCGAAAACATCAAACATATCAGCGATGCATCCTTCGATACCGACGTGCTCAAGTCCGAGCGTCCGGTCCTGGTCGACTTCTGGGCCGAGTGGTGCGGTCCTTGCAAGATGATTGCCCCGATCCTGGAAGAAGTCGCGAAAGAATATGACGGCAAGCTCTTGATCGCGAAGATGGATGTCGACGCGAACCAGGCTGTGCCGGCAAAGTTCGGTATCCGTGGCATCCCGACCCTGATCCTGTTCAAGAATGGTGTCGCAGCTGCGCAGAAAGTCGGCGCCATGGCCAAGGGCCAGCTGACGGCCTTCATCGACAGCAACATCTGATACCATAGGCGGCGGCGGTGCGCCCGCACTGTCGCCCTTTCTCAGTCAGGGAAGGCGATCGACTCCGATGCCCCCTAATTATTAACCCACGCAGTTCCCTCCCCTACCTTTACTTTCCCGTCACGGGACACCCGACACATGCA
>Ga0308160_10004601_pt1 | contig 14684 bp, 14 predicted proteins | sample PhyFR1_FD_201036 | JGI IMG/M metagenome (GOLD analysis project Ga0308160, IMG submission 201036) | Phyllosphere microbial communities from UC Gill Tract Community Farm, Albany, California, United States - DLSLF.R1 | ecosystem: Host-associated > Plants > Phyllosphere > Unclassified | place: USA...
TGCTGGTTGTGGAAGGGGCAGCGCGGCGCGTTCACCGGCAGGTGCTGGTGGTTGGTGCCGACGCGGTAGAGCTGGGCGTCGTGGTAGGCGAACAGGCGGCCCTGCAGCATCTTGTCCGGCGAATAGCCCATGCCCGGCGGGACATTGGCCGGCGAGAACGCGGCCTGCTCGACCTCGGCGTGGTAATTGACCGGGTTGCGGTTCAGTTCCAGCACGCCCACCGGCAGCATCGGAAAGTCGCCATGCGGCCACACCTTGGTCAGGTCGAACGGGTTCCAGCCGGTGCGCGCTTCCCACTCAAGCAGCTGCTGGGGCGTCGCCACCTGCACCTTGACGTCCCACTGCGGGAAGTCGCCGGAGGCGATGGCATTGAACAGGTCGCGCTGGGCGTGGTCCGGGTCCGAGCCGGCGATGCCGACCGCTTCGGCGGCGCTCAGGTTCTTGATGCCCTGGCGGGTTTTAAAGTGCCATTTCACGTAGACGCGTTCGCCCGCATCATCGATCAGGCTATACGTGTGGCTGCCGAAGCCGTCCATGTGGCGGTAGCCGTCCGGAGTGCCGCGGCTTGAAAACAGGATCGTCACCTGGTGCAGGCTTTCCGGCGCGCGGCTCCAGAAGTCGAACATCATGTTCGCCGATTTCAGGTTGCTGTCGGGGAGGCGCTTCTGGGTGTGGATGAAGTCGGGGAACTTGATCGGGTCCTTGATGAAGAACACCGGCGTGTTATTCCCGACCAGGTCCCAGTTGCCTTCTTCCGTATAGAAGCGCAGCGCGAAGCCGCGCGGATCGCGTTCGGTGTCTGCGCTGCCTTTTTCGCCGCCGACGGTCGAGAAGCGCAGGAAAGTCTCGGTCTGCTTGCCGACCTGGCTGAACAGCTTGGCCGTCGTGTAGCGGCTGATGTCGTGGGTGACGGTGAAGGTGCCGTAAGCGCCCGAACCCTTGGCGTGCACCACGCGCTCGGGAATGCGTTCGCGGTTGAAGTGCTGCAGCTTCTCGATCAGGTGGAAGTCCTGCAGCAGGAGCGGGCCGCGCGGGCCGGCGCTGAGCGAATTCTGGTTGTCGGCAACGGGGATGCCGGAAGCGGTGGTCAGGCGGCGGTCGGGTACATTCATGCGTTCTCCTCAGTGCAATTGATGAAATTGATGAGGAGATTCTACGTATGGCTGAGCGAAAGATAAATTTGATTACTTTGATTGAATCGATAGGCAATTCCTAATCGACCTTGCAAGGAAATGCCGCGGCCTCGCACCGCGGCGCTACCTGGCAAGGTCGAGGAACCGCGATCAATAGCGGCGCGGCGCGCTGGTCGTGCCGTTGTAGGTCTGCTTGTTCATCTTGGCCTGGATTTTCTTCCAGATGAAGCCGGCGATTGCCATCATGATCATCTTGCGCATAAAAATCTCCTTGTAGGGTGACGGCGTCCTGCCGTCGGTTGGATGTGTGCTGCTCCTGCTGGCCGCCGCGCTGTCAATCGACATCAGCCCGGCGACTCGTTCTTGAAAATGCCCCGGATGTTCATCGCCATCAGCGCCACCTGCAGCGAGATCAGGGCCCAGGCTTCGTCGTGCACGCCCCAGACGATCCACAGCAGGTTACTGAGAATGAACATCCAGAACCCGAAGATGCGTTTCTTGGCGTTCTTCGATCCGATCATGAAGGCGGCATACAGGCTGACCGCCATGGCGGGCCATTGGAGGAAGTCGAGGAATTCATCCATCCTTCACGCCGCCTTCTTGCGGCGAGCGGGCGACTTTGCAGTCGCCCCCTTCGTAGCAGTCGATTTTGCCGCGGCCTTCGCAGCAGGCTTTTTGGCAGCGGTGCGCTTCGGCGCAGCCTTGGCGGCGACCGCTTCGCGGCTGGCTGCGGCGGTCTTGCGGCGCGGCGTCGATTCCTCGTCCTCTTCTTCCTCCGACGGCTTCCTGGCGCGTTTCGGTGGTGGCGGTTCGTCGTCGTCCTCGTCCTCGTCGACCGAGGCTTTCTTGCCCGGCTTCTTGCCCAGGCTGGCCTGCAGCAGCGAGACCAGGTCGATGACGTTGGTGGCCTTGGCCGGCTTCTCGTCCGGGTCCGGCATGGTGATGGTCTTGGTCTGTTTGGCCTTGACCTTCTTCTCGATCATGGCCATCACGTCTTCGCGGTAGGTGTCGTGGTACTGCTCCGGCTCCCAGTCCTCGCTCATGCCTTCCACCAGCGCCATCGCCATTTTCAGTTCCTTGTCGGAGACCGAGGTCTTGGCGGTCTTGCCGGGGATCTTCAGTTCGGTGGAGTCGCGGATCTCGTCGGCGTAGCGCAGGGTGTTCATCACGATGGTGTTGCCGACGCAGTGCAGGGCGGCCAGGTGCTGCTTGACGCGGATCACGACATTCGCGATCCCGATCTTGCCGACCTTTTTCAGCGTGTCGCGCAGCAGCGCATACACCTTGTCGCCGCCCTTGCCGGGAGCGAGGTAGTAGGGCTGGTCGTAGTAGATCAGCGGGACTTCGGAGGCGTCCACAAAAGCGAGGATGTCGATCGTCTGGGTCGCTTCCGGATTGGCGCGGCGCAGGTCCTCGTCCGACAGCACAACCCAGTCGCCGTCCGAATATTCGTAGCCCTTGATGATGTCGTCCCAGCCTACTTCCTTGCCGGTGTTCTTGTTGTAGCGCTTGAAGCCGATCGGGGAAAAGTCGCGCCGGTCGAGCATGTGCAGGTCGAGTCCCTTGTCGCTCACGGCCGGATACATCTCGACCGGGATGTGCACCAGCCCGAAGCTGATGGCGCCTTTCCACATGCTGCGTGCCATGGAAGTCTCCTTATGCTTATTCGCCGACGCTGCCCGTCACCGGCAGCACGATGCCCGTGATGTAGCTCGAGCAGGCGTTCGACGCGAGGAACACGTAGGCCGGCGACAGCTCTTCCGGCTGGGCAGCGCGGCCATAGGTCGTGCTCTCGCCGAAGTGGACGATCTTGTCCGGCGACTGGTCGGCCGGGTTCAGCGGCGTCCAGACCGGTCCCGGTGCCACGCAATTCACGCGGATGCCCTTGTCGAGCAGGTTCGCGGCCAGCGACATGGTGAAGGCGTGGATCGCGCCCTTGGTGCTCGAATAGTCGAGCAGGAGCTTCGAGCCCTTCAGGCCCGTCACCGAGCCGGTATTCACGATCGCGGCGCCGCGCTTCATGTGGGGCAGGGCGGCCTTGGCCATGTGGAAGTAGCCGTAGATGTTGGTGCGCATGGTCTCGTCGAAGCGCTCCTCGGTGATGTCGAGCAGCGAGTCGGCGTGTTCCTGGAAGGCGGCGTTGTTCACCAGCACATCGAGGCGGCCCCACTGGGCGACGACGGTGTCGACGGCCTGCTGGCAGAAATCCATGTCCTTGACGTCGCCGGCGATGGTCACGCAGCGCCGGCCTTCGGCTTCGATGCAGCGCTGGGTCTCGGCGGCGTCTTCGTGTTCGTTCAGGTAGAGGACGGCGACGTCCGCGCCTTCGCGCGCGAACAGCACGGCGACCGCGCGTCCGATACCGGAGTCGCCGCCGGTGACGATCGCCACCTGGCCCTCCAGCTTGCCGCTGCCCTTGTACTGCTCGGCCATGAAGCGCGGCTTGACGTCCATCTGCGCTTCCAGGCCCGGCTTGGCCAGGTGCTGCGCCGGCATCGGCGGTACCGGCTGCTCGGCGCCGATCTGGGCGGGCATCTGGCCCTCCTGCTTGTCACCGCTGGCGTCGTGCTGGTCCTGGCGGTTCTGGATCGCCTTCTGGTGGTTTGCTACATCGTCCTGGTTGGCCATCGTTTTTCCCTTTACGCGTACATGTTCATGTTCAAGCCAGTATCGGCCGCACGATTGGACGCGACGGTGCGCTGTCACACACAGGTCGCCTGTTCGGTGGCGCTCATTTATGTCAAAATTGGCATCGTTATGTAACAAATATGCATGTCGAGGAGAAAACCATGTCCCAGCAGGCCGCGCCGCAAGGCTCACGTACCGGGTTGTTCGTCAACCCGGCAGCCGCGCGCCGCGCCGAGTTCGATGCCGCATGCGGCAGCCTGTTCAGCCACCTGGACCTGGTCGACGGCGCCGACGCCGCGCTGGCGCTACCCGGCTTCGAGCGCCTCGACCTGCTGGTGATCGACCTCGAACGCTTCGACCCGGAGCTCGACCATGCGGACCTGGCGCGCCTGGTGACGGCGCGCGCCGGCGCCCCGACCTTTGTCGTCTGCCCGTTCGCGAACGCGCGCTGGCTGCCGGCCCTGATGGCCTGCGGCCCGATCGAATACGCGATCGCGCCGCTGGAGGACGAGGACCTGGCCGACGCCGTGCGTGCGCGCCTGGCGAGCGGTCCGACACCGGCGGCCGTGCCCAGCCCGCGCGAACGCGAACTCGATGCCCTGCATGCGCTGCGCACGCAGGTGCGGCTTGCCCTGGGCGGGGGCGAGGACCTGGCGGCGCTGTCCGAACGCCTGTGCCAGGCCCTGTGCAGCTGGCCCGGCGTCGCGCATGCGGCGCTGTTCTACCTGCAGCCGGGCGGCGACCTGCAGCTGCAGGCCCAGCATGGCGAACGCGCGCTGAACCTGGCCAAGGTGCTCGGACGCGGCGAACGCCTGCTGCAATCGCCCTTGCGGCATGCCTTTCCGGGCCTGCTGGCCGCGAGCGCGAACACCATCGCGCTGCTCGACGACCTCGATAAATCCGGCGAGCCGGCGCTGGCCGACAAGCTGCGCGAACACGGCGTCCACATGGTGCTGGCCTTGCCGATCCCCTCGAGCGGCCCGGGCGCGCCGCGCGGATCGCTGTGTTTGCTGTTTCGCGAGGCGCGCAGCTTCAGCCGCGACGAACTCGACACGCTGGCCGAACTGAGCGACCTGGCGGCCGTCGGCCTGCGCCTGGCGGACCTGAACCGCGAGAGCGAAGAGATGCTGGTGCGCGTGACCCACCTGTCCACGCTCGACGCCCTGACCGGCATCGCCAACCGGCGCCATGGCGAGACCCTGCTGGAACAGGAGATCAAGCGCGCGCGCCGCTACAAGCTGCCGCTGGCGCTGATCGCCTTCGATATCGACCGTTTTAAAGGGGTCAACGACCGCTACGGCCATCCGGTCGGCGACATGGTCCTGCGCACGCTCACCGACGCAGCCCGGAAGCTGGTGCGCGCGAGCGACGTCCTGGTGCGCGCGGGTGGCGAGGAGTTCCAGGTGATCGCACCGCACACCAGCGCGATCGACGGCCTGAAAATGGCGGAGAAGCTGCGCACGGCGATCGAGGGCACCGCGATGCCGGGTGTCGACCAGGTGACCATCAGCCTGGGCGTGGCCCAGCTCGGCGAGCACGAGAGCGCGGATTCGCTGACCGTGCGGGTGAATGCGGCCCTGGCGCGCGCGAAGCGGGCGGGGCGCAACTGCGTCGAGCTGGCGATGGGGTAGGGCTGGCCTCGGTTGGTGGGCACGGGGCGCCCACCCTACAGCGGCGCCGCCAGTAGGGTGGGCGCCCCGTGCCCACCAGATACCGAGCATTACCCCCAATTTCCGCCGTGCCCCGCCGGCCGTGCTACCCTTGCACCTTTGAAACAAAAGAACGATGCAATGCTGCACTGGTTGAGGCACTACCGGCGCGCCATGCTGCCTGGCGACATCAGCGCCGGGGTGGTGGTGGCGATGATGATGATCCCGCAAGGCATGGCCTACGCCCTGGTGGCGGGATTGCCGCCGGTGGTGGGCATCTACGCCAGCATCGTCCCGCCCGTGCTCTACGCCCTGTTCGGCACCAGCAGCACGCAGTCGGTGGGCCCGATGGCGATCATCTCGCTCATGACGGCCTCGACCCTGGCCCCGCTGGCGGCCAGCGGCACGCCTCTGTACGCGACCCTGGCCGCGCAGCTGGCGCTGCTGTCCGGCCTGGTGCTGCTGGCCTGCGGCCTGCTCCGTATCGGTTTCATCGCCAACTTTTTCTCGCGCCCCGTGATGAGCGGTTTTACGATCGGCTCCTCGATCGTGATCGCCCTCGGCCAGCTGCCGGCGCTGCTCGGGGCGCGGCTGCCCGCGCTGCACCTGCCCAGCGCTCTGCTCGGCCTCGGCTCGCTGGCGCTGCTGCTGGCGGCCAAAAACTGGCTCGCGCCGCTCCTGCGCCGCCTGGGGATGAAGCCGGTCGTGGCCGATATCGGCGCCAAGCTGGCCCCGATGGTGGTGGTGCTGGGCGCGACCGCGCTGGTCCCGGCGCTCGGCCTCGAGGCGCTGGGCGTGCACACGACCGGCAAGGTGCCTGCCGGGCTGCCGATCTTCAGCATCGCGGCCTCGAACGAGCACTGGCAGGCCCTGCTGCAGCCGGCGCTGCTGATCGGCTTCATGGTCTTCCTGATCAGCATGTCCGGCGCCCAGACCCTGGCCCTGAAACGCGCCGAAAAGCTGCACAGCAACTATGAACTGATCGGCCTGGGCGCGGCCAACGTCGGCAGCGCCCTGAGCGGCGGCTTTCCCGTCACCGGCAGCATCTCGCGCTCGGCGGTGAACTTCGCGGCCGGCGCCAACACCCAGCTCGCCAGCCTGATCACGGCCAGCCTGCTGGCCCTGGCCCTGGTCGCGCCGACCGCCTGGCTGGCCTTGCTGCCGCTGCCGACCCTGGCCGCGACCATCATCGTCGCCGTGCTCGGCATGCTCGACACCACGACCCTGCGCACGGCCTGGCGCTACGACCGGGCCGATGCCGCCGCGCTGGTCGCCACCGCCGCGGGGGTGCTGGCGCTGGGCGTCGAGGCCGGCGTCGTGATCGGCGTCGCGCTGTCGATGGGCGCGCTGATCTGGCGCGCCAGCCGGCCGCACATCGCCGTGCTGGGCCGCATCGCGGGCACCGAGCACTTCCGCAACATCGAACGCTACAGCGCTGACACGGCCGCCGGCCTGCTCCTGCTGCGCGTGGATGCCCAACTGTTCTTCGGCAACGTCGAGGCCGTCAACGAGCGCATCGAGGACGAGCTGGCCGCCTATCCGGCTACGCGCCACCTGGTGCTGGTGCTGTCGGCCGTGAACGCGATCGACACCTCGGCCCTGTTTGCGCTGAGCGAGCTGAACGCCATGCTGCGCGCGCGCGGAGTCGGCCTGCACTTTGCCGAGGTCAAGGGGCCGGTGATGGACCGCTTGAAGCAGAGCGCGCTGCTCGGCGAGCTGAACGGCAAGCTGTTCCTGAGCACTGCCATGGCTTGGGACGCGCTGTCGCGCCAGGACTAGCGCCGCAGTGGTGCACCCACGGCTGGGTTGCACCATCACAGTGCATTTTCGCGCCGAATACGCCGGAAAAGCAGGCACGAATCCTGCAGAGCTTCGGCTATAGCCAGAGGAGGACAGATCATGCAGGTCAGGATGTTGGACGCCGCCGGCGTGCGGCAGCATGCAGCCCAGTTGCGCGCGCTCTTGCTGGACGCGGTCGCGCATGGGGCGTCAGTCGGCTTCGTGATGCCTCTCGGAGAGGCGGCAGCGGATGCTTACTGGAGCGAGGTGGCCAACGCGGTCGAGGCCGGCTCCCGGATCGTCCTGGTCGGCTGGCGCGATCACGTGCTCGCGGGTACGGTGCAGCTCGACCTGTGCATGAAGCCGAACGGACTGAACCGCGCCGAAGTACAGAAGCTGCTGGTGCACAGCGGCGCGCGCCGCGGCGGCGTGGCCACGGCCCTGATGCAGGCGCTGGAAATGCAGGCGCTGGCCCTGCGGCGCGGCCTGCTGTTCCTCGATACCGAGGCCGGCTCGGGGGCCGAAGCGCTGTACGAGCGGCTCGGCTATCTGCGGGTAGGGGAATTGCCGGAATACTGCGCCACTCCAAGCGGGGCCTGGCGCCCCACCGCGATCTGGTACAAGACCCTGTTCCTGCGCGAACGCAAAGCCGTCCGCGCAAGCTAGGACGGGAGCGGACTCAGGCCTTGCGGCGGTCCGGGCCGATGTGCGGCGGCGCCAGCTTGATCGGCGCCGCATCCTGCGGACGCAGGGCCTGGCGGTCCTGATAGACGGCGGCGATCTGCGCCATGTCGGCATCCTGGTCGCCGCTCAGGTTGACGATGTCGACCACGCCCAGTTCCTTCTTGCCGTAGTCGATATACACGAGCACCAGCGGCACCTTGGCGGCCATCGCCAGGTGGTAGAAGCCGCTCTTCCAGTGCGGACGGTAGCTGCGCGTGCCTTCCGGCGTGATGGCGACCCAGCACCATGGCTCGGCGTGCATGCGTTCGGCCAGCAGGCGCGTCGCGCCCATCGGCGCGCGCCGGTCCACGGCCACGCCGCCCCAGTAGCGCATGATCGCGCCCATCGGGCCGCGAAACAGCGAATCCTTGGCCAGCCAGCGGAACGGCAGTCCAAGCGCCCACTTGCCGAGCAGGCCGATCAGGAAGTCCCAGTTCGAGGTGTGCGGGTAGACGACGGCAATGCCGTGCGGGCCGGGCAGGGGCCGGTAGTGCAGCTTCCAGCCGATCATGTTCAGCAGGCGCAGGGAGGTGCGCTGGCCCCAGGTAGGCAGGGCGGCCGGTCGCATCAGGGTGTCGCTCATTATTTCTCCGCTTATTTCTTCGTCTAGCCGCCGGGAGGCAGCCGTTTTATTTTCTTATGACTCCGGCAAGGCGCGTAAAGCATTACCTTACGGAAAACGAAGCGGAGGATTCTATAGCGCTACGGCAAGAGCGACAAGCAAAAAAACTGGTCTGTTGTAAGGACGGCCCGTATCATGGCGGCCTCTTTGTCAGAATGATCATCATGGACATCACGATTTACCACAATCCCCGCTGCAGCAACTCGCGCAACACGCTGGCAGCCATCCGCGAGGCCGGCCACGAGCCGCGCATCGTCGACTACCTCGCCACGCCGCCTTCGCGCGAGGAGCTGGTACGCATGCTGGCGGCCAGCGGCTTGCGTGCACGCGACGCCGTCCGCAGCAAGGAAAGCCTGTACACGGAACTCGGACTCGGGGCCGAGGGCGTGAGCGAGGACGCCCTGATCGACGCGATGCTAGCGCATCCGGTGCTGCTGAACCGCCCCTTCGTGGTCACGCCGAAGGGCGTGCGCCTGTGCCGGCCGCCAGAAACGGTACACGAAATCATTTGATTCTGCGCTAGCCCCGGGCATTGCCCGGGCTAGCGCACTGCCTCGAAGCCCTGGCTGTCCATGCCCCCGTCCGGCAAGCGCTCGTGCTGGTAGGCCCCGATGTCGAAGCCGGTCGCCGGGCTGCGCTGCTTGCCGTCGAAGTCGGGCTCGGCCGCCTCGACCGGCATGCCGCGCCCGATCGCGGGCGACCTGGCGCTGAGCCGGAAATCCGGCGTGCCGGTGCGGCTGTATTCGAGGAAGGCCGGCTCGGCCGCGACCGTCCCGACGTGCTGGCGCCCGGCGGCGAGGCGCCAGTCGGTCGCCCCGTTCTGGAACACCAGGTTATGCATGTAGCGGTTGTTGCGCCCGGTGGCACCCTGTTCGAGGATGCCTTGCCCGTTGTCGAAGACGATGTTGTTGGCCACGAAGGTATGGTCGTTCGGTCCCTGCGAGGTATAGAAGTCGCCGCCGCCGACCACGATGCCGGAGCCCGAGGAGGAGACGGTATTGCCGGTGATCTCCACGTGGTGGGCGTCGTTCCAGAGCTGGATGCCGGCGCCGGAAACGCGGTAGACCACGTTGCTGACGATGCGCGCCTGGGTGCCGACGTAGATGCCGCGGTGGTGCGGGCAGTCGACGGGGCCGATGTCGTGCACGTTGTTGCCGACGACGTCGGCCTGCTTGCCCTTGTAGTAGCTGTCCACCCGGATGCCGGCGCCGCCGGCCGGCTCGCAGGGAATGTCGAGCGAAACGTGGTGGACATGGTTGTGGCGGATGCTGTTGAAGGAGCCGCTGTTGTAGATGCCGTTGAGCCACTTGGTGCCGCTCTGGTACTGGAAGCCGTCGATGTCGAAGCCGATGATGTCGACGTAGCTGCCGCGGTTGTCCCAGCCGCTGGTGCTGCCCGAGTCGAGCGGCGGGACGATCTTCGCGCCCCAGCGTTCGGACGAGACGAAGATGATGCGCGCCTCGGCGCTACCGCTGACCCTGGTCTGGAAACCGCCCATGTACTGGCCCGGCGCGACGTAGACCGTGGTGCCCGGCGTAACGACCTGGGCCGCCCGCGCGATCGTGCGGAAGGGTTCGCTCTGGGTACCCGGATTGGCATCCGATCCGCCCGGCGCCACGAACAGGTTGGTGCGCACGACTTCCGGCACCACCATCTGCTCGGACGAGCCTTCGCGCAGGCGGCAGCCGCCGAGCACAAGCAGCAGCAGAAGCGGGAGCGCGCACCACGGGACTGCGAACAGCCGACTGGCTCGCAGGGGAACGGGAGAGGCGGGCGGACCGGACATGGCAAGACCTCGTGGGGGCGGACACTACGCAGTGTCGCCCGGCGCGAACGTCGCCCGGCCCGGTTTGCTCAAGTTTGTCCTTGAGCGGGCGCAACGTGAATCACGCAAGCCCATGCATGGCCCGGCCCGGCTCGACGGAGTTCAGCCGGCGCTCACCACCTGTGGCATATAGGCCTCGATAAACTCCGGCGGCATGCGGCGCGGCCGGCCGCCGCTGATGTCGATGCACACCAGTTCCCAGCGTCCGCGCAATACGGTCGCCCCGTCGCGTGCCCGTACCAGCTGGAAGCGGCGTTCCATCGACAGCTTGCCGTCCCCACCGACGAGCCAGGTGGCAAGCAGGAGCTCTTCGCCCAGCAGGGTGGGCAGGATGTAGTCGTATTCGCCGCGCCGGATCGCCATCGCCCGGTCCAGGCGCCGGTAGTCCTCGATGCCGAGGCCGAGCGACTCGGAATGCGCCCAGCCGACTTGCTCGCACCAGCGCACGTAGACGGCATTGTTCGTGTGGTTCAGTCCATCGATGTCCTCCGGTCCGGGAGCCAGGGAGAGGGTGTACGGTTGCGGATAATCCCAGTTCATGCAGGTCCTTCGAAGCGCGGCCCGTGGCCGCCGGCACAGGCCGCCGGCGCAGGCAAAGCGCCATTCTAGCCGGAGCACGCATTTGCCGCCGGGCCGGCCAAAGACACCGCCCTCGGCCGCCCTTCAGGTGTCCTGCCCGAGGTCGAGCTCCTGCAGCAGCGGCTGGTGCGCCGAACCGGTATCCAGCGCGTCCACATGAACCCGCCGCAGGCGTGGCGCGAGCTCGGCGCTGACGAACGCATAGTCGAAGGTGAACGGCGGCCCGGCGTCCGGCGCATCGTCGTGCAAGCCTACCGTCGGCGCATGCGGCTGATCGGGATGCGCACTGGTCCAGGCGTCAAGCAGCCGGGGCGTGGCATCGTCGAAAGGCGCAAGCAGGCGCAGGTATTCGGGCGAACCGGGCAGCATGTTGAAATCGCCGAGCAGGAGGCCCGGCGCCGCGCGTGGCAGGGCGGTGAACGGGCCGCCGCCCGGCAGGCCCGGGTGCGGATGGCGCGCGTGCGCCACCGCTTCGCGCTGCAGCGCGCGCAGGCCCTCGACCTGGGCCGTGCGCTGCGCCAGCGAGAAATACTCGAGGTGCGCCGACAGCACGCGCAGCAGGCCGCCCGGCGCATCGAGCGTGACTTCCAATGCGCCGCGCGGCAGCGAAGGCTGGTCGGCATCGAGCGGCCAGGGCAGGGAATGGCGCAGCACCTGCAGTACCGGATAGCGCGAACAGATGACGGAGCCGAGGCGCTGGCGCGTACCGTCGGGCCCGCTTCGATCGAGCGGCGCGAACGCGGCCAGGCGGTGCTCCGGCAAGAGCGCCGCTACGGCTGCGAAGGCGTCCTCGATCGGTCTGCCGTCCTGTCCAGGAAAGCCGGACGCGACTTCCTGCAGGCAGACCACGTGCGCATCGGCCAGGCGCGCCAGCGCGGCGGCTCTCGATGCGCAACCGGAGCCGTCGATTGTGGCGGCCGCCTGCATGTTCCAGGTGACGAAAATAGGCATGGCGCTCCCTTGTTTGCTTCGTCAAGCCTAAGGAAGGGCGCCGCGCGGGGTCTGATCCAGGTCAGCCGTGCGCGCCGAACCGGTGGGGCGCAGGCAGCGTCCAACGGAACGATGCGGACCTGGAGCGCGGCGTGTTCACGATCATCCTGCTGTTGTACGTGCAGCTGCACCTCGAGGTGACGCTCGAGAGCAGCAGCCTGCGGGGCGTCTATATCACGCGTGCCGAATGCGAGGCCGCGGCCGTGCGCCTGCGCGGACCGCTGCCTACGCCGGCGGGCTATGCCGCCGCCTGGCACGACGCCGCCTGCCTGCCGATCAACCGCGACGTCAAGGTGTACGAGCTGGCGCCGCTCGACCTGCGCCATCTGTTCGAGCGGCCGCCCTCCGGATGCGCGGCCGAGGGCGCCTGGCGCCGGCTGGCGCAGATGTGCGTGCCGGGATCAAGAGGCGATGCGGAGAAAGGAGGTGCGGAAAAGGGAGGTGCGGCGGCCGACTAGTGACGGGTCCAGCGCACGCCGCTCGGGCAGCTCGTCCTGCCGGCGCCCTGGCCGTCTTGCGGGCCGAAGCCGGTGACCAGGCCGCCGACGCTGCCGCTGCGGTAGCAGGCCACCTTGTCGCCCACGGTCTTGCGGTAGACGGTCACGCCGTCCGGCGCCGTGTAGCTCTCCAGGGTGACGGTGCGTGGCGCGCTGGTGCGTGCGGCGGCAAAGGCATCGGCGAAGCGTTCCCACTTGCGGTCGGGCTCCGCCGTGATGGGACTGGCGCCCTTGCGCAGCTCGCGGTCGACCCGTCCCGCCATCGCTTTCGAGCTGGCGAGCAGATCGCCCGGCAAGGCCGTGGGCGCAGGGTCTTGGGGCAGGCTGGAGGCTTCGGGATCGGCAGCCGGGGCGGCCGCTGCCTGCACGGTGCTGGAAGGAGTGTCGAGAGCAGGCAGCGCAGGTGCGCCGATGGCGGGGCGGCGCACCGGCCTGGAAGCGGGTGGTGGCGTGCCTGGCGCAGCTTGCGGCCGCACCGAGGGGAATACCGGAACGAAGACGGACACGCGCGGCGGCGGCTCGCGCCGCAGCTCGCCGTGCGTGCCGCCGAACCAGGCCAGCACCAGCAGCAGGTGCAGGCCCAGGGTCAGCGCGAGCGGCGTCCATGGGCGCGCAGCCGGGCCGGCTGCGTGCCAGGTCAGGACGTCGCCACGCGCCACGGTTTACTTCGGCGCCGTCATGGCCTGTTTGATGGTCACGCAGCGCTGGTCTTCCTGCTGGGCGTCGATCAGGGCGCGGCGGGTGCCGGCCGACAGGTCCTTCATGCTGTCCACGGCCTTGCTCAGGCGCTTGACGCTGGCCGGGGTGCAGCCGACCGGAATCATCGAGGTCGCATAGCTGCGCATGTAGACCGGGCCGGCGGCCTTGTCGATCGCCGGCAGCTGCGCCAGGCGACGGTCGGCGGTCTGCTCGGCCAGCGCGGTCTGCTCGGCCGGATACAGGCTGTACATCGCGGTGCGGATCTTCGAGAACGGCAACTCCGTCTTCAGGTTTTCGACGGTGCCGAGCCATTCGGCCTTGAGCTTCGGATCCGGACGGAGGATCGTGGCGGCCAGCGCCGCGGCCTGGCCGCTGTCCGAATTGTCGCGCTTGGCTTCCTGCTCGACCAGCGCAGGCGCGCCGGCGACGTTGTAGCGGTTCAGGCGGCCGATGATGTCCCAACGCAGGTCCTGGTTGATCGTCAAGCCTTCGACCGTCACCGTGCCCGCCAGAATGCCGTTCAGGCGCTCGAGGGCGGCCGGGGTGCTGGCCATGCCCAGGTAGGTGTTGAACCAGCGGCGCTGGAAGTTCTCGTTGCCCTTGTTGGCCAGGGTAGCGTTCCAGGCCATCTCCTCGAGCGCCGCACGGGTCTGCTGCGCCCAGGCCGTCTGCAGGCCCATGGCGTCAATGTAGCGCTTGGCCGCGGCGACCTTGCCCAGCACGTCGCCCAGCAGGGTGTAATCCTTTTCCTGGGGCGCGTTCGCCAGTGCGGTCTTGATGAACTCGTTCAGTGGCAGCTTGCCGTCACGCACGCCATCCCACAGGCTCTGCCACAGCATGGTGCGCAGCAGCGCGTCGTCCACGTTGGCCAGGCTGGTGCGCGCGGTCTCGAAGGAGCGCTTGTCGAGCTGCACCTTCACGAAGCCCCAGTCCTGGTAGTTCGGGTAGACCAGGTCCGGGCAGGCGGTTCCCGCCAGCGCAGGAACCTTGGTCGTGGCGCCGGCGTAGGTGACCGGCACGGTCTGCAGCGCCACCAGCTTGCCGCCCTCGAGCTTGAAGCTTGCCACCTGCACGCGCTGTTCGCGCAGCGTCGGCAGTTCCTTGCTCGGCGCCGTCTGCTGCAGCGTGAAGTTCTTCACTTTGCCGTTGGCGCATGTGAAATTCGCGGCGATCGTGTTCACGCCCGGCTCGTACAGCCATTGCCTGGTCCAGCCGGACAGGTCGCGGCCGGCCGCGGCACCCAGGCTGCCGATGAAGTCGTCGAGCTTCGCGTTCTGGAACGAGTACTTGACCAGGTAGTTGTGCACGCCCTTGCGGAAGACTTCCGCGCCCAGCAGGTGGCGCAGCTGCATCAGGGTCGAGGCGCCCTTCGAATAGGTGATCGCATCGATGTTGTCGAAGGCGTTCGCGGTCGACGGCACCGGCACCTCGATCGGGTGGGTGTTCGACTTCTGGTCCTGCACGTAGGCGGCCTGCTTGCCGGTCGAATAGAAGTGCTGCCAGGCGTCCTTGAACTCGGTCGCCTCGGCGGTGGCCAGCGTGCCCATGAAGGAGGCGAAG